>Ga0224510_10001231_pt1 | contig 17310 bp, 16 predicted proteins | sample SF_May12_sed_USG_FD_170161 | JGI IMG/M metagenome (GOLD analysis project Ga0224510, IMG submission 170161) | Sediment microbial communities from San Francisco Bay, California, United States - SF_May12_sed_USGS_4_1 | ecosystem: Environmental > Aquatic > Marine > Sediment | place: USA: California... | reverse complement strand
CGCAGATGGCCGTCCTTCGCTCCCACCTCGACCCTTCCACTCCGGCCGCACTGGCAAATGCCGCGGCGATGGGCGCCCTGGTCGACGACCTTCGCGCTCGCACGCAGGTCGTCGCCGGACGCGGTGCGGCGGGTGACGACCGATCGATTACGCGTCACCGCGAGCGCGGCAAACTGCCGGTCCGCGAGCGCGTCGAGCGGCTGATCGATCCGGGGAGCGCATTCCTCGAGCTGTCTGCGTTGGCCGCCGGGGGCCTGTACGGCGACGAGGCCCCGGGTGCCGGGATCGTGACCGGCATCGGCCTGGTCGAGGGGGTGGAGTGCGTGATCGTGGCCAACGACGCCACGGTGAAGGGCGGCACCTACTTCCCGATGACCGTCAAGAAGCACCTCCGCGCCCAGGAGATCGCCCTGGAGAACCGGCTGCCGTGCCTCTACCTGGTGGACAGCGGCGGGGCATACCTGCCCCTGCAGGACGAGGTCTTCCCCGACCGCGAGCACTTCGGCCGCATCTTCTACAACCAGGCGCAGCTATCGGCCCGCGGCATCCCGCAGGTCGCATTGGTGATGGGCTCTTCCACCGCCGGGGGCGCCTATGTCCCGGCCATGTCCGACGAAACGGTGATCGTCAAGGGCACCGGCACCATCTTCCTCGGCGGCCCGCCGCTGGTGAAAGCGGCCACCGGCGAGGAGGTGAGCGCGGAGGAGTTGGGCGGGGCGGAGGTGCACACCGTGACCAGCGGCGTGGCCGATCACTACGCGCTCGACGACGAGCACGCGCTGGCCATCGGTCGCGAGATCGTGCGCAGCCTGGCCTGGCGCAAGCCGGAGCCGCCGTGGGAGCAGAGCGACCCGGCGGCGCCATCGGTCGATCCGGGGGATCTGTACAGCGTTGTGCCGGCAGACCCGAGAGTCGCCTACGACGTGCGCGAGGTGATCGCCCGTCTCGTCGATGGAAGCGAGTTCCACGAGTTCAAGGAGCGCTACGGCGAGACCCTGGTCACTGGATTCGCGCGAATCGAGGGCTACCCGGTCGGGATCCTGGCCAACAACGGGATCCTGTTCAGCAGCTCTGCGCTCAAGGGCGCGCACTTCGTTGAGCTGGCGAGCCAGCGGAAGATCCCGCTGATCTTCCTGCAGAACATCACCGGCTTCATGGTCGGGCGCGAGTACGAGGCCGGCGGAATCGCCAAGGACGGCGCCAAGCTGGTGACCGCGGTGGCGACCACGGCGGTGCCCAAGTTCACGGTGATCATCGGCGGCTCGTTCGGCGCGGGGAACTACGGCATGGCCGGCCGGGCCTACTCGCCGCGCCAGCTGTGGATGTGGCCCAACGCCCGCATCAGCGTGATGGGCGGCGCGCAGGCCGCGCGCGTCCTGTCCACCGTGAGTGGCGACCTCGCCTCTGACGAGGAGCGCGCCGCCTTCGAGGCGCGTGTGCTGGCCGAGTACGAGCGCCAGGGCTCTCCCTACTACTCGACTGCCCGCCTGTGGGACGACGGCGTGATCGACCCGATTGACACGCGTCGAGTGCTGGCCATGGGGATCAGCGCGGCCCTCAACGCCGAGATTCCCGAGACGCGGTTCGGCGTCTTCCGGATGTAGGGCTCCGGTGGCGGCCCTTCGATCAGCCCTCCTGGGGCCCAAGATCCTCGAGGACCTCGAAGATGTCGACCACGAATGCCTCTCGGCAGAGCAGGATCTGCTCGTCGGCGCTCGGCGCCAGCCAGGCAGGATCCGCATCCTCGGTGTAGCGGCATGTCGTTGACGCGGGATCGTTGAAGTGACCCGTCACGCGCGCCCGCACCCGGTTGTCGGGGAAGACGATCCCACCGTCCGGGTTGGTGTGCAGATCCAACCCCCCGCCAATCCCATCGCTGATCACCCAGCACGCGTACGCGAGCCAGGCAGGCTCGGCCGGCACGACGCCGCCCTGGCAGTGTCCGACCTCTCCGGTCACGGTGAGGGACGCGTCCGCGTAGCACTGCAACCGGTCCCATGCGAGCATGCCCATCGCCGCTTGGGGGTCCGTGGGGCAGTCACCCTCGACCAACGCCACGGCATTGGGGTCACTGAGCCGCGCCCAGCCGAACTGGTGCGGCGGCTGCGCCGGGTAGCGGACCTCGTACCAGGTCTCGCCGCCGATCTCGCGCGGACCGCCGGCGACGATCACCTCGGACCCCGGATCAAGCGTGAGGATCGCCGGCTCGGACGGAACGACGTGGAAACTCGCGCCGGCCGACAGGACGACCAGGCTGTCGGGCGGCAGCTCGACGGCGGGGAACGTTGGGGTGGAGGGCACCTCGGTCGCCTCGGTCGCCTCGGTCGGCGACGGCAGCGCCGGGCTCGCAACCGTCCCCGAGGGGGATGCGGAAGCCGTGGAGCTGGTCTCCACCCTGCAGGCGGCGACCAACAGCAGCGAGACGAGCGGCAGCGCCCACCGCCGCACGGATCCCGGGCCGGCTGCAAACATGGGGAGAGCCTACTCCGCGTTGACTGCGGTTGGACTACGGCGCCGGCTCGATGGCGATCGTCACGCCGAACGCCGTGGCGGAGCGACGTGGCCCGGCCCCGCCCCGGAGGGTCAGCCGCGCCCAGTCATGCCCGGCCACCGTCGGGCCGAGCTGGATGCGGTGCGGTCCCAGCGTCGCAGCGGCGTTCGCGCCGGACGCTGTGAACACCAGCCCCAGGTGCGCCGCGCAATCGGCGGCCAGCGCGATCGGGTCGGACACCGCGAGCTCCAGGCTTGCCAGCCGAACGCGTGATCCCAGCGGGTGCACGAAAGTGCGGCGCGCAGCCATGGCGCGAGGGCCCCACTCGTCGCCGCGAGCGGCATGCTGGATCAGGAACGGCGGCAGGTCCGGACCGACCTCGGGAAGCGTGGCGGTCCACCATTCGGTCAGCTCGCCGCCCGTGCCCGCCCGGCTGCCGTGGACGGGAGGGCCGATGGCGCTGCCGCTCGCCTGCAGCCGCGCGACGGTTGCCGCGAGGTTGTCATCGCTGAGCGCCCAGGTGGCGAACCCGCCACCGCCGTCCAGCGCGCGGACCGCGGCTCGCCCCACCGCCCAGCCCAGCGCGGCGTCCGGGTCCTCGACGCCGATCAGCTCCAGGTACGCGTCGCCCAGGAAGGCGATCCGGTTGAACGTGCCGAGGCCGGGGTGGCGCCCGCCACCGGTGAAGGCGAGGCCGAGGCGCTCGGTCAGCTCGTCGGCGGCGGCGTCCGGGTCGGGAACGGCGATGACGACATGGTCGATGGCGGTGGCCACGGCGGCATCCTACGCCCGCACCGGTGGTAGGCTCCGACGCATGGTCCTGGAACGTCCGGCGCCCGGCTCGCACGACCGCTCGACCCCGTCGGGCACGCTCGAGGAGAGCTCCGCCGCCATTTTCGAGGCGATGCTCGCCGCGCGGGACGCTGAGCAGCGCGGCGATGCCGGGCGCGGGACGCTCGACGCCTTCTATCGCACGCTGATGGACGGCACCCTGCTGCTCCCCGTCCCGCCCGATCACGGCGAGGAGGCGAAGGCGGCGCTCGCCTCGGCGGTCAACGACCACGACGAGGTGGAGGTGAGCGTCATGCTCGCGGTGGATGCCGGCGGGAACCCGACCAGCGTCTGCTTTGCATCGGTGGCGGCACTCTCCGCCTGGGCACCACGCGGGACGGCCTCCCTCCCCCTTCCCGCGCGCATCGCCATCGCCAACATGGCCGCTGCCGGCGTCCCGTCGATCATGGACCCGGCAGGGCCGATCCCCTACCGATTCGAGACCGATGAGCTCACGGCGCTCGCCTCGGGTCTCCTTCCGGGCACCGGTGAGCCGCTGGCACCCGCGACCGAGCGGCGCTCGATTCGCCTCCGCCTGGCGGGCCGCGAGGGCCTGGTGCTCGAGGCACCCCTCCGGGATGCACTGCGCGCCACCGAGGTGGAGGCCGCCTGGCTGGTCGAGTCAGAGACCGATGGCCGGCGCCGCCTGATGCTCGGGTTGCTGGGCGACGATGGCGCATCGGCCACTGTGGACGTACCGGACGGGACCGAGGTGGTGTGGTTGGAGGAGCCGCTGCTGGCATCGGTCCGGGCGGTGGCGAAGCCGTTCTACCGGAAGGGCCGACGATGAGTGACGTGATTCGCGTCGAACGCGCAGGAGCGGTGGCGCGGGTGACGATGACCCGGCCGGAGGTGCGCAACGCCTTCAACGCCGAGCTGATCGCCGGGCTGAGGGAGGCGTTCGAGCGGCTCGGCGCGGAGCCCGGGACGGCGCTGCGGGCGGTGGTGCTGGCGGGCGAGGGGAAGGCATTCTCCGCCGGAGCCGATGTCGCCTGGCAGCGGGCGGCCATGTCGTTGACGACGGAGGAGAACGAGGCCGACGCGGCACGCCTCCAGGACATGCTCGCGGCGATCGACGAGTGCCCGGTGCCAGTGATCGCGCGGGTTCACGGGGCGGCGCTGGGCGGGGGGATGGCGCTCTGCTGCGTGGCGGATATCACGCTGGCGACCGCAGACACCATCTTCGGATTCACCGAGACCAAGCTCGGTCTGGTCCCGGCCGTGATCAGCCCCTTCGTCCTGCCGCGCATCGGCGAGGGAAATGCGCGGGCGCTCTTCCCGACCGGGGAGCGCTTCGGCTCCGGGCGCGCACTCCAGATCGGCCTGGTCCACGAGGTGGTGCCGGACGAGTCGGCGCTCGACGCGCGGGTGGAGGCGCTGCTGGCCGAGATCGGATCGGCCGGCCCGAACGCCGCGCGAACCGCGAAGGCGCTCATCCGCGGGCAGCGCGACATGACGCACGACGAGGCGCGCGCCTCCACGGTCCGGCGGGCTGCTCAGCAGCGCGTCTCGCCCGAGGGGCAGGAGGGCCTGACCGCGTTCCTCGAGAAGCGGCCACCGTCCTGGCGGCAGGAGTAGGCGCCTCCGGCTCTGCGACAATCGCGACATGACCGATGAGGCGCTGACCCCGCGCCAGGTCGCCGACGAGCTCGGCGTGACGGTGCGAACCGTGCAGCGCTGGGTCGCCGACGGGCGGCTGCCGGCCACGCGGGTCGGCGGGCGAGTGCGAGTGTCGCGTTCGTCTCTGGGAACGGTAGCGGCCGGCCCCGACGTCCCGGAGCCGAGGCAGATCCGCTCACTGCTGATCGCGAACCGCGGCGAGATCGCTGCACGCATCGCGCGGACCGCCGCGCGGCTCGGCATGCGCACGGTGGGTATCCACACGTCCGACGACCACGCTCCGGACGGGTTCGACCTGGCGCTGCAGGTGAGCAGCTACCTGGACGCCGGCGCGGTCCTCGACGCTGCCCGCCGCGCTGGCGCCGACGCCATCCATCCCGGCTACGGGTTCCTCTCCGAGAACCCGGCTTTCGCCGAGGCGGTCGGTCGAGCCGGATTTGCCTGGGCCGGACCACCCCCCGGCGCCATCGCGGCGATGGGCGACAAATCCGCGGCGCGGCGGATCGCGGCGGCGCACGGCGTGCCGATCGTTCCCGGCTACGACGGTGAGGCGCAGGACGACACGACCCTGGCCGCCGAGGCGTGGCGGATCGGGTTCCCGTTGCTGGTCAAGCCATCGGCCGGCGGCGGAGGCAAGGGGATGCGTGTTGTTCGCTCCGCGGGCGAGATGCCTGGAGCGCTGGCGGCGGCACGTCGCGAGGCGAGCCGAGCATTCGGCGACGATCGGCTCATCCTCGAACGACTCCTCGGCCGGGCGCGACACGTCGAGATCCAGGTCCTGTTCGACGGGTACGGCCATGGCGTCCATCTCGGCGAGCGCGACTGCTCGGCGCAGCGCCGCAACCAGAAGGTGCTCGAGGAGTCGCCGGCTCCATCGGTCACGCCGGATCTGCGCGCGCGGATGGGTGAGGCCGCCCTGCGGGTGGCGGCCGCCGTCGGCTACGTCAGCGCAGGCACCGTCGAGTTCCTCCTGACCGATGCCGGCGAGTTCTTCTTCCTGGAGATGAACACGCGGCTCCAGGTCGAGCACCCGGTCACCGAGGCCGTCACGGGCCGCGATCTCGTGGCCGACCAGTTGCGGATCGCTGCTGGCGAGCCGCTCGGCTTTGACCAGGCGGCGGTGCACTGGAGCGGGCACGCCATCGAGGCGCGGCTGTACGCCGAGGACCCCGATGCCGGCTTCCTTCCCGCCGCGGGTCGGATCGCGGCACTGCACTGGCCCGAGGGCGTCCGCGTGGAGACCGGCCTGCGCCCCGGTGACACCGTCACGGACCGATACGACCCACTCCTGGCCAAGCTGATCGCCCACGGCTCGACACGGGCCGAGGCGCTGGCCCGCCTGCGCAGGGCGCTCGACGAGACGGTCGTCCTTGGCGTCCGCACCAACCTGCGCTTCCTGCGCTGGCTGCTCGACGTTCCGGCCACCCGTGCCGGCGACCTGCGGATCGACACCCTCGCTGGGCTGGAGTTGCCCCCACCGGCGGTCCCCGACCACGCAGCCTGGCAGGCCGCCGCAGCCACGCTGCTCGCCGGCCGCCCGCACGCCCCATGGGGCGGCGCCTGGCGCGGGGCCGCTCCGGCCGCCGTGTGGGTGCGGCGCGGGGAGGAGGTTCGACGCGTGGAGCTGGCCGGAATCCCGGGGCCCGCGCCCCCGGTCGCGGCTGATGGTGCCGTGGTCCACGTGGCGGTCGAGGGACAGTCGCTCGAGTTCTCACTGGCCGCCCCACCCGACGTGGAGGAGGCCGTTCGACACGCGGCGCACGCCGGTGACCGCGCGCTCCTGCACGCGCCGATGCCCGGCCGCGTGATCGCCGTGCGCGCCCGCGAGGGCGACCCGGTCGAGGCGCACGCCCCACTGGTGGTGATCGAGGCGATGAAGATGGAACACGCCGTCGTAACGCCGTTGACGGGATCGGTGAGCGGCCTCTTCGTTTCCGTGGGCGACCAGGTGCAGCGGGGCGACCTGCTGGCCGAGGTATCGGCCTAAGATGGCCGCCCGATGACCCGCCCCGAGGTGCGCATCTACGAGGTCGGCCCCCGTGACGGCCTGCAGGCCGAGGCGGTCGTGGTCTCGACCGAGGCGAAACGTCGCTTCATCTCCCTGCTGGCCGACGCCGGACTGCGCGAGATCGAGGCGACCTCGTTCGTACGCCCCGACGCGATCCCGCAGATGGCCGATGCCGACGAGCTGATGCGCGACCTGGAACGGCGCCCGGGTGTCCGCTACCCGGTGCTCGTCCCGAACAGCCGCGGCATGGAGCGTGCCTTGGCTGTGGGCGCCGATGCCGTCTGCGTCTTCACCGCAGCCTCCGAGGCATACGCGCAGGCGAACATCCGGATGAGCATCGACGAGTCGCTCGCCGCCTTTGCCCCGGTGGTGGGCGCCGCGCGAGAGCGCGGGATATGGGTGCGCGCCTACGTGAGCGCCGCCTTCGGCTGCCCATACAGCGGCGAGGTTGACGCGCGGCAGGTCGTGTCGGTCAGCGAGCGGCTGCTCGAGTTGGGGATCGATGAGCTGAGCATCTCCGACACGGTCGGCGTCGCCACGCCCGCCGACCTGCGACGGGTGCTCGGGGCGCTCGACGCGGCCGGCATCGATCGGGACGTGACCGCGCTCCACCTGCATGACACGCGAGGCACCGCGCTGGCCAACCTTGTCACCGCCATGGAGCTGGGCGTCCGGTGCTTCGATGCCTCGACCGGTGGCACCGGGGGCTCGCCGTACGCGCCCGGGTCGGCCGGCAACCTGGCCACCGAGGACCTGGTCTATCTGCTGGACCGCGAGGGGGTGCGCACCGGAGTGGACCTCGATCGTGTCCTGGCGGCAGCGCAATTCATCGCGGGGGAGCTCGATCGCGAGGTGAGCAGTCGCGTCGGCCGGGCCGGCGGCTGGCCACGCTGACACTCGACGGTGGGCGCTAGGATGGCACCCGTGGAGGCGCGCCCGATCATCCTGGACGTCGATACCGGCATCGACGATATGGTGGCGCTGCTCATCGCCGCCACGGCACCTGAACTCAACCTGCGCGGCGTGACCTGCGTGGCGGGCAACGTCGAGATCCACCATGTCGCGCGCAACACGGCCACCATCCTGCAGATGGTCGGCCGACAGGATGTCCCGGTCAGCATCGGAGCGGCGAGGCCGCTCGTCCGGCGCCTGCGAACCGCTCCGGAGACGCATGGCCCGACCGGCACCGGGTACGTTGAGCTGCGTGGGGAGGACAAGGCGCTCAGGTCAACCGAATTCACCGCCGTTCCGGCCCCGCAGTACTTCGGCGCCCACATCGACCGCCACCCCGGGGAGATGACGATCGTGGCGCTCGGTCCGCTCACCAATCTGGCGGTGGCCGCCCGGGTCGGCATCGACATGACGACCGGGCTGCGTGAGGTGATCTGGATGGGCGGCACGCTGCGGACACGGGGCAACACCACCGAGACCGGCGAATGGAATGCCTGCGTCGACCCTGAGGCCGCCGACGAGTGCCTCGCTGGAGGCGTGGTCAAACGCATCTTCCCGCTCGACGCGACGCAGGGCCTGGTCTTCACACTTGACGACCTCGACGCGGTGCCGGACACGCCCCTGGCGGGAATCGTCCGAGACGCGATTCGCTTTTACATCGCCTTCCACCGCGAGAGCGACGGGATCGACGGCTGCTACCTGCATGATCCGGTCACGCTCATCGGATCGCTGCTGGCGCCCGACCTGGTGACGGAGACGGTGCACGAGGCGCTCGCCTGCGACACGGGCGCCGATCTTCAGGCGGCGGGAAGCCTGTACCGATGGACCGATGGAGGGCGACCGACCGCGGAGATCGCCACCATGATCGACGCTGACGGCATGAAGGCCGAACTGCTGGCGCGCCTGGCGCGAGCGGTCGCGGCGCCAGGCACGTAGGACCACGAAGGAGGCACGAGGTGGACTCAGCACGCTGGACCCGGGCCGGCATCGGCCTGGCCGCGGGGGCGGTACTCGGAATCGGGCTGTATGCCATCGGCCAGGCCTGGCCGATGGCGGCGGCCGTCGGCTTCATCGCCGCACACATGGTCTACGCGGTGGTGACGCGCTCGCAGACTGGCGAGTGGGGGCCGCTGCGCGTCTCCGCCGGCCTGGTCGCATTTGCCGCCGCCACGTACGTTGGGATCGTTGCCTTCGGCAACTTCGGCGATCCCAATGCGGTCGATCCGAACACCTACGCCAACACCAAGGCGGCCAACTCGTGGGCCTTGATCCTGACCGTGGCGATGGTGATCGGCGTGGTGGTCACCTACGGGCTCGAGTTGATCCAGACGGGACGCCTGGCATCGCTCTCGGGCCAGTTCGGGACGCGCACGTATCTGCTCATGGCGGTCGGCATCGGCGTCAATGTCATCCTCGGACAGGCGGTCGCATCAGCACTCAAGATTCCGATCTACCTCGACTCGATCGGCACGATCCTCGTAGGGGTCCTGTGTGGCCCCATCGCCGGCGCGATCACTGGCGGACTCGGCAACATCCTGTGGTCGTACGTCATCCCGCCGCCCTTCCAGTACCAGCCTGCCGCCGCTTTCGCCATCACCGCGGTGGCGATCGGCGTGATCGCCGGCCTGTTGGGGCGTGCCGGCTTCCTGCGGCCTCGGCCGAACCGATCGACCGGCGAACTGCTGGCCGGTGGCGCCGTGGCCGTCGCCCTGGTGGGAGGCCTCGCCTGGGCGGCCTCGCAGGCCTACACCAAGATCTTCGAGACCGAGATCAGCCTCTTCCCGGACCCGGCCAACGTAGATGCGATCTTCGTCGTGCTCGGCTGGCTGGCCCTCGGGCTGGTCGTGCTCGCCGTGTTGGGCCTGTTCGCCCTTCTGCTCGTGCGCCGGGACCTGACCGCCGCCTACGTCGTGGTCGCCGGCGTGCTGACCGGCATCGTGGCCGCGCTCATCAGCGCTCCCATCGCGGCCGGCGTGTTCGGCGGCGTGACAGCCTCGGGCACCGACTTCCTGGTCGCCGCCTTCCGGCAGGCCGGGCTCGACGTGGAGGCTGCCACCACCGGTCAGGGGCTGATCAGCGACCCGATCGACAAGGTGACCACCTTCTTCACCGTCTACCTGATCCTGGCGGCGCTCGCCACCCGATTCAAGGCGCGCTTCCCACAGGGTGAGATGGTGATCGAGGAGGCGTCCGCCTGACCGATCGCCTGCCATCGTTTCTGGGAAGGCCGGGGCCGAGCGCCGTCCACCGGCTCAACCCGCTCACCAAGGTGGCGCTCGCGGTGGTCAGCACCGCGCTGGCCATCACGCTCGGCGGGATCTGGGGTCCGGCGCTGCTGACGGTGGGGGCCGTGCTGCTGCCGGCCGCCCTGGCCGGCATCGCCGGTCGGCTGTTGCGAACCGCGCTGCTCCTGACGCTGCCGATCGCAATCAGCGTGCTCGTCATCAACCTGTTCTTCTACCCCGCAGGTCGCGAGATTCTCTTCGCGATCGGGCCTGTGCGAGCGACCTCCGAAGGACTCGCCTTTGCCCTTGAGACGCTCGCGCGCATCGGTGCCATCAGTGGCGCCATCACCCTCTTCTATCTGACCACGCCGGCGGGAGACCTCGTCCTCGACCTCGAGCGACGCGGGGTCTCGCCACGTATCGCGTTCGTCGTGCTCGCGGCTGTGCAGACCGTGCCGGCACTCGTCGAGCGGGCCGTCGCCATCACCGCCGCCCAGCGGGCGCGCGGGCTCGATACGGAGGGGTCGCTGTGGCGCCGCCTGCGCGGAGTGCTGCCGCTGGCCGGTCCGGTCCTCCTCGGATCGATCACCGAGGTCGAGGAGCGCACGATGGCGCTGGAAGCGCGTGGCTTCACGCGGCCCGGACGGCGCACCCTGCTCTGGCATCCGCCGGACTCAAGCCGCCAGGCCGCGGCACGCTGGTTGTTGGTCGCGGCGATCCCGCTTGCCCTGGTGGCGCGCGCCTCCGGCTGGCTCGGGTGGCTGGGCTGATGCTGACCTTCGAGTTGGTCACCTACCGCTACGCGGGCGCGGCACGACCGTCACTTCAGGACGTGAGCCTAGTGATCGGCAGTGGCGAGGTGGTCGGCCTGGTGGGTGCCTCGGAGGCGGGCAAGACGACCCTCTGCCTCGTCGCCGCCGGGCTCGCTCCTCGCACGGTTCGCGGGACGCTCAAGGGGCGGATCCTGATCGACGGGACGGACGTTGCCCCGCTGACGATCCATGAGCTGGCCGGTCAGGTGGGGATCGCCTTCGCGAACCCCGCCACACAGCTTTCCGGGGTGGCCGGCACGGTCTACGAGGAGGTCGCCTTCGGACCGATGAACCTCGGCTTCTCGCGTTCCGAGGTGATCGATCGAACCGAGGCGGCACTCGGCGCCCTGAAGATCAGCGATCTCGCGGAGCGTGAACCTGCGCTCCTCTCCGGCGGGCAGCAGCAGCTCGTGGCGATGTCCGGCCTGCTCGCACTGCGGCCCGCGCACCTCGTCCTCGACGAGCCTACCGCGCAGCTCGATCCCGCCGGAACGCGGCTGGTCGCCGAGGCGCTCGCGCGCCTGGCGTTGGACGGCGCATCGATCCTCGTCGCCGAGCAGAAGACCGATCTCCTGGCGTCCATCTGCGACCGCGTGGTGGCCCTCGACGCCGGACGCGTGGCGCTCGACGGCCCCGCCTTCGAGGTGCTGGGCGATGCGAGGCTCGCCGAACTGGGCGTGGCCGCCCCGGCATCGGTTCGGCTTCGAAGCCTGGCTGGCGCGGCTGGCCCCGGTCCAGAGGCCCTGGCGCACCTCGACGGCGCGCTCGCGATGGAGGCGACCGCCTGATGCCAGACCTCGCGATGGAGTCGGTGGTGCACGTCTATGAGCGGGGCGCCGTCCGCGCCCTGGATGGAGTCTCGCTGCGTGTTTTGGCCGGAGAGCGGGTGGCGCTGGTCGGCCAGAACGGCAGCGGCAAGACGACGCTGGTACGGCATCTGAACGGGCTGCTCCGGCCGACGAGCGGTCGCGTGTCGCTGGACGGCCGAGACACGGCCCCCCTGCGGGTTGCCGAACTGGCGCGCAGCGTCGGGCTCGTCTTCCAGGATCCGGACCGTCAGATCTTCGCCGGATCGGTGGCGGCCGAGGTGGAATTCGGTCCGCGCAACCTGGGAATGCGGGGCGCGGAGCTGCGCAGCGCCGTGGACGAGGCGCTCACTGCCGTCGGGCTCTCGAACGAGGCGCGCACCAACCCGTACGACCTCGGCGCCTCACGTCGGAAGCTCCTGGCACTGGCGTCCATCCTGGCGATGCGCACCCCCATCCTGGTCCTGGACGAGCCCACCACCGGGCAGGACGAACGCGGCGTGGCGACCGTTCGTGGCGTGATCGACGCGGCCCACGCCGAGGGACGCACCGTGGTCGCCATCAGCCACGATATGGAGTTCGTGGCCGGCTCGTTCGACCGGGTGGTGGTGATGAGCGCCGGGCGGATCGTCGGAGACGGGCCGCCCGCATCGGTCTTTGCGGCTTCTTCGTGGGAGATGCTGCGCTCGACCTACCTGGAGCCGCCGATGGCCGCACGGGTGGGCGAGCGGCTCGGCCTGGGATCAACGCCGACCGACGGCTCGCTGATCAGCGCGCTCGTTCGGGCCGGGTAGCCGCGCTCAGTAGAAGCCGGGCGGAGGCGGCAGCGGGTTGCCGTCCGCGTCGGTTCGCTCGAGGGGCGGCAGGTCGTCGCGATGCCGGCGTCCTCGGATCGGCCCCGGGATCGGCTCGGCCATGACCGAGTGGACGACCTCGTCGAGGCGCTGCTCGATCCCGCGCAACCCAAGGTGGCGCAGCGCCGCACCGAAGCGGTCCACGAACCCGGCGTCCCGAAGGAGGCTGAACGCGAGCGACGAGTGTGAGCGCACGAGCAGCTCGATCCCGCGCGCCGCCTCGGCCACGTTCACCTGGTTGAGCCCGAGCTGCGCGTCGAGCAGGTCGAGTGCGCGATTTGCCTCGCGGCGCCCTCGCGTGGTGAAGTGCGGCGTGCGGTTCACCAGGACGCGCGATCGATAGAGCGCGGCGCGGGCCTGGGCGTTCCGATCGGAGCCTGGCGGAGATGACATGGACGGAATCTTACGCGGACGAGACGGATGGGAGGCGGCTATCGCAGAGGCGCTGCGAAATGCCGCGCGACCGATCGCGGCGGATCCCCGCTTCTCGCCGCGCGGCTTGACCGACCGAGCCCAGGTGGAGCGCTACGACCGCTCGGCGTTTCCTCCGGCGCGCCCGGCCGCAACGCTGCTGCTGGTCTACCCCGCCACCTCCGGTGAGCTGACCGTAGCGCTGACCGTCCGCCACGCCGACCTGCGAGCCCACGCCGGCGAGATCTCGCTTCCCGGCGGTACGGTGGACCCCGGAGATGCCTCCCACGAGGCGGCTGCGCTCCGCGAAGCCTGGGAAGAGGTGGGCGTGGACCCGGCCAGCGTGCGCATCGCCGGCATCCTCGACGAGGTCTGGATCCCGGTCAGCAACTTCGAACTGCGGCCGTTCGTCGGAACCGCCGCGCGCCGACCGCCGCTCACACCGCATACCGACGAAGTGGCAGAGATCCTGGAGCTGCCCCTCCGCCACCTGTTGACCGATGACCTGGTCGGCGAGGAGCTGATAGAGGGTCCCGGGTGGCTGCTGCGAGCCGGGGTGTACCGATGGCAGGGCCACCGCATCTGGGGCGCCACCGCTCGCACCCTGGCGATGTTTGCCGCCGTGTTGCTCGAGGCGGGGATTCCAAGCGAGGAATAGCCGGCCGACGGCCTAGCGGCGAGATTCGACGGTGGTCTTTGCGGCGCGGAGCAGGGCGAGCAGCTCGGCGTGGTGCGGGGCGGGGGCCGCCACGATGCTCAGGCTGGGACCCATGCGACCCTCGTCCCACCAGGGGCCACCGCGGAGGCTCGTGACCGTCGCCCCGCCGCGCTCCGCGATCAGGCCGGCGGCGGCGACGTCCCACAGCGACAGCCCGCCGTTCCCGATGAACGCATCGAACCGCCCCGATGCCACCGACGCCAGCGCCAGCGCCGCACTCCCCATTCGCCGCGGGATGCGGATCTCGTGCGCGATGCGTCGTTCGCGGGCGATCCCGCCGCGTCCGATGATCGCCAGGCTGACCACGAAGTCGCCGAGCGCGCCCTTGTCGGACGCCGTCACGGTGTGACCGTTCAGCTGCGCGGGGCCCGCGGCGGTCGCCGCGTAGCAGTCGTCGCGCAGCGGGTCCAGCACGACGCCGACGACCGGTCGCCCCTCCTCGACAAGCCCGATCGATACGCAGAAGTAGGGGATCCCGTTCGCGTAATTCACCGTCCCGTCGAGCGGGTCGATCACCCACCTGCGCGCTGCCTTCGCGCGGCGCCCAGCCATGGCTGTGCCATCGGTGCCGCCACCGGCCGCGTGGTGCCCCGACTCCTCCGCCAGGATCGCATCGTCCGGAAACCGGTCGCGGATCGCCTCGATGACGAGCGCCTCGCTCTGGTAGTCGACCTCCGTGACCACGTCGCGGCGGCTCTTGCGGTCGACCTGGACGACCTTCTCATAGCTCGCGGTGAGCAGGCCACCGGCGCGCCGGGCGAGGTCGATGGCGAAGGCGAGGTCGCCGGCGTGGGGATCGGTCATCCCGGCGATCGTAGCCGACCGCCGCGCACCCGGCCGATTGAGCGGCACGTCTCGGGGCGCTAGGCTAACGGGCGTGCAGCAGATCCACCTCCATGCCGAGCCGGGCGATTACGCGCCGCTGGTGCTCCTGCCCGGCGATCCGAACCGTGCCACGCTGGTCGCGGCGCGTTTCGACGGCGGACTGACGGCCGCGCGCCTGGTCAACAGCAACCGCGGAATGCTCGGTTACACGGGCACGATCGACGGGCGCCCGGTGAGCGTGCAGACCACGGGCATGGGCGGCCCATCCATCGCCATCATTGTGGAGGAGTTGCTGCGCTTGGGCGCCCGGCAGCTGATCCGAATCGGCACCACCGGCGCCCTGCAGTCGCACATCCGCCTGGGCGACCTTGTCATCGCGACGGCTGCCACCCCGACCGATGGGACCACGCAGTCGTTCATGGGCGGCAAGCCGTATGCGCCTGCCGCCGATTTCGCGCTCACGCACGCGCTCGTCCATGCTGCCGACAAGTTGACCGTGCCGTACCACGTTGGCCCCATCGCCACCCTGGACATCTTCAGCCACTACCACCCCGACCCCAACTACGTTCGCCCCTGGCGCGACGCGGGGGCGCTGGCGGTGGAGATGGAGGCAAGCGTCCTCTTCTACCTGGCGACCGCACGCGGCGTGCAGGGCGCCTGCCTCGGCGTGGTAGTCGACATCGACTCTGGGGAGGAGAGCCAAGAGCACACCTACCTGAGCCCGAATGACCTGAACGCGGCTGTGGAGCGCATGATCGACGTGGCGTTGGCCGCCGAGATCGAGTGATCCGCTCGACGGCTCGCGTACCATTCGCCCCATGACCGAGACGATCTCCCGCCCTGCCGCCGCCGGCGCGGCGGCCGACTTCCTCCCCCTCAAGGGGATCGACCACGTCGAGTTCTGGGTCGGCAACGCCAAGCAGGCCGCCGCCTACTATCGGGCCCTGTGGGGCTTCACCCCCGTCGCCTATGCCGGGCTCGAAACCGGGGTCCGCGACCGCGCCAGCTACGTGATGGTGCAGAACGAGATCCGCTTCGTCTTCACCGCCCCGCTCACCCCCGACGGAGAACTCGCCGAGCACGTCCGCCGCCATGGCGACGGAGTGCACGACATCGCCTTCGCGGTCGACGACGTGGAGTCGGCCTGGCGCGAGACGACCGCGCGCGGAGCCCGCTCGGCGATGGAGCCGAGGGAGATCCCCGGCAAGAAGGGCACCCTGCGTCGCTCGGCGATCCATACCTACGGCGAGGTGCTGCACTCGTTCGTCGACCGGAGCGACTACACCGGCACCTTTGCGCCGGGGTACCACCGGGTGACGAAGCCGGCCGCGGCGGCCACCGGACAGCAGTTGCTGGAGGTCGATCACTGTGTCGGCAACGTCGCGCTTGGCGACATGAACCGCTTCGTCGACTTCTACCGTGACGTGCTCGGCTTCGCCCAGCTGGTCCACTACGACGACAAGGTGATCCACACCGAGTACTCCGCCCTGATGAGCAAGGTGATGCAGAACGGGAATGGGCGGATCAAGTTCCCGATCAACGAGCCGGCCGCCGGGAAGCGCAAGAGCCAGATCCAGGAGTTCCTCGACTACTACCTCGAGGCGGGCACCCAGCACATCGCCCTGCGCACCGAGGACATCGTCGGCACGGTCCGCGCCCTGCGCTCACGAGGCGTGGAGTTTCTGGGGCTGCCGCACGAGTACTACGCCTCGCTGCCCGACCGCGTCGGCGACGTCGGGGTACCGATGGACGTCCTGGAGGAGCTCGGCATCGAGGCCGACCGCGACGAAGAGGGCTACCTGCTCCAGATCTTCACCAAGCCCGTCCAGGATCGGCCGACCTTCTTCTTCGAGATCATCGAGCGGCACGGGTCGCGTGGCTTCGGGGTCGGCAACTTCAAGGCGCTCTTCGAGGCGATCGAGCGCGAGCAGGAGAAGCGCGGCAACCTCTAGCCCGGCCCACCGATGAAGATCGCCCATGTCCGCCCGCACGACGCCCCGTCTGGCACGCCATGGCAGCTGGCCGCCGCCCGCGATCCCGACGCTCGGCGATGGCTCCTTCTCGAGGAGGCGCGCCAGGGTCTGGTGGTTGAAGATCCGCGACGCGCCCACAACTCGGCGCTCTTCCGCCAGCCGATGACCACGCTCGACGACCACCTGGCCCGCGGCCTGCGGGTGGGAGCGTTGGCCGAGATCCTCGAGGGCTACGCCCGCGCGACCGATGACGACGAGGCGATCTCCCCCGCCGCCGACCTCGATTTCGGCCCACCCATCCTGCGACCGCCATCCCTGCGCGACTTCTACGCCTTCGAGGGCCACGTGCGGACGATGTGGGAGCGCCGCGGTGGCACCGTGCCGGAGGCGTGGTACCGGCTGCCGATCTTCTACTTCTCCAACGTGTCGGAGATCCGCGGCCCCGGCGAGCCGGTCTGGTGCCCGGCCGCCTCACGGGAGCTCGACTACGAGCTGGAGGTTGCGGCCTTGATCGACACGCCGGTCCACGACCTGGACGCCGCCCACGGCGAGGAGGCGATCGGCGGCTACCTGGTCTTCAACGACTGGAGCGCCCGCGACCTGCAGCGCGAGGAGACCGCCGTGCGCCTGGGCCCGGCCAAGGGCAAGGACTTCGCCAGCTCCATCGGTCCCTGGCTGGTGACGCCCGACGAACTGGCCGATGCGCGCAGCGCCAAGGGGTATGACCTGGCGATGACCGCCACCGTCAACGGGGTCGAGCTGAGCCGCGGCAGCTGGGCGAACTC
>Ga0224510_10001230_pt1 | contig 17314 bp, 19 predicted proteins | sample SF_May12_sed_USG_FD_170161 | JGI IMG/M metagenome (GOLD analysis project Ga0224510, IMG submission 170161) | Sediment microbial communities from San Francisco Bay, California, United States - SF_May12_sed_USGS_4_1 | ecosystem: Environmental > Aquatic > Marine > Sediment | place: USA: California... | reverse complement strand
GCGTCGTGGTGGAGTCGTAGGGCGGAGCGGCGGACGAGGCGAGGAACCCCTGTGCCAAAGACCTACGACGCGATCGTCATCGGCTCCGGCATCTCCGGCGGCTGGGCCGCCAAGGAGCTCACCGAGCTCGGCCTCAGGACCCTGGTCCTCGAGGCCGGCGGGCCGGTCGATCCCGCCACCGACTACGTCGAGCATGTCCAGCCATGGCAGATGCCCTTCCGCGGCTGGGGCGACCGCGCGAAGCTCGAACGCGAGCAGCCGGTCCAGAGGCAGTGCTATGCCTGCGACGAGTGGTCGGGGAAGTTCTTCGTCAACGATCTCGAGAATCCCTACTCCACGCCGGCGGACAAACCCTTCGCCTGGATCCGCGGCCGGCAGGTGGGGGGCCGCTCGATCATGTGGGGACGCCAGGTCTACCGCTGGAGCGACCTCGACTTCGAAGCCAACGCGCGGGACGGCCACGGTGTGGACTGGCCGATCCGCTATTCCGACATCGCCCCCTGGTACGACCACGTCGAGCGCTTCATCGGCGTGAGCGGCCGGGCCGAGGGGCTCTCCCAGCTTCCCGATGGCCAGTTCCTCCCGCCGATGGAGATGAACTGCGCCGAGGCCCACGTGCGGGAGAAGCTGCTGGCGGCGTACGCCGGGGAGCGGGTGCTCACCATCGGCCGCTGCGCCATCCTGACCCGCGAGCACCGCGGCCGCGCCGCCTGCCACTACTGCGGCACCTGCGAGCGGGGTTGCGTCACGGGGAGCTACTTCTCCAGCCTCAGCTCGACCCTGCCCGCCGCGCTCGCCACCGGGCGCCTGACACTCCGCCCGCACAGCGTGGTCGAAAGCGTCGTCTACGACGCAGAGAAGCGCCGGGCCGTGGGGGTACGGGTGATCGATGCCAACACCTTCGAGGCACTCGAATTCCGGGCGCGGATCGTCTTTCTCTGCGCCAGCACCCTCGAGTCCACCCGGATCCTGCTCAATTCGAAAAGCGCGGCGTTCCCCACCGGGCTCGGCAACGCGAGCGGGGAGCTGGGACACAACCTCATGGATCACTCCATGGGTCACGGCGCGCGGGGGACGGTGCCCGGGTTCACCGACCGCACCACCTTCGGCGACCGCCCCAACGGCATCTACCTTCCCCGCTTTCGCAACGTGAAGCACCAGCACCCCAACTTTCTCCGCGGCTATGCCTATCAGGGCGGCGCCTGGCGGAACGGCTGGGGGCGGGGCCAGGGGATGGGGGGCTTCGGCGCCGAGTTCAAGCAGTCGCTCATCAGGGACCGCGGACCGTGGCAGTTCAGCCTCTACGGCTTCGGCGAGATGCTGCCCAGGCACGAGAACGTCGCGGAGCTGGATCCCGGGCTCAAGGACAAGTGGGGCATCCCGGCGCTCAGGATCAGCTGTGCCTACGGGGAGAACGAGAAGGCGCAGTGGAAGGACATGATCCAGAGCGCCACCGAGATGCTCGAAGCGGCCGGCGCGACCAACATCCGCCCGACCAACGAGGACGTCGCGCCGGGCCTCGTCATCCATGAGATGGGGACTGCCCGCATGGGCCGCGACCCGAAGACCTCGGTGCTCAACGGCTGGAACCAGGTCTGGGACGCGCCGAACCTGTTCCTGACCGACGGCGCCTGCATGACTTCGTCGGCCAACCAGAACCCGTCCATCACCTACATGGCCCTCACCGCGCGCGCGGCCCACCACGCGGTGGACCTGATGAAGCGCCATGAATTGTAGGGGTCGTGCATGCCCATGATCGACCGCCGTCAGTTCGTCGCATCTTGCCTCACCAGCGTCGCAGTAGGGGCGGAACTGCAACTCCGCCCCTACCCCGACCCCCGCTCCCACCCCAGCCGCGATCCCCGCCCCTGGGGCATCCAGCTCTACACCGTCCGCGACCTCGCCAGGGCCGACCTTGCCGGGACCCTCGACGCGCTCGCCACCATGGGATACTCCGAAGTGGAGTTCGCGGGACTCTACGGCCATGCCGCAGCCGATGTGCGCGGCATGCTGGATCGGGCGGGACTCGCGGCGTCCGCCGGCCATGTGGCTGTCGAGGCGCTTGCCGATGACCGCATCGCCGCGATCATTGCCGATGCGCTGGCGCTCGGCCATCTGTACCTGGTGGTGCCGTGGATCCCCGCCAGCCGCCGGAGCGTCGAGGGCTATGCCGGGATCGCCGAGACGTTCAATCGCGCCGGACGGACGCTCAGGGCCGCGGGCCTGACCCTGGGATACCACAACCACGATTTCGAGTTCGCCGCCTTCGATGGGACACCCGGCGGACGATGCGGCTACGACATCCTGCTCGAGCGGACCGACCCGTCGCTCGTGGCCATGGAGCTCGATCTCTTCTGGATCCGGAAGGGCGGTCGCGACGCCTTCCAGTACCTCGAGCGCCATGCCGGCCGCTTCAGGCTGGTCCACATCAAGGACATGGACGCCGGTGGCAACATGGTCGATCTCGGCAGCGGCGTCATGCCCTGGCGCGAGCTGCTCGACGCCGCCGGCGTCGCCGGCGTCACGCACTGGTTCGCCGAGCATGACGAGCCCTCCGACCCGATGGCCTTCGCGAGGTCCGCAGCCAGGTACCTGCAGGCACTGGCGTGATTCCGCCCCGAGCCACCGTCTCCCCGACTCGCTGACCTCCTGACTCCATCATGCCCCGCTTCTCTCCCACCCGATTCCCGCCCGGCTTCTTCGACCTGCCGGCCGACGCCGGCCACGCCCTGCCGCTCGACGTCATCGCCGCGTGGACCAGGGGCGCGCAGACCCCAGAAGCCGCCCGGGAGCTGCTGGGCCCGTACACCCTGCGGGGCACGGTGGTCTCGAGCGACACCGCCGGGCTCACCCGACTGACGGCGGAGCGTTCGCTGATCGAGATCCTCGCCATGGTGAGCCGGCCGAAGGAGCTGGTGCACGCCTACGGCCGCGCCATCGGCGGCATTCCCCTAGGGGTCTGGGCGGCGGACAACACCCAGATGTTCTATGCCGAGGGGGTTCCCCCGGCGCATGTGCTCTCCCTGCTCCTCGCGCTGGTGGACAAGGTGTCCGCCGAGTGCGAGGTCGGCATCGGGCTGTGCGTGCATCGGGGGGTGTTCTACGAACTCGGCCAGGGGGTGTACGGGCCGGACGCCGACCGGGTCGAAGGGGTGGCGGAAGACCGGGTGGAGGCGGGGGAGATCGCCATCACCGGAGAAATCGCACGCCTGATCGCCGATGCAGGGTTCACCTTGGCGCCACGTGACGATCTGCGCGACTCGTTCGGGGAGATCATGCGGGTGGTCGGGGGGCCGAGGCTCCAGAACGTCCTCGCCACCGATTTCCGGTATCCGCTGCCCTTCTCCGACGAGTTCTACGGCGGGCTTCACGAGTTCGGCCGCACCCGGCGAAGCTCGGTCGTCCCGAAGCCAGCCTACCGGGAAGCGACCATCGTGGTCGTCGAGCGGGAGCGGGAGGATCCGGATGTTCCCGAGGTCGCCGCCCTGAATGATTTGGCGCTGGCGGCGGCGATCAAGCGGATCGGCGCCAGCCTGGTGGAGGACCTTGCCGGAGCCGAGGTCAAGACCAGCAGTGTGGTGAGCATCTACTCCTTCGACGACGCCCGCCACGCGGTGGATTTCAGCCGCAAGCTCAGGGCAACACTCGCCGACCAGCGCGTCCGTCTGCGCATCGGCATCGACACGGGGCGGGTGCTGATCTTCGATCTGGCCGGGGGCCAGCACGACCTCGCCGGCTCGCCAGTGAACATCGCGTCGAAACTGGCCCAGGATTCCGGACAATTCGGCATCATTTCGATCACCGCCGCGGCGGCGCGCCGGGCCGGGCTGCCCGATCTGCTGGCGTCCCGCGGCGTCCAGGTGGGCGGGATGACGGTGGAGGCAATGCACATCTGAGGGGCGGACCAGGCACCCTCGCGCTTCCGGCGGCGCGGTGCCACCTTACCACTCCGGTTCCCCACGTCAGGAGCGGCCCGATGCCACGCCCGGTTCACTTCGAGATCCATGCCGACGACCCCGCCCGCGCCATCAAGTTCTACCAGACGCTGTTCGGCTGGGAGTTCACCGAATGGGTCGGCCCGCGTACCTACTGGCTGATCCGCACCGGCGGCTCCGAGACCCTCGGCATCGACGGCGGGCTGGTGCCGCGCGAGGGGCCACCACCGGTGGAAGGCGCCGCGCTCAACGCATATTCCTGCGTGATCGATGTCCAGTCGGCTGACGAGACCGCCGCGTTGATCACCCGGCTGGGTGGCCGGGTGGTGGTCGAGAAGACCCCGGTCGTAGGAATCGGCTGGCTTGCCTACGCCAAGGATACCGAGGGAAACATCTTCGGCTTCATGCAGAACGACCCTACTGCCATCTGAGCCCGCCATGCCCCTGATCGCTGTCACCGGCGCAACCGGCAATGTCGGCCACGCGCTCGTCACCCTGCTGCGCGCGCAAGGCCTCGCGGTCCGCGCCATCGGGCGGAACCCCGAACGTCTCGCCGACCTGGCCACCCACGGGGCCGAGACCATGGCCGGCTCGCTCGATGAACCGCGGTTTGCGTCCGCCGCCTTCCGCGGCGCGGACGCGGTGTTCGTCATGCACCCCCCCGACTACACCCATCCTGATCCCCGGGTTCGGGGAGCGCAGATCGTGGAGGCCATCGGGGTCGGGCTGCAGGTCGCGCGGGTGAGGTTCGCCGTCTCGCTCAGCAGCATCGGGGCCGATGAGGCGGAAGGGAACGGCCCGATCGGGATCCTGCACCGGCTCGAGCAACGGCTCGGACAGGTGCCGGGGCTCGCCGCGGTCCATCTCCGGCCGGGGTACTTCTTCGAGAACTTCCTGCTGTCCATCGGCCTCATCCATCAGACCGGCGCCAATGGTGGGGCGTGGAATCCCGACCTGCCGATCCCCATGATCGCCAGCCGCGATGTGGCCGCCGTCGCGGCCGCCCTGCTCTCGGGGAAGGCGCCGTCCGGCCAGCGGGTCCGCGAGCTGCACGGGCCGCGCGACTATTCCCACCGGGAAGCGAGCGCCATCCTGGGCGCCGCCATCGAGAAGCCGGACCTGGGCTACACCCAGTTCAGCCCCGAGGACGCCCGGCAGGGGCTGATCGGAATGGGCATCTCGGCGGTGGTGGCCGACAGCTTCCTGGAGATGATCCACGGCTTCGGCAGCGGGCGCCTGCGGCCGCGGCAGCCCCGTACCGGCGACACGACGACGCCAACCACGCTGGAGGAATTCGCGCGGAACGTCTTCGCCCCGGCGTTTCACGTCTAGGAACCGACTCGAGCGGCCCTGATTCCCCGCTTCGCGAATCTGACCTGGACGGGCGGACCCTAGCACTCACCCTCCACGCCGGTCTATCTTGGGAAACGCCAGTACGAAAGGGCACGGCGACGAGGAGGACACAATGCCAAAATCAAAGAGCCGCACCGCCGCGCGCAGGCCCGCGACGCGGAAGAAAGCCACTCGGGTGACGCTGCCGGCACGCCGGGCGCGCCCCGTGAATCCCGCACTCCCCCCGGGCATCTGCCGGGTCGACCAGGCCAGCACCCGGACGTTCGGCTTCGTCGTCCGCGTCGGCCACCGCCGCACCCCGCGCGGATGGCGGCCCAGGTTCAAGGCCTACTTCGGCGACGTGAGCAACGGGGGGAAGAAGAACGCCCTGGCCGCGGCCGTGAAGTGGCTCCGCGAACTGGAGCGAACCGGCAAGGCGCCGGCCAGGAAGTAGGCCGGCGGAAGCCGGCGCTCGCTGGCGAAAATCCCACGGAGAGAGAAGATTGAGGGCACCGGAAGTCCGGTGCCCTCTTGTCATCTTCCCCTGAAAGGACCCTCCATGCTGCGCCGATTTACCTCCAGCCTGATGATCATTCTCGCCGCGGGCTGCACCGCCGCACCGAAGCCGGTCGACACTGCGGCAGACGACCGGGCGATTCGCGCCATCGATGACGCCTGGAATGGCTACCTCGCCAGCCAGAACGACTCGGCGATCGCCGCCATCTACACCGCCGATGCCATCCTGATGCCGCCCAACAGTCCGGAGGTCAAGGGCACCGACGCCATTCGCCAGTTCTGGGCCAGCCTCTGGCCCATCAAGGCCGAGCTCAAGCTCACCGTGCGCGACATCGCGATCTCCGGCGACCTCGCGGTCGAGACCGGGATCTACGGCCTGCGCATCCCCGGACCCGATGCCGCCAGCACCATCAACGACAACGGCAAGTACATCGTGGCCTGGCGGCGCGAAGGCGGCACCTGGAAGGCCGTCCGCGACATCTACAACAGCGACAATCCGCCGCCGCCACCGGCGAAGTAGGGGACGACCCGCCCGTCCGGAGTGGCTGGATGACAACCCCGGTGGTCCTGCGGAGTGAACCGGACATCACCGATTCGTTCGAGCCGTTCCAGGAACGGCTCGCGGAGACCATTTCCTGGTGCCTCCGTGCGGTGAAGCTCGGTCCACTCGCGACAGCGCTCCGGACGATGGCCTTCGTTCCCCCGCCCGCCCTGCCGTGGCCCGAGACGGTGCGCGCCGTGGCCGAGGCCCGCCTCAAGACCCTCGGCCGCAGTTGGCGCCGTACCCTTGACCCCCTCGGCGGGGGGGAGCTGCTCATCCACCTGCCGCGGCACGTCGGCTCCAGCGGGGGAGCCGGGGAAGCCAGCGGTGGGTATTTCGACGCCCACGACCTGCCACCCTGGGACACCTGGGTGAGCTGGCTCGAGGAGCCGCAGCGGGCGTATCTGGTCTGCTGGGTCCCACCCGAGGCCATGGAGGTGGTTGCGGCCGGCATGGCGGTGGCGGGCGAATCCCTGGCCTGGCTCGCGTCGACCGCGAACCCGGTCCAGGGAAGGCTGAAACGCGCCAGCGGGGAGTCGCACCCGCTCCGTGAAGCGCGGTAACATGAATCAGGGAGGAAAGATGCGCCGGAACCGCTTCGTCCTGCTGCTCGCCGCCATCGTGGCCTGCGGCGGCGACTCCACCGACAACAACGATCCGCCGTCGCCTTACGATATCGCCGTCATCAGCCAGATTGGCGGGCCCGGCGCGGGCGGGACCTACGTCACCACCTTCACCCTCGAAGTCACACTCAAGGCCGATGGATCGATCGTGCCTGGGGTGACGGTCGTCACCCAGACCACCGTGGGCGACGTCGCCACGCTGCCACTCATCACCGCCGCGAACGGCCGGGTGACGGGGGTATGGACGATCCAGCCCGCCGATCAGTCCCCGGGAGCAAGCGAGACGCTCGCGTACTGTGCCGCCGACCCCCCTGGCGCCACGTTCTGCGACACCAAGCTCAACGGGCCCGACGCGATCAGCGTGACGTTCTAGCCCTGCACCAGAACGAAGGAGGAGGCCCTGCAGCAGCAGGGCCTCCTCCTTCGTCCCTTCATCTCAGATGCCCCGCCCTCCCTACCGCCTCGCGAGACTGGAATCGCGCCACACTTCGGCCCCATCCAGCAGCGTCAGCAGCACCCTGCTGTCGCTGATCTCGTGAGCCGCGACGGAAAAAATATCCCGGTCAACGACGACCAGGTCGGCCTGTTTCCCCACCGTCAGGCTCCCTGTTTCCCGTTCGCGGTAGGTCGCGTAGGCGGCGTTGATGGTGTAGGCCGCCAGCAGCGCCGGGAGGTCGGTCCGCTCTTCCGGGATCCACGCCGGGCCGGGCGCAGCGTCCTCTGCTCGCCGGGTGATGGCTACCTCGATGGCGTCGAAGGGGTTGAGGCTGGAGACCGACCAGTCGCTTCCCCCCGCGACCACGGCGCCGCTGTTCATGACTGACGCGATCGGATAGAGCCACCGCGACCGCGCCGGACCAAGCGCCGGAATCGTCAGATCGGTGATGTATCCGTCTGCCTGGGCCCACAGCGGCTGAAAGCTCGCAATCGCGCCGAGCCGCCGGAACCGAGGGATGTCGGCGGGGTCGAACAGCTCGAGGTGCGCCAGCACCGGACGGCGGTCGCGCCCGCCGTTGGCTGACGCGGCCGCCGCGATGGCATCGAACGACACCCGGATCGCCCGGTCGCCGATGGCGTGGAAGTGGACCTGGAACCCCTCCCGGTCGAGCGCCACGACCCTGGCCGCAAGATCGTCCGGCTGGTACACCAGCGGCCCGGCATCGCCGGGTCGGTCGAGGTAGGGGGCGAGCAGCGCCGCGGTCCTCGATTCGATGACGCCATCGGCATAGAGCTTCACCGTGTTCACCTGGAGCCGGGGAAGCAGCTGGTGGCGCTCACGAACCGCCTTGAGACGTTCGACTTCCCGCTCGACCGGCGCCTCCACTTCGCTCGCCAGCGCCGCGGTGACCCGCGCCGTCAGTTCCCCCCGCCGGCTCAGCTCGGCATAGGCCTCGAGCGTGGCGTCGCCTACATCGGCGTCGGTGATGGTGGTGATGCCGAGACGGTTCGCCTCGCCGAGCGCGCGGCGCGCGGCGGCGAGGCGTTCTTCCCCCGTGTACGGCGGCAGGTGGGAGGCCACCAGCGCCATCGCTTCCTCCCGCAGCGTTCCGGTCGCCTCGCCGGACCGGGGGTCTCGCTCGATACGGCCACCGCTCGGATCGGGAGTCTCCCGTGTCACCCCCGCAAGCTCGAGCGCCCGCGTGTTGACCCACGCCGAGTGCCCGTCGGCGGCATAGAAGAACGCCGGGCGGTCGGGCACCAGCCGATCGAGCAGCTGCCGGGTGGGGTTGGCGTCGGGGAAGACCGGCAGCGCCCAGCCATTCCCTCGTATCCATGGGAGGTCGGGGTTCGCCGCGACGTACTCCCGGATCGTCCGCTCGACATCGGCGACAGTCTCGGCGTCATACAGGTTGCACTCGCCCAGTTCGAGACCAGCCGACACCGGATGCGCGTGCGTGTCGTGAAATCCCGGCAGGACCATCCGTCCCGGCAGGTCCAGCACCTCGGTCTCTATGCCGATGAATCGCTCGACGCCGGCATCCTCACCGACATACACCAGCAGTCCGTCCCGGATGGCCACTGCCTCGGCCAGCGGGCGCTCCGGGTCGGCGGTCCAGATCGCGGCGCCGCGGAGAACGAGGTCCGCGTTCACCGCGGGTACCCGGCGTTCCAGGTGGCAGCCCGCCAGGAGCGCGAGCGCGAGGCAGCAGGGCGAGAGACGGAGACAGGGTAGCATTGGTCGGCGCGGAAGTGGGTGGTTTGCATGGGGCCCGCCGGACTCAGGGACGACGGATGCGCCAGACCCGCAACTCACTGAGCCAGGAATAGGGGTTGATGGTGAGATTCTCGATCCGGCTGGAGGCCGCGGCCGGTGCGGACAGGAAGAGCGCCGGGGCATCGGCGTTGAGGGTGTCCAGCGCCTCCCGCCATGTCGTCTTTCGCAACTGCTCCACGCCCTCAGCCGAGAATTTCCCCACTGCCCCTACCGTCCTACCGTCCGACCATCCCCCAGGTACCTCTCCCCCAGCACCCGGATGTGGTGCGCCTCGTGGCCCGCGATGATCCACGCCAGGGCGCGGGCGCTGATCCGCTTGCCGCTCGCGGTGCCAATCCTGAGCAGCGCGATATCGTCGAGGTTCTTCGCCAGGGCCAGCGTGGCATCGCGTACTGCGGCCAGTTCCGCCGCCACATCCGCCAGCGATCGTCGGTCGAACCCGCCGGCGGGTACGTAGGCATTCTCGTCGAAACTCGACAGCGGCGTCTCATCCCCCCGCGCGATCCGGAGCAAGCGGTAGCAGAAGATCCGTTCGGCGTCGCTGACGTGGCCGATCACCTCGCGAATCGACCACTTGTCTGGCGAATAGCGGAATCCCGACCGCGCTTCGGGTATTCCGCGCAGAAACCGCTGGGAGCTCTCCCGCTGGCGTTCGAGCGCGGCAAGTGCGTCGTCACCCTCGACGGCGTTCACATAGGTGCCGTAATAGGGGGCGAATTCGTCGGCCCGAGGGCGGGCAATAGACATGAGGCCTCCTGCGATCGAATGGCGCAGTCGAATGGCCACGAAGTGTCACCAGCCGGTGCATCGATTCGTGACAGATGGATCATGGCAGCTCGTGTGATAAAGCGCACGGGCCGTATCCAAATTGCTCGGGGACAGCACGATACGCCAGCGGCACGGTCCGGCACCCGCCTTGCCCTAGGAGCAGGCGGCAACAGTGCCATCAACCAACAACGCATCACAGGAGTTCACCATGAACCGGCTCGGCAGCGTTACCCTCGTCATGGCTGCGGCGGCGCTCGCCGCCTGCAGCGATTCCAGCGGCCCGGCGTCCTCCGGCCCGCAGGCCTCCTTTCAGTTGGCCACCAGTCCGAAGACGGGGGCGCCCGGTATGGCGGCTCTCGCCGGCCAGGAAGTGCTGGTCGCAGGCTCAGACACCATCGTGGTGACCTCGGTGCAGATGGTCATGCGCGAAATCGAATTGGAGCGTGTCGGGGTCACCGTGTGTGACAGCACCGCCAGTGACGACGACTGTGAAAAGTTCGAGGTCGGGCCCGAGTTGTTCGACCTGCCCCTCGGCGACGGCGCCCAGCGCGCCGTGACCGTGGCGATCGACACTGGCAGCTACGACGAGGTCGAGTTCGAGATCCACAAGCCGGAGAGCTCGGATGACGCCGGGTTCATCGCCCTGCACCCCGAATTCGACGGTGTGAGCATCAAGATGACCGGCACCTACAACGGCACGCCGTTCACCTATACCTCGGACCTCGATGTGGAGCAGGAGTACAATCTCGTGCCACCGCTGGTCGTCACCGAGAACACCTCGATTGGGATCACCATGTTCGTGGACCTGCAGACCTGGTTCCTGAACCAGGCGGGCGACGGCTTCCTCGACCCGGCCAGCGCCAACAAGGGCGGCCAGAACGAGGGCGAAGTGAAGAGCAACATCGAAGCGTCGATCGACGCCTTCGAGGATGACGACCGGGACGGCCAGGAAGACTGAACCACCCGGCAGCAACGACGGTGACGGCGGTGGGGATGCAGCCAATCCCTACCGCCGTTCCCGTATTTGCCGTCGCTGGCCTCGCTACCATCGCTCCGGCCGCTCCCCCATTTTCCCCGCATGCCCTCCGCTGCCCGCAAAGGCATCCGCTCCGCTCAGGCCGGCCTCCTCATCAACGCCGCGCTGGTGGTGGTCAAGCTGGTCGCGGGCGTCGTCGGCAATGCCTACGCGCTGGTGGCCGACGCCATCGAGTCGGCGGCCGACATCTTCTCCTCGCTGGTCGTCTGGGGCGGACTTCGGATCGCCTCACGCGAGGCGGATGACGAGTACCCATTCGGCTATGGGAAGGCCGAAGCGCTGGCCACCGCCGTCGTCGCCCTCATGCTGCTCGGGGCCGCCGCGGGCATTGCCGTCGAGGCGACCCGGGAAATCCGCACCCCGCACCACACCCCCGCGCCCTTCACCCTCTTCGTCCTGGTCGGCGTCATCCTGGTGAAGGAAGTCCTCTTCCGGAGAGTCCTGGCCGTGGGTGAGGCCACCGCCAGCACCGCGGTGCAGGCCGATGCCTGGCACCACCGCAGCGATGCCATCACATCGGCGGCGGCCTTCGTCGGTATCGCCGTCGCCCTGCTCGGCGGCGAGGGGTGGGAGCAGGCGGATGACTGGGCGGCGCTGGTGGCCGCCTCGGTCATTGTGTTCAACGGCACCCGCCTGCTCCGGGTCGCCATCGCCGACCTGATGGATCGAAGCCCCGGGGCGGGACTGCTGGAGCGCATCGCGGCCGCCACGGCCGCCACCCCTGAGGTGCGAGACTTCCACAAGCTGAAGGTCCGCAAGGTTGGGTTGGGGTACTATGTCGACCTCCACGTGCAGGCCCATCCGCTGATGTCGCTTCGGGACGCGCATGTCCTGAGCGGGAAGGTGAAGACGGCGATTCGCTCCCAGGTCCCCGAGGTAGCCGGGGTGATAATCCACATGGAGCCCGACGAGTCGTAACGTTATGTTCCAGCCGCGTTGTTGTGTAGCATCAAACACCGCCATACCGATGGCGTATCGTGTTGTTGTGCAATCACTTAGCTCCACGGGCCATGAGGCACCTGAATTGCCTTTGAGAGAGCCAGTGAAGGACTTAACCACCACTTCGAGGCTCCCATGATCCGGCTCTCTCCTCCTCAAGCGCTCGTCGCGGCCGCCGCCGTGGTCCTGACGGCGTGCAGCAGTGACTCCGCGGGTCCGACCACCTCCGCGCGGGTCGCGTTCCATGTCTCGACCGGGGCGATCGGCGCCGCTCCCGGATTCGCCTTCGTCAGCGACACGCTGGTCGGCTCCGGTCCCGACACGCTGGTGCTGGATTCGGTGCAGCTGGTGCTGCGCGACATCCGGTTCAAGCGGGTCGAAGATGCCGCCTGCGGTGACGATGACGAAGGCACGAGTGACGACTCTTCATCGGCGTCGCTCCACGACGATGATGACGAGAGCGGGCATGATGACGATGCCTGCGAGTACTACAACGCCGGCCCCTTCCTGCTCGACCTGCCGCTGGGCGGTGGCGTTGCGCGGGCATTCAGCGTCGCGGTAGACACCGGCACCTATGACGAGCTGCGCCTGAAGATCCACAAGCCGGAGGACGACGGCGACCCGCGTGACGCCAACTTCCTGGCGCAGCACCCCGAGTTCGCCCGGGTGAGCATTCGGGCGGTGGGGACGTTCAATGGCGCGCCGTTCGTGTTCACCAGTGACCTCAACGCCGAGCAGGAAGTGGACCTCGTGCCACCGCTGGTCGTCGCCGCCTCGGGGAATCCAGTGGATGTCACCATCCAGGTGGATGTCGCGGCCTGGTTCGCCGACGGCTCCGGCGGGTATCTTGACCCGGCGTCCGCCAACGAAGGCGGCACTCATGAAGACCAGGTCGAGGACAACATCGAGAACTCGTTCGACGCCTTCCGGGACGACGACCACGATGGCCATGACGACGACGGGGATGATGACGACGACGGGGACGACAGCGACGACGACTGAGGCGGGACCCGTGTGGCGGGTTGATCGGGGGTCGCCCTGACCCACGCCTGGAGCATGACGGTGCTGCGATTGTCCGACAGCTTCTCGACGGCAATCGGCGACCTGGCGGAGGAACTGGGTGCAGACCTCCGGGAATGGCGGGCGGATGATCTGCCCGCCGGGGGCGAGCGAGGCGCATGCCTTCTCCTCCTGGCCGGAGGCGCGGAAAGTGAGGCGGTGTCGCGGCTGGTCGATCTCCCTGCCACCCGCCGGACATACCTGATCGGCGCGGCGGAGGACCACCGGCTGGCAGCGGCGGCGGTGCAGCGAGGAGCGCGGGATTACTTCGCCCTTCCCGCGGACCTGGGGCTGCTGAGACGGACGCTGGAGCGGGAGCGGACCGAGTACCAGGCGGGGCTGGCGGCGGCGGAGTTCGCCGACGGGGAGCGGAAGGGCAGCGGGTTCGACGCGATCCTCGGGGAGAGCCCCGCGCTGCGGAAGGTGATCGACCAGGCTCGGCGCGTGGCGAAGCATCGCGACGTGACGGTGCTGATCGGCGGCGAGACCGGGACGGGCAAGGAGTTGCTGGCCCGCGCCCTGCACTACGACAGTCCCCGGGCCGCCGCCCCGTTCGTGGAGATCAACTGCGCGGCGATCCCCGCGAACCTGCTCGAGAGCGAGCTGTTCGGGCATGAAAAGGGCGCCTTCACCGGCGCCATCGCGGCCAAGCCCGGGTTGATGGAGATGGCCCACGGCGGCACGGTCTTCCTGGATGAAGTGGGTAACCTGCCGCTCGACCTGCAGCCCAAGCTGCTCCGGGCCCTGGAGACCCGCGAAATCCGCCGGGTGGGGGGGCAGCAGAGCCGGAAGATCGACGTGCGGCTCGTGGCCGCGACCCACCTCGACCTGGCGTCGGCGGTGCGGCGTGGCGAGTTCCGCGAGGACCTGTTCTTCCGGCTGAACGTGGTGCCGCTGGTCCTGCCGCCGCTGCGTGAGCGAGGCGACGATGTCGACCGGCTGGCCGGGACGTTTGCCGCTTCACTGGCCCGGCAGTACGGCCTGCCAGTGCCCGAGTTGACGCCGGCGGTGCGGGTGGCGCTCGGCTCCCATGCCTGGCCCGGCAATGTGCGGGAGTTACGCAACGCGGTGGAGCGGGCCCTGGTGCTGAGCGCTCCCGGAGCCCTCGAGGTGGATCACCTCGTGGCAGCCGAGATCAGCATGCCGGAGGGGGGGGGAACCCTTCCCTTCCCTGCGACCATCCGGATCATCACCCGGGCCGCGGTCGATGCGATGCTGGAGCTGGTGAGTGGCAACAAGAGCGAGGCCGCGCGACGGCTCGGCATTTCGCGCCCGCGGCTGCAGCGCATCCTGGATGGTGCGCCCGACGAGTAGGACCGGCCTCCGCGCCGGCGTGGGTACGGAAGAGGCTGGCTCGCATGCCGGCCCGTACACGAAAGAGGAATCAATGCGGTATCTGAATGGTGGGATCGCTGGAGTGGCACTGGTACTGGCCCTGGCCTGCTCCGATTCGACGTCGAGCGACGGTGGCGGCACCAAGCCGCCGTCTCAGCTCAACTTCCTGACGCTCGCACCAACCGCGCCGGACTTGTGCGAGACCAGCATCAGCTTCTGGGCGTTCCGCGGTGTCGGCGTCGACACCGCGCTCCAGTTTCCCGAGCCCGGCGACGACTGCCTGGGAAGCCGCGAGGACTTCCTGCGACTCAAGCTCGACCAGGCCAGCCTCAAGGCGTATCCCGACGGCACTCCCATCCAGTTCGGCGACTCGGTGCTCATCACCATGTCATGGGTGGGGAACGACAGCATTCTCTTTCACCTCGAGCCCACCGGCCTGCTGTTCGACCCGGCGCATCCGGCAGAGTTGAAGATCGACTACGGTGAGGCCGGCGACGACCTTGATGGGGACGGCGACATCGACGCCGACGACGATTCCGTCGAACGGCGCCTCGACATCTGGCGCCAGCCGACCCTGGCGGACGACTACCAGAAGGTGGGCATCGCGAAATTCGAGGACCTCGATGAGATCGAGGCGGACCTCAATGGCTTCAGCCGCTATGCGATCGCCTACTGACCCGCGCCGCTGACAGGAAACTGTGATGACGCCCTCCGGCCTCCCCGACGATCCCGCCCGCGAGCTGCGCCAGCTCGTGGCCGCGGGACGTTTCCGGGACGCCCTCGAGGCGCGCCGGCGTTCAGCGGACGCTGAGCACCCGGTGGCCGAGGTCGACCTTCTGGCCGCCACCGCCGCGACCCGGCTGGGCGACCTGAGCGCGGGCGCCGACCTTGCCCGGAGCGCCCTGCAGCGGTTCCAGGCCCGGGCCGATGCCGATGGCCGCATGCGCTCGTTCAACCTGCTTGGCGCGATCGCCTTCGACCGCGGCCAGCTGGAGGAGGCCGAGGCCTGCTTCGCGCGCGCGCTGGAAGATGCGCGGACCCTCGATGACCCGCGCATGACCGCCAACACCTCCAATAATCTCGCCTCGGTCGCCCATCTGCAGGCGCACGAAGAGGTCGCGTTCAGCATGTATCGGACGGCCCTGCTGGCCTACCAGCGGCTCGGCGATCGGCGTGGCGCGGCCCAGTCCTGCCACAACCTGGCGCTCGCCTTCCGGCAGCAGGGGAACTGGATGGACGCGGAGGCGGCGGCCCAGCAGGCGATCCGCCACGCCGAGGCGGTCGGCGAACCGGGCCTCAAGGGACTCGTCCTGATGGGCCGGGTGGAGCTGCACCTGGAGATGGGCGAGACCGCCTTTGCCGGCCGGGAACTGACCCGCGCCGAGTCCCTGGTGCGCGAGGCCGGGGACGAGACCGGGCTGGCCGAGGCCATCCGGTTGCGCGCGCTGCTGGCACTCCGCGAAGGCGACCTCGATGGCGCTCTCGCCCACGCGCTCGAGGCGCGTGAGGCTGCCGCCCGGGTTGGCGCCACCCAACTGGAGGGGGAATCGCTCGCGGCGGCGGCGCTGGCGGCCAGGAGACTGGGCCAGCCGGCAAAGGCCGAGGCGCACCGGCTCGCCGCGCTGGCGATCTTCAAACGACTCGGCGCCACGCGCCTTGCCCGGCAACTCGATGATGCCTATGCGTCCGGGGGCGGCGCGTAGGGGCCGCCCGTGGGCGGCCCCTACGCCGCCTCCACCACCACGGCCGTTCCGTAGCACAGCACCTCGGTCACGCCGGTCATAACCTCGTTGGCGTCGTACCTGATGCCGATCACGGCATTGGCCCCGACTTCCTCCGCATGCACCATCATGATCTGGAACGCTTCCTCGCGGGCCCGCTCGCACAGCCGGGTGAAGATCGTGATGTTCCCGCCGAAGAAGATCTGCACCTGGGCTCCGACCAATCCCACCACCGACCGGGACCGGACGGTGATTCCCCGGACCACGCCGAGCGTCTCGACCACCCGGTAGCCGTCGAGGGTGAAGGTGGTGGTCGTCAGCCGGTGGGGAATCGAGCCGTGACCCTGGCGGACCAGCGCGTCGCTCATGCGAACCTCACGGCGTAAACCGGGGGAAGGTGATTGGACACAGTGATCCACTTGTCGCCGCCGTTGGTGGACACGAACAGCGACCCCGTGGTGGTGCCGAACGCCAGCCGGGTCCCGCTCTTGTCCACCGCCAGCGCGTGCCGATAGACGATGTCGTAGGCGTGCTGCTGGGGCAGGCCCGTAGTCAGCTGCTCGAACGTCTGGCCGCCATCACGGGTCCGGGTCACGACCAGGCGCCCCCCGACCGTCACCCGGCGCTCGTCGCTGATGCCGGGTACGAACCACGCCGTGTCGGGATCCTTGGGATGCGCCGCCACCGCGAAACCGAACGAGGATGGCGCCGCCTGCAATTCCGTCCAGTTGGCGGCGCCGTCGGTGCTGCGGAAGATTCCATTGTGGTGCTGGACCCAGAGCACTTCCGGTCGGGCCGTGCAACGGGCGAGGCAATGGATGTCCTGCACCGCCGGGTCGTAGGCGCGCTCGGCAGGCATGTAGGCTGCCCGCATCCCCTTCCCCCGGCAGTTCCAGGTCGCGCCCCGGTCCTCCGTGAACCAGGCGCCGCCGGTGGAGACGCCGAGCACGATCCGGCGCCCGTCCCGCGGATCGAGCGAAATGGTGTGGATCCCCGGATAGTCCGCGCCACCCCCCATCCACTGCTTTCGGCCGGGATGATCCCACAGCGACCGGATCAACTCCCACTTCCGCCCGCCGTCATGCGACTGGAACAGCCCGCCGGGAATCGTCCCGCACCACAACTCGCCGGGGCGGTTGCGCGGACCCGCATCCAGCGCCCAGATCCGCATGACGGTCCATGGGATCGGCCGCTGGCTCACCGGGTCGACATCCTCCACCCCCTCGGGCTTGGGCGGGAAGGCGGGCGTGGCCATTTCCTCCCACCCTTCCGCACCTTGAAGGCGACGGTGCAG
>Ga0224510_10001229_pt1 | contig 17327 bp, 16 predicted proteins | sample SF_May12_sed_USG_FD_170161 | JGI IMG/M metagenome (GOLD analysis project Ga0224510, IMG submission 170161) | Sediment microbial communities from San Francisco Bay, California, United States - SF_May12_sed_USGS_4_1 | ecosystem: Environmental > Aquatic > Marine > Sediment | place: USA: California... | reverse complement strand
CGAGGCGAAGGAGATCGCCCGCCGGCTCGCCGAGGTCGAGCTTGGGTAGAGCGCTCCGTCGAGTCCCGGCGTGGGCCTGGCTCGCCGCCATCGTCGTCGGCTCCGCGGTCCTTCGAATCGTCCTCGGTCGTGGGATCGTCGCCCCGTTCATCATGGTCGACGAGGTCATCTGGTCGGAGGTCGCGCGCGGCCTCGCCGATGCGGGGGAGCCTCTGCTGCGCGATCAGCCCGATCCGGGGTACAGCATCGTGTACCCGCTCCTGATCAGCCCGGTCTACGCCCTTTTCGAGAGCTTGCCCGACGCGTACGCGGGAGTGAAGGCTCTGAACGCCGTGGTCATGTCGCTCGCCGCAATCCCGGCGTACTTCTTGGCGAGACGGGTCATGCGCAACGGGCTTGCACTGCTCGCTGCTCTTCTCGCCGTCGCCCTGCCGTCGCTCGCCTACACAGGGACGGTCATGACCGAGAACGTCTTCTATCCACTCTTCCTCGTCACCGTGCTTGCGCTCGTTCTCGTCCTCGAGAATCCCAGTGCCGAACGAGTCGTACTTCTGTTCGCGCTCCTGGCGCTCGCCTTCGCGACTCGTGTGCAGGCCGTTGCGTTGTTTCCCGCGGTCTTCCTTGCGCCGCTCCTGCTCGCCGTCTTCGAGCGAAGAGCGCTCAAGTCGCTGGTGTCGCGATTCCGGTGGCTATATGGCATCGCTCTGGGCCTCGGCCTCGCTGCGGTGATCGTGCAACTCGTTGCCGGTCTCTCGCCACAGGAGCTGCTCGGCGCCTACTCACCGGTCGACGAGGCCGGATACCAGCTCGGCGAGGCTCTGCGGTATCTCTGGTGGCACGTCGCCGAACTCTCGCTCTATGTGCTCGTGATCCCGCTCGCCGCGACCGTTGTTCTCGTCGGCCGCGCTCGTTCTCTGGACTCGCGGCTCCAGGCGTTCCTCGCGGCGCTGGTGTCGATAACGGTCTGTCTCATTCCGGTCGTCGCGGTGTTCGCTTCCCGCTTCTCCTACCGGATCGAAGAGCGGAACCTCTTCTACGTAGCGCCGCTCTTCTGCGTCGCGCTGCTCGCCTGGGTCGAGATCGGGTCACCGCGCCCGCGCGTGCTCGCGAGCAGCGCCGCCGTCGTCTCGGCGTTGCTCTTGGTGGTCATCCCGTTCGACCGTTTCCTCACGACCTCGGCGATCACGGACACGCTGATGCTGCTGCCGCTCTGGTCGGTACAGGATCGGATCGGAGAGAGCTGGATCACACTCGCGGCGTTGGGGCTCGCTGCCGGTCTAGCAGCGGCGTTTCTCTTCGTGCCGCGTCGCTTTGCGATCGCACTCCCGCTGCTCGTGCTCGGCCTTTGGGTCCTCGCGGTGCGCCCGATCTGGTGGGGCACGCATGGCTTCGAGCGATTCTCGCGGGGCGCTCTCTTCCAGGGAATCCGCACGGCCGAGCGCGACTGGGTTGATCGAACGCTGCCGCGGGACGAGCGGGCCGCGTTCCTCTGGACCGGTCGTACCGATCGGCTGACGGTGAACGAGACGGAGTTCTTCAACCGCGGTGTCGGTCCCGTCTACTACGTCACCGACCCGACTCCTGGAGGCCTACCCGAAACACGTGTGCGGATCGATCCGGGGACAGGTCGCGTGACGCTTCCCGACGGTGCTGCGGTCCGAGACCGGTTTCTACTCGCCGACTCGTCGTTCGAGCCGGACGGGACAGCGCTCGCGAGCGACAAGGGCTGGGGAGTGACGCTCTGGCGCGTGAACTCTCCGCTCGTGTCCGCGGTACGGGTCGACGGCCTCTATCCGAACGACACCTGGTCTGGGAAGACCGTGACGTACCTGCGCCGCCGATGTGTTCGCGGCCGCCTTACCGTCTCGCTCTCGAGCGATCCGAGCCTCTTTCTCGCGCCCCAAACCGTGATCGCACGCTCGAACGGAGCGGTCGTCGGTCGCGTTCAGTTTGAGCCGGAGGGCCGAGCCGTGTTGAGCGTTCCGGTCTCGCCTGTTCTCGGGACGAGTGATTGCCGAGTCGTGTACACGGTGGTGCCAACCGCTGTGCCGGCTGACGTGATCCGGGGTAACACGGATCCGCGGGAGCTCGGTGCCCACTTCAATCGCTTTGTCTACAAACCGGGACCGTGAGAATCGCCTTCGACGTGTCGCCGCTGTCCCATCCGCCGCTCGGGATCGGCAACTACATGCAGGGATCGCTGAAGGGTCTCGTGGCTGCTGCTGCCGGCAAGCACGAGATCGTGGCGTTCGCGCCTACGAGCATTCGTGGTCCCGACCGCATCCGCGGTGCGCTCGTGGGGATCGATGTCGAGCTGCGTACTTGGCGGCTGCCGTTCTCGCACGCGCTGCGAACGGGATGGAGCATGGCTGCGCATCCTGCGGCGGAGCGGCTCATCGGCCGCTTCGACGCCCTGCACTTCAGCGACTGGATGTACCCACCGCAACACGGCGGGGTTCGGGCGACGACGATCCACGACCTCGTGCCGCTGCATCACCCCGAGTGGACGACGTCGAGGACGCGCTCGATGCACGGCCGCAAGTACCGAAACGCCGCCGAGACATGTGACGTTGTCTTCGTCAACTCCGAGTTCACGGGGCGAGACGTGGTCGAGACGCTCGGTGTCGCGGCGGAGCGGGTTCGAGTCGCGCGCCCAGCCGCCAAGGATGTGTTCACGCCGGAGGGCGCGGCTGAGGATCTGGGTGCTGCGTACATCCTCACGGTCGCGACGCTCGAGCCGCGGAAAAATCTCCAGACGCTGGTCGAGGCCCATCGTCTCCTCGCCGGCGACATCTTGCTCGCTGTCGTGGGAGCAGAAGGCTGGGGAGAGCAACCGCTGCTCGATGACCCACGCATTCGTCGACTCGGGTACGTTTCCGACGAGGAGCTCGCACGCCTCTACCGCGGCGCTGACGCTGCGGTTTACCCGTCTCGCTTCGAGGGATTCGGGATCCCGGTCATCGAGGCAATGGCTTGCGGCGTCCCCGTCGTCGTCTCTTCCCACGAGTCTCTCGACGAGGCAAGCGGCCACGCAGCAGTTCGGGCGGATCCCGACGACCCTGTCGCGATTGCAGCTGCGATTGACCGCGCGCTCGGAGAGCGGTCGCTGTTGGTTCCCGCCGGGCTCGAGCACTCGCGGAGCTTCAGCTGGCGCGCAGTTGGCGAGGTCTTCCTGCGCGGGTATGAAGAGGCTGCGCTCCGATGAGGCTGGAGGAGGTTCTCCTCGTCGTCTTCCGGCCAGGCCCGGCGTTTCTGGTGCTGCTTCGCTCACCCGAGCGCCACGGCTACTGGAATCTCGTCGCGGGCGGTGTCGAGGAAGGGGAAACGCCGACTGCAGCCGCGCGACGAGAGCTCGACGAGGAGTCCGGTCTTGCGCAGCCGATCCGCCTTGAGTCACTCTCCTTGGAGCTCGCGTACGTTCGCCCGGAGGGTTCGAAGGTGACCATGCACCCGTTCTTGGCCGAGGCGCCTTCCGGCTGGGAACCTGTCCTCAACGAGGAGCACGTGGGGTACCGGTGGTGCTCGGCTGCCGGCGCCGACGCTCTGCTTGCCTATCCGGAACCGCGCGAAGCTGTGGGCTGTGTGGCCCGCCTCCTGGACATGGGAGCGGCATGAGAGTCGCGGTCGATACGTCGCCGCTCATCCAGACACGCGCTGGCACCGCGCGTCATGTGCGCGGACTCGTGGGTGCTTTGCGCGACCGACCCAACGTCGATCTCGAGCTGCTCTCGTTCGGTGGTACCGGCCGCGCATCGAGTGTCGTGCGCGACGCCGTCTGGTACCCGGTCGGCCTGTCGCGACGAACGCGAGGGATCGACGTTCTCCACTGCACGACGTTCCGCGGACCAATCGGTGGGCGCGTTCCCACCGTGTTAACCGTGCACGACCTGGCAATTCTTCGCTCTCCCGAGGCCTTTCCGCGCTGGCATCGTCTCTATGGCAAAGCTGGGCTCGTGCGTGTGCTGAAAGCGGCAGACGCGATCGTCGCGGTCTCGGAGTTCACCAAGAGCGAGACCCTCGAGCTCGCCGGCGTCGACGCTGAGCGCATCCGAGTCATCCCGAACGCGGTCGACTCCGCGTTCGGTGCGGAGGGCCCCCGGGCGGAGGGCGAGTACGTCCTCGCCGTCGCGACACTCGAGCCACGGAAGAACCTGACCCGCGTGGTCGAAGCGACCCGCGCCGCCGGTGTCGAGTTGCGGGTGGTTGGGGCTCGCGGTTGGGGTGGGGTAGAGGTCCCCGGTTGGGTCGGCGAGATCCCGGACGCAGACCTTGCGGCTCTGTATCGAGGCGCTCGCTGCCTCGTGTACCCCTCGCTGTACGAGGGCTTCGGGATCCCGGTGCTCGAGGCGATGGCATGCGGGACGCCTGTCGTCACGTCGCGTGGGACATCGACGGAGGAGGTTGCCGGCGGCGCGGCGATCTTGGTCGATCCGCTGGACGTCACCGCGATCGCCGACGGCATCGAGCAAGCCCTGGCGCGACGCGACACGCTGATTCCTCTTGGGCTGGCGCGTGCGCGCGAGTTCACGTGGGAGCGCGCCGCGGACTCCGTCGTGGAGCTGTGGAGAGCGCTCGCATGAGCATCGTGGCGTTCGACGCGGATGTTCTCGGACGCCAGCGCACGGGTGACGAGACGTACGCTCTCAATCTGCTGCGCGAACTCGGGCCTCTGGCTGTCGAGGTTGGGATCCGGCTCGTCGCGATCACGCGTCGCTCCGACCTCGTACCGCCCGGCGCCGAGCCACTCGAGCTTCCGGCGCGCTCTCAGGAGCTCCGCATGGCCTGGTCGCTGCCTCGGGCGCTACGGCGGCTCGGCGCGGACCTCTGCCATACGCAGTACGCCGTGCCGCTTCGTGCACCCTGTCCGTGCGTCGTAACCGTCCACGACCTCTCGTTCGAGCGTGACCCCGGGCTCATGAGCCGGAAGGACCGACTCGTGTTCCATCGCGTCGTGCCCGCCTCTGTGCGTAAGGCGACGCGGGTCTTCACGGTTTCCGAGCGCACGAAGGCCGATCTAGTCGAACTCTACGGCGCTCCTCCAGAGAAGATCGTCGTCACGCCGAACGGGGTCGACCCCATCTTCCACACGACCCGCACGGGCGAAGAGCAGCCAAGTTACAAGTTGTGCCAAGCGCCGAAATCGCTTGCTGCCCAGGAATCGGCTCCTAGCGACAACTTGTCACAAGGTGGGTACGTCCTCGCTGTCGGGGCCGTCCAGCGGAGGAAGAACCAGCTCGCGGCGCTCGAGGCAGCTGCCGCTGTCGGGCTTCCACTGGTCGTCGTCGGACCGGAGAAGGATCCGGCTCTTGCCGACGAGCTCCGTCGCCGGGGGGCGCGTCTGGAGGGATATGTCGAGACAGATCGCCTCGCTGAGCTCTATCGCGGTGCCGCGTGTCTCGTGCAATCGTCACGATACGAGGGCTTCGGGCTCCCCGTGCTCGAGGCGATGGCATCGGGCACACCGGTCGTCGCGGTGCGCGATCCCGCTCTGCGTGAAGTGGCCGGAGACGCAGCCGTCTTCGTGGACGAAGATCGGCTCGCGGAGGGGATTCGCCGGGCGCTGGCAGAGCGCGACAGTCTCGCTGCGGCCGGTCTCCTACGCGCGCGAGCCTTCACCTGGCGCGCCGCAGCGGAGCGAACGCTGGCCGTCTACCGGGAGATACTCGACACATGAAGGTGTCCGCTGTCGTCGTCTCCCACGGCCACGCGGTGCAACTCGAGCGCTCGTTACCCACACTGGCCCCACAGGTCGACGAGATCGTCGTCATCGCCAACGTGCCGGGTTCGGTCGAAAAAGTGCCCACCGGCGTTCGTGTGCTCGAGAACCCGCGGCCACTCTCGCTCTCGGCGAACGTCAACCTCGGAATCGCAGCGACGTCGGGCGAGTACGTACTGAACGTGAATCCAGACGCGATCGCCGAAGCCGACGCCGTGGCTGCGCTCGTCGCCTTCGCTGACGGACATGCCCGGTGCGGCATCGCGGGACCCCAGATGCGCTGGCCCGACGGGAGCTGGCAGCCGTCGCGGCGGCGCTTCCCCACGGTCGGAGGCACGCTCGTCCGACGAACTCCGATTCGTCGATTGCGGCCGCCGTACGAGACGCAGCGCGAGCACTACTCCCTCGACGTTCGGGCGACGGAGCCTGTGCAGGCTGACTGGATGCTCGGCGCATTCCTCCTCATGCGGCGAGCGATGCTCGACGAGATCGGGGGATGGGACGCCGGCTTCCGGCACTACTGTGAGGACATCGACCTCTGCTACCGGGCGATGCGAGCAGGCTGGGAGCGCTGGTACGTCCCCGCCGCGGTCGTGACGCACGACTACGCAGCGGTCATCGACAGGCGCTTCCTTTCCCTGCACACGCTCTGGCACGCACGCGGGATGGCGCGCTTCGTTCGCAAGCATCCCGAGCGCCTCCGCGCTCTATGAGCTCCAAGAGCGACCAGTACGCCCGGCAGGCAGGCGACTGGACCGAGAAGGCGTACGCCGACGCTGCGGCCTATCTCGCGCACCGGGCGGAGCTCATCGCGACGCTCGGGCCTAGTCTCGCACCAGGCGACGAGGTGCTCGACCTCGCGTGCGGGGACGCGGGTCTCGGCGAGCCGCTCGTCGCGCGGGGCTTCAGGTACCGCGGCGTCGATGCGACACCCGAGATGGTCGCGGAGGCCCAGCGGCGACTCGGCGATCGCGCCTCAATCGAGATCGGCGACCTCAACGAGTACACTCCGCCGACTCCGGTTGCCGCGACGACCGTCTTCCGCGCTCTCTACTACGCGCGCGACCGGCGAGCCTTCTTCACTCATGTCGCAGCCTTCACAGAGAAGAAAGTGGTCTTCGATCTGAACCCGCGCCAGTACCGACCCGACGACGTCTCGGCCGACCTGCGAGCCGCCGGCTTCGGTCAGGTGCAGCTCCGACCGTTCTTCGTGCCTCAGACGGTTGCGCTCCCGCGGCTCGTGGTGACCAGTGCGAAGGCGCTTGAGCGCTCGGGGCCATTCGCGCAGCTCGCGCTGCGGTTTCGCTTCACCTACGTCGTCGCTGCCTCGCGTTAGCGCTAGCCGCCGAAAAGAGACTGGAACCTCACGTCCAGCACGCCGCCGAGCTCGCGGCGATCGCTGTTGTCCGGGTCGATGGCGTTGGGGGAGAAGGTTGGCTCGACCTCCACCTCCACGCGCCACGGAACACCTGGTGCGTTCAGCAGGACTCCATTCGCCTTGCAGTCGGGTACGCGGAACGTCCGTGTTTCGGTCACACGCTCGATCGCGGGCTGCTTGTCCGGCCCGATGCCCACCGGGCCGATCCGAGCGGTTGCGGTACCGGTACCGCGCAGTGGCGGCTTCGGGCACCAGCCGAGCCGCGAGAGCTTGACGACGGCGAACCCCGGTCCGTCCCCCGAAACGTCGTACCGGGTATAGGCGGCCCGGGAGATCTTCTCGCCGGCAGGAGCCACGATCCACCCGTCCGACTCGCGGCCGACCAAAGCCTCCCGGAGCTTGATCGGCTTGCCGTCCAGCCGATAGAGCACAGCGTTCGGCCTTCGCGCGACGACTGGCGCCTGGAGCGCGACACCGTTCACGGCAAGCGCGTAGTCGGTGCCGGGAGGGGGCGTCAGCGTCCCGTCGGTGGCGTCGAGATCCGGGGTGAGGATCGGTGCGCCCACTCTAAGCGCCGTTCCGTCGAGGCTCCACATCTTCCGGACCGACGGGTTGAAGAACTCAGTGAGCCAGATGTTCGTTGGGTCCGAGATCTGTTGCCCGAGAACGACCACGGAACCGCCGCCGGTCGCTTGCTCGACCCAGTCGTAGGGCTTCGGAAGGTTCCGTGCGACCTGCTTTGCCAGGATCCGCTCGCCTTCGGCCGCGTACACCTGTGTGGTCATGCTCCACGCCACGACCGCTACAGCGGCAGTGCCGGCGAGAACACCGAACGCGAGCGACCCGCGCCGGAGGAGCCGGAGAGCGACGACAATCGCGACCGCCACGACCGACAGGACGATCAGAGCGTCCTCGATCTTCCCCTCGGACCAGCCGAGCTCCCGGTTCGCGAGGGCGAGGATCGCGAGCCCGTGGGCCTCGTAGTACGGGTACTGGAGCACGATCGGCACCGCGTTGACGACGTAGACGGTCGCGACTGCCGCGACCGCCATGGCCCAGCTTCTCCCGACGCCGCGCGTGAAGGCGAGTGCGGTCCCAGCGAACAAGAGCGGAGCGAGGTAGATGACGTTCCGCTCGTAGACGTACGTCGCGAAGACTGTGGAGACGTACGCGCCCTTGATGCCTGCGTACCAGAGGAAGGCGCCGAGAGCGGCCGCGCTCGTGACGACGAAGGCGCGCGTCTCGGGAGTCCGAGGCTCTCCCTTCGGCCGGGCGAGCGCGGCGACGCCGACGATGAGCGGGACGACGCCGATCCCGATCCCGAGCGCGCCGACGGCCCAGGTCGCGTGCTCGAAGATCCTGTCCTTGTAGAGGAAGGTCGTGTTCCGCCACGAGGTCGAGGCATGGCCCATCGCTGCGGAGAATGCGAGCACGACTCCGAGCGTGAGCGTGACAGCGCCGACCCAATCCCAGCGAGTCCAGCCCGAACGCCACGTTCGTACAGGCGCCGATTCCCACGCGAGCCAGAGCAACCCGAGCGCGAGCACAGCGAAGAGCACCGCCAGCTGGGTCCGCGTCCACGTGGCCGCTGCGCAGATTGCCACGACCGCTGCCAGGCGTCCCCAGCTCGGCGCGGCAAGCATCCTCGCGGTCAGCCACAAAGCGAGAGTCGCGAGAGGATACGCGAGCGGCTCCTCGACCATGATCGAGGAGTACGCAAGAGCCGGAACGGCGGTTGCCGCGCCAGCTGCCGCCAGCGCGTACCAGGGTGTCACGACGAGCCGTGCGAGCCCGTAGGCCGGAAACACGGTCGCTGTCATTGCGAGGACGAGCACGAGCTTGGCCGTCGCGTACGCGGTCGTAGCCGACCCGATCCACCACACGGGCGCGAGGACGTACGCGACGAGAGTCGCGAGACCGTAAGGATCGCCGCGTCGCGCCGGCTCACCGGTCTCGGAGATCGCGCGCGAGAGCTGCGTCAGCTCGAGCTCATCAGTGAAGATCGTAGGCACCGGGTGGCGTGATGCCTGCCAGGCGTAGAGGGCTGCGAGGCCGAAGTACACGACGAGCAAGGGCACCGCGGACTGGAGGCGATCCAGGAGATCGGGGCGCGACCTCCCCGCCTTCGGCTCCGACGTCACGGCTGCGCGACCTCGACGGGTTCTGGGCTCGAGAACTCGACGTGTCGCCGAACGATTCGGCATGGGACGCCGGCGACCTCGGATGCGTTGACGACGGCGTCCAGGCGTTCCTGCGCAGCTTCCGGGATCGTTACGAGCACCTCCTCTGCGCGCGTGCTCGCGATGGCGCGATCTGTCTCGTCGAGGCTTCCGACGACGCTGATCCCGAGTATTCGCCGTCGACGCACGCGAGGGTTGTCGTCGAGGAAGCCGACCACGCGCGCCTCGTTGCCTTCGCGGAGCTCTCGCGCGAGCCCCCGCCCCGCGCGGCCTGCGCCGGCGATCAGGACTCGGCGGCGATGTCTACGGCGCCCCTGCGCTTCCGGGAGGAGACGGAGAGTAAGACGTGAGGCTCCGACCAAGAGTGTGCACAGGATGGCGTCGATGACGAAGATCTCGACAGCGGGGAACGAACCGATCGGACGCAGCGCGATGAGGATGAAGTAGGCCGCCGCCGACGACACGATGCACCCGACCGCGATCGGGACGACATCTCGTGCGGTCGCGTAACGCCAAACGCGCCGGTACACCCCCAGCGCCACGAAGAGGACGTAGCGCGACGCAAGAAGGATCGGGAGCGCAGAGAGGTACACGGAGCGCTCGAAGTCCGTTCCGGCCCCCCCGACGGCCAGCAGGTACGCGGCGAGGAACGACGCGCAGATGAGCACGAAGTCGACGAACACCTCGAGCAGTCGGCGCGGCTCGAACACGAGCGCTCGCCAGAGCGACGGCTCCGGGCCCTCGGCACCACGGCGCGAGCGCTCTTCGAGATCGCTCAGGAAGCTGCCGAACTGGACGAGCAGGACGAATGTCACAAGCACGCCGATCGCCGTCAGGCGGCCGTTGTCGAGGACGTTGTACGCGAGCGCGGTCGCGCCGATGGCCGACGCGACTATTGCCAGCAGGAGCACCGCCTTCGTCTCCGAGAGGCCGTAGTACACGAGGCGGTGCGACGTGTGGTCACGTCCACCCTGCGTCACCGGCCGCTTCTCGACGAGCCGCGCGATCGTGACGAGAGTCGTGTCGAGGATCGGGATTGCGAGCACGAGCAGCGGAAGGAGGATCGTTGCCACCGTGGTTCCCGCGACGGTCCAGCTCGCCGCGAGCGCGAGCGAGGCGAGCCCGAACCCGAGCAATTGGCTTCCGGAGTCGCCCATGAACACGACCGCTCCGCGTCGCGGCCGCAGGTTGAAGGGAAGAAACCCTGCGCATGCGAGGCCGAGCGCGAGCGCGAGGACGAGCACCGTCTCGTTCTCGTGCTCGGTCAGCGCATCGATTGCGAAGTAGCCACAGGCGACGACGGCGAGCGTCGCCGCCAGGCCGTCCATGTTGTCGAGCAAGTTGAACGCGTTCGTGATCCCGACGAGCCAGAGGAGCCCGATACTCCATGCAAGTACGTCGTTCCCGACGATCTCGACGTTCAGGCCGCTTGCGAGCACGATGACAGCGGCGGCTATCTGAGCCGCCAGCTTCGCGATCGGGCTCAGATGGCGGAGGTCGTCGACGAGACCCGCGGCGAAGACGATGGTCACCCCGGCGAGGATCCCGCCGAGCTCGCCGCTCCACTCGACTGCGCCGACGGCGAGCGCCAGGAGAATCCCGCCGATGAAGCCCGCGTAGATACCGACGCCGCCGAACGTCGGAGTCGGCTGCTCGTGCCAGCGCTCGTCCGACGGAACCGCCACAAGGCGCCCGCCGATCGGCGAGCGGAGGAGCATCCAGAGAACCGCGAACGTAACGGGGAGCGCGGCGATCGCGACGATCGCATCCACAGCCCGGAAAGGGTAGTCGAGCACCCTGTCGCCCTACACTCCTCCCGTGTCCGTTTACGTCGACGTAATCCGCTACCGCGAGCTCTTCGGGAGCCTCTTCCGGCGCGACATCCGGGCGAAGTACCGCGGCTCGTTCCTCGGCCTCGGATGGTCGCTTCTCCATCCGCTCGTGCTCATGCTCGTGTACCTGTTTGTCTTCTCGGTGCTCTGGCGGGTGGCGGAGGTCGGAAGCGACGACTACTGGCTCTTCCTGCTCTGCGGATTACCCGCCTGGGTCTTCTTCGCCACTGCGTCACAGGCCTCGTCGCGGAGCCTGCTCGAGAACGCGAACCTCATTCGCAAGGTGCGCTTCCCGCGCCAGCTCGTGCCGCTCTCGATCGTCGGCACCAACCTCGTCTCGTTCGCCGTGATGCTCGGCGTCGTCGTCGTACTGAGCCTGTGGCAGGTTCCCGAAGCGCGCTCGACGGTCTGGCTCGCGTTCCCGCTGGGAGCGCTGTTCGCTTGCATCGTGGCCGGGTTCGCACTCATGGTCGCGGCACTCAATGCGCTGTATCGCGACGTGGAGCACCTGCTGCAGGCGCTCCTTCTTCCCTGGTTCTTCCTCACGCCGATCCTGTACAGCCTCGAGCAGCTTCCCGGAGTGGACGACTACCCGGCTGCGGAGTTCGCCCTCCATTGGGTGAACTTCCTGACGCCTCCGATCGAGGCCATGCGCGCAGTCCTGTTCTACGGCGACGCGCCGGGCGCCGCGGACACGCTCTACACGGTTGTCGCGGCGGTCATCGCGCTCGCGGTGGGCGCGATCGTCTTCAGTCGCTCGGACGACCGGATCGCGACAGAAGTCTGACGACTGCTCTGCCCTCGAAGAGCGCGTCGCTCCCCGCATATGAAGGGAGCCCCTCGTGGCTCTCGGGCTCGAGCTCGTCGAGCAGAGACGGGAGGAGCAGCGGATCGCCGAAGCGAGGGTTGCGTCCGCCGCCCGGTGCCCAGGGCGCGAGTCGACGTCGGTCGCGGCGCGACTCCGCAGCGATCGCCCCACCCACGGCTGCGTACCCCTCCTCGTGAGCGTCGAGGAGCCGGCGCGACCAATCAGGCTCTGGGAGCGCGCCACCTACGAGATGAGCGATCGCCACCGCCCCTTCGGCCACGAGCGGCTCCTCCTGGCTGGCGAGAGCGCCTTCCGTCTCCGCGTCGGGAGCTCCGTGCATGACGACGCCCAGACGACGCTCGGAGATTCGGGGCGTCACGTCGACGGGAAGATCGAGCGGCACCGACCCCACCTCCTGAAACCAGAAGCGCAGCTCTTCGACGAGATCGAAGGCGAGGCGGTAGCTCCCCGGTGGGCGGGGCGCGACGACGACGACATCGAGCTCGGCGACCTCGCCCGGCTTCACTGCGTGCGGGAACGCCGTCCGCGGCCCGTCCCACACGATGGCGTTGCCAAGCGGATCGAGCCAGTGGTACGAGAGCTGTACACCTTCCCGGCCGCGGGAGCGCCAGGGTGCAGAGCCTGCATTCTCGAGTCGCACCCGAGCCCTTCCCGAGACGCCGGCGCGCGGCTCGTCCAGCTCATAGGCCTTCCAGCGAACCGCCAGCGGCCCCAAGGGAACAAGGTGCTCGCCGACGCGCTCCATCGCTCCCTCTAGTCTAGGTCGGGATGAACGCGGGTGAGATCAGCGTCGAGGGCGTCTCACGACGTTTTCGCATCCATGCTCGCGAGGCGCGGACGCTCAAGGATCTGTTCGTCCAGCGCGGGCAGACACAGGCAACAGACGTCTGGGCGCTGCACGACGTCTCGCTCGGTGTCGAGCGTGGACAAGCAGTTGGGCTGATCGGGCGAAACGGCTCGGGTAAGACGACGCTCCTGCGCCTCATCGCGGGGATCATCAAGCCGACCGCCGGGCAGGTACGCACCGAGGGACGCATCGGCTCCCTCCTCGAGCTCGGCGCCGGCTTCCACCTCGACTTCACCGGACGCGAGAACGTCTTTCTGAACGGGGCGATTCAGGGGCTTCGCCGCGCAGACATCAAAGAGCGGTTCGACGAGATCGTCGCCTTCGCGGAGCTCGAGCATGCCATCGACCGGCCGGTGCGGACGTACTCGTCCGGCATGACCATGCGCCTCGGCTTCGCGATCGCCGCCTTCCTGGAGGCCGACATCCTCCTCCTCGATGAGGTGTTCGCTGTTGGCGACGAGGCGTTCCAGCGCAAGTGCTTCGGACGCATCTTCGCGTTCAAGCAGAACGGCGGCACGATCGTCTTCGTCTCCCACGACGCGTCTGCGGTCGAGCGGCTCTGCGAGCGGTCGGTGTTTCTCGACGTCGGTCGGGTTGCCTTCGACGGACCGACGCGCGAGGCGGTCACGCGCTATCGGCGCGCACTCGCCGACGACGCCAATCCCGCAGAACGCGGGGCAGGGCTGCGCGAATGGGGCTCCGGCGAGGCGACTATCGCCTCTGCCGAGCTCATCGGAAAGGAGGGGTCGGATCGCCTCCAGTTCCTCTCGGGCGAGCCGTTCGCGCTTCGCGTGTCGGTCGCTGCCCCGGACGGCGTTCCGCCTCCGCGACTCCAGCTCGAGCTGCGCGACGACGCCGGCTCGCTCCTCGCAGGCCACGCCGTCGATCTTCGCGGCCTCGGCTGGGCCGGAGGCAACGGCCAGACGAGCGTTCGCTTCGAGATCGGCGAGCTGCCGCTCGCTGACGGTCGCTTCCACCTCCGGCTCGGCTTGACGGACGAGAGCGGCGAGCACGTCTATCACTGGCTCGACGACGCGCTTCAGTTCGTGGTCTATCCGGGGGGCGACGAGCGCGGCGTCGTGCGCTTTGAAGGGAGGTGGATGCTGGAGGAGAACTCAGCCACCCGATGAGTGCACGCACCTGCCCCGACTGGCCCGAGCTCATGGAGCTCGCGTCGGACCTCCAGTTCAAGCACTACACCGTCGCGGAAGCCCAGCTTCCGGCCGACGCGCTCGCGCAGGTCTCCCACGTCTCGCTGAGCGACGTCGAGATCTGCTGCGACCTCGAGCACCACGTCTTCAACGCCGGCCACACCGACCCCCAGGTGTGCGAGGCTCTGCGAGCTTCGCACTGGTACGACCTGAGCGAGTGGGCCACCTCCGGCCCCGGCACGTCCTCCAACGCAGCCTGAGTACGCTTCGGCGCGTGCCGACGATCGTGATCCCCTACCGCGGCGATGCGAAGCGGCGGCTGCCCTCCCCGATCCGCGCTGCTGCTGCGGTGGCGATGCTCGGAGACGTGGTCGCGGCTGCTCTCGAGGTCGGGCGTGTGCTCGTCGTGACCGACGACCGCGCGGTCGTTCCTGCGGACGCCGAAGTAGTGGACGATCCGGGGGGTGGTTTGGGTGCCGCCGTTGCCGCAGGGCTTGCTCGGGTCGACGGTCACGCGCTCGTCGTCAACGCTGACGTTCCGTGCGTCACCCCGGCCTCGCTGCGCACGCTCGCAGCCGCCGGCCTGGCTCTCGTGGAAGCGTCCGACGGGACGACGAACGCGCTCTCGCTTCCCGACCCGAGCGTCTTCGCGCCGCTCTACGGGGCGGGGAGCGCCGAACGGTTCCGTGCCCACGCCCCATTCGCGACGGTCAGGATCCCCGAGCTCGAGGTCGACGTCGACGAGGACGCCGACCTCGAGGGACTCGTTCGGCTCCTCGGCTTCCGCACACGCGCGCTTCTCGCCGTCCCGGCGTGAAGGTTGTCTTGCTCTCCGGCGGCGGCGGAGGAGCCCGTTTCGCGCGCGGGCTCGACGGCGTGCTCGCACCGGGTGAGCTCACGGTCATCGGCAACGTCGGAGACGACCTCGAGATCCTCGGGCTTCACGTGTCGCCCGATCTGGACAGCCTGCTCTACACGCTCGCGGGCCTCATTGACCTTGAGCGCGGGTGGGGGCGTGCCGGCGAGACGTGGAATGCGCTCGAGTCGGCCGGCGCCTGGGGTGGGGAGAGCTGGTTTCGAGTAGGCGACCTCGACATCGGGCTCCATTTGGTGCGGACACAGGCCCTGCGGGACGGAGTGCCGTTGTCCGAGGTCACGGAGCAGCTCGCCGGTCGAGCCGGCGTCCAGAGCAGGATTCTCCCCGCGACGGACGATCGACTGCGAACGAAAGTCGTCACGCCGGCAGGCACGTTTCCGTTCCAGGAGTGGTACGTCGGACGCGGACATCGCGACGACGTCGACGCGGTCGAGTACGACGGTGCAGCCGATGCGACCCCGGCGCCAGGCGTGCTGGCCGCACTCGCAGCGGCCGACGCGATACTGATCGCCCCCAGCAACCCGTATCTCTCCATCGGGCCGATCGTTGCGATTCAGCCGATCCGGCAGGCGATCGAGCGACGAGGCGTGCGCTGCGTGGCAGTGAGCCCCCTCGTCGGTGGGGCGGCGGTCACCGGCCCCGCCGGCCGTATGCTCTCGCGCATGGCCGGCGGAGCAACACCACGCCATGTAACAGACTGTTACGTCGGGCTCATCGACCGCCTCGTGATCGATGAGAGCGACTTTGCTGCCGAGGCTCCGGTGGAGCTCGTCATGGCCAAGACGCTGATGAGCGACCACGAGGCCGAGCGGCGCCTAGCCGATGTGGTGCTGGAGACCTCGTGCGCGTAGCGGTGGTCGGCGGTACCGGGCCGTTCGGAACCGCGCTCGCGATCCGTCTGCGGGAGGCGGGCGCCGAGGTCGTAATCGGCTCGCGCGACCACGACCGCGCGGCGTCCCTTGCAGCCGAGCTCGGCGTCGAGGGTGCGACCAACGATCTGGCAGTGCAGGCGGCGGATCTGGTCGTCCTCGCCGTCAACGCCGATGCGGCACTCGACACGGCGCGGGAGCTTCGAGGCGCGATCGGCTCGACTCCCGTTCTCTCGGTTGCCTCTGAGCTTCGTTTCACGAAAGGCGGCGTACTGCCGTCACCGGCGGCTGCATCGCTCGCAGAACGGATGCAGGAGGAGCTGGACGGCCCGGTTCTGGCCGGTCTGCACTCACTCGCCGCCGCGAGCCTCGGTGCAGAAGTCCCACCTGACGAAGACGCATTCGTCTGCGGAGACGATCCCGATGCCAAGGCGCTCGCCCTCGAGCTTGCGAGCCGTCTCACATCCGGCCGCGCGCTCGACGCAGGGCCGCTGGCGAGCGCCCGCGCGCTCGAGGGTTTCACGGCGGTCATCGTCAACATGAACAAGCGCTACCGCGCGCACGCGGGCATCCGGGTCACCGGCATCTCTTGACCGGAGACGTTCGCGTCATCCCGCTCCGCGGCATTCCAGAGCTCGACGAGGGAGACGATCTCGCTGCGCTGCTCGTCGACGCCGCCGCTCGGGCGGGTGGGTTCGAGGGCGACGATGTCGTCGTCGTGGCGCAGAAGGCGGTCTCGAAAGTGGAGGGTAGGGTCGTCGATCTCGCCGAGGTCGAGCCGTCTTCGAGCGCCCACGAGCTCGCGGGTGGCGGGGATCCGCGCCGCGTAGAGGTGATCCTGCGCGAAAGCCGCGAGATCGTGCGCTCCCGCCCGCCGCTCGTCATCGCGGAGACGCTGCATGGATTCGTCTGCGCATCTGCAGGCGTCGACGCCTCGAACGCCAAGGGACACGACACTCTGGTCCTGCTTCCGGTTGATCCGGATGCTTCTGCCGACCGCCTGTGCGACCGCATTCGCAAGCTTGCAGGGATCGGCGTGGGCGTGATCGTGTCGGACTCGTTCGGTCGAGCATGGCGGCAGGGGACTACCGATGTCGCGCTCGGTGTTTCGGGAATCGTCGCGCTTCGCGATCTCACGGGCGAACGCGACTCCATGGGGTACGAGCTGCATGCGACCGAGATCGCGATCGCCGACGAGATCGCAGGAGCTGCCCAGCTTGTCATGGGCAAGACGGACGGCATTCCTGCCGCGATCGTTCGCGGTCTGGCGGTGGAGGGCGACGGCCGCGGCAGCGATCTCCTCATGCCGCGTGAGCGCGATCTCTTCCGCTGACATTTGCCCAGGCGCTCGCGAACGCGGTACGCACGGTGCGTGATTCGACTCGCTCTTCTTGCCTCGGTGGTCGTGCCCCTGGTCGCAGTCGGCGCAGCGCTCGCCGCCGGCAACCCTGCTGCCGGGAAGAAGATCTACGCGGAAGACGGTTGCGGCGGCTGCCATACGTTCAAGCCTGCGGGATCGAAGGGCAAGATCGGACCTGCGCTCACGAAGGCGCGCCTTGCGGCGGATGCCAGGCGGGCGAAGCTGCCCGTGCCGACGTTCATCCGCACGTCGATCGTGAAACCCAAGGCGTTCGTGGCGCGCGGATTC
>Ga0224510_10001228_pt1 | contig 17333 bp, 17 predicted proteins | sample SF_May12_sed_USG_FD_170161 | JGI IMG/M metagenome (GOLD analysis project Ga0224510, IMG submission 170161) | Sediment microbial communities from San Francisco Bay, California, United States - SF_May12_sed_USGS_4_1 | ecosystem: Environmental > Aquatic > Marine > Sediment | place: USA: California... | reverse complement strand
TGTTTGCCCTGGGGTTGCATGATCGTCGTCGCCCTCGTCTCGTCAAGCGCCATCGCCCCCCTCCTTTGGTGAAAGGGTGGGGAGAATTCAATGACCACATCTGGGGAGTATTGCATGACCGCTGACAAAGAGATCTTCGGCTGGTTGAAGACGGTGGGCCTGCTGCGCAAGGTCAAGCTCCGTGGCGTACAGCGAGTCGGGTGGCTGTTCACCTTCGCCGCCGCCGTGTACAACCTGGTGCGGATGCGCAATCTCGTGGAGACCACGACATGAGCCGACAGAGTGACCACGCGCCCCGTAGCCGACTGTGGGTGTCCACGGTGGGAGGGCGCCCCGCACGGACGGACTTCGAGGCGACGCCCGACCGAACTTGGGGCGCTTCTACCTCCTTCACGTCGCCTTTTTCCGCAGCCTGCTAGAGCTGAGGATAAAACCATACCGACTCAGATAGTTGGCGTCTGAGAGTAGACCAGGAGTACTCAGCAGTGATAGTTCAGGTTGCTCCAGTGCCACAAACCAGTTGTAGGGAACCGGCAAGGTAGAAGTGCCTTGTGAGACATGATGAAACCAGAACCGTTCGTCGGCCGACCAGCCTTGCTCGAGCCACCGGACTTCCTTCACCGGGGGATTATAAGGAATACCCGGAACAAACACAGTCGGCATATTGGAACATCCGGCCACCGACACAAGCGTGAACGCGGCGAGCAACAATGAATTCGTTTTCATATAAGCTCCTCTCTCTGCGAGGCTGGCACTTCTTCCAGCTCGGTTACGTTAACAGCAAGGAGCGGGCCACGTGACTTCAGTAGGAAGTGGTTTGGATTTCAAAGTGTTGTAAGAGGGGCCTTGAGAGAAGCACAGAAAAGGAGTGAATCCGTTTCGATAACAAGCGTATCCAGATAGATACGCTTGAAAGGGAGAAGAGGGTAGATCTAGGGAATCATTTTCACACTGCGAGTCAAAGGTGAGGGGAGATCATCCACGTGGTCTTGTGTCGATGGTCTCTATAGTACCCGCCAGGTGCGGCCGTCGTTTTGGATGAGGCGGTCGGCTTCCACCGGCCCCCATTTGCCAGCTTGGTATTCGGGGAGCCAGCGTTGGCCGGATTTCTCCCAGGCTTCGAGGATCTGGGTGATCCAAGCCCAGGACGCCTCGACGGCGTCGCGCCGCATGAACCGGGATGCGTCACCCGCCATGACGTCAAGCAAAAGGCGCTCGTAGGCCTCCGGAGACGGACGACCGAACACCTCTCCGTACTGGAAATCCATTTCAACCGGGTGCGTTTGAGCGCGGGTTCCAGGCACGCGAGAGACGATGCGGAATGAGAGTCCTTCTTCCGGCTGAATTTTCAACGCCAGGACGTTCGGGGCTTGAGGATTTTGCGCATTGGCGTTGAAGAGGATCTGTGGAATCTCTTTAAATTGAACGGCGACTTCGCTGGCCCGTAGCGGCAACGCTTTCCCGGTTCGCAAGTAGAAGGGGACCCCAGACCAGCGCCAGTTTTCCACGAAACATTTTACGGCCACGTAGGTCTCGGTCGTGGAGTCAGGCTTGACGCCTTTCTCGCGCCGATAGCCGGGGACCGGTGTGTCTTGGACCTTCCCTTCCGTGTACTGGGCGCGCACGGTGCACTTCTCCACATCTTTCACCGTAATGGGCCGCAAGCAACGCAGGACTTCCATTTTGGCGTTTCGCACGACGTCTGGATCGAGCGAGTAGGGCGGTTCCATCGCCACTAAACAGAGTAATTGAAGCAAATGGTTTTGGATCATGTCGCGCAACGCGCCGGCTTCTTCATAATAGCTCGCTCTGGTTCCAACACCCTCAGCCTCGCTCACCGTAATTTGGACATGATCGACGTATTTGTGATTCCAGATCGGCTCGAAAATGCTGTTGGCGAAGCGCACAACCATGAGATTCTGAACAGTCTCTTTCCCTAGATAATGATCGATTCGGAAAATCTGTGACTCATCGAAGACGCGGCCTGTGACCTCGTTGATGGCTTTGGCGCTGGTGAGATCCCGTCCCACCGGTTTTTCTACGATGATGCGGGTGTAGGGCGAACGAGCCCCCGGGGCTCCCGCCAGACCGGAGTGGGATAAGCCTTCGCAGACTGCGGTGAAAGAACTGGGGGGAATACTGAGATAGAAAATGCGATTCCCAGGCAGCTGGAACTTACGCTCGAGTTCCTCGGCTCGCGCTTTGAGGCGCTCATAGGTCTGAGGGTCGTCGTTTTCCCCAGACAAATAGAAGAGGTGTTCGGAAAAGGTGCTCCACGTTTCGTCGATCAAGGCCTGCCGGGAATGCTTGACGACGCCATCGCGGACGGTGGCGCGGAACTCCTCGTCGCTCATCTGCGTGCGACCTAAACCCAGGACCAGGTAGTTTGAAGGGAGGAGGCCGTCGAGGAGGAGATTATATACCGCAGGAATGAGGCGTCGGCGGGCTAAATCTCCGGAGCCGCCAAAAATGACTAGGGTACAGGGTTCCACAGGGGACAACGTTTCCTGCGCAGGGCGGATGTCGATGCGTTGACTCGTCGTCGGCGCCATGAAGGTCTCCTCAGCAGTACTGAACCATTATCGTCGGATGGCGTGGCCACCGAACGCATTCCGGAGAGCCGCCAGCATCTTTTCTGCAAACGATTCGTCTTGCCGTGACCGAAATCGGGTAAACAGCGCTGTCGTCAAGGTCGGAACCGGCACGTCCTTCTCGATGGCGTCGGCAATCATCCAACGGCCCTCACCGGAATCTTGGACATAGCCTTTCAGGTGCTCTAGTTTGGGGTCCTGTTTGAGCGCGCCCGCGGCCAGCTCCAGAAGCCAGGATCGGACGACGCTCCCATGCATCCAGAGGTCGGCGACCCGCGCCAGATCGAGTTTGTATTCGCTCTTTGCCATCAACTCAAATCCTTCCGCATACCCCTGCATCATGCTGTACTCGATGCCATTGTGGACCATCTTGACATAGTGTCCGGCACCAACCCCTCCGACATGGGCCCAGCCGTTTTCTGGAGCGAGGGTCTTGAAAACTGGCGCGAGCCGTTGGACGGCCGATTCCTCGCCACCAACCATAAGGCAGTATCCGATCGTCAGTCCCCAAATGCCTCCGCTGGTCCCGGCGTCCACATAGTGGAGACCCTTTTTCTTGAGCTCGGCCGCGCGTCGCACATCGTCATGAAACCGAGTATTTCCACCGTCGATGATGGTGTCACCGGGGCTCAACAATGCGGCTACGGACGTCACGGTTTCTTCCGTGGGCGCGCCCGACGGCACCATGACCCAGACGGCACGTGGTGCGCTAAGTTTACTGACCAGATCGGCAAGGGAAGAAGAACCGACACATCCATGGCCCTCGGCCTGTTGAATCAGCTCGCTGGAGCGATCATAGACGACAAGGCGGTGCTGGTCGCGCCGCAGACGGATGACCATATTCATTCCCATCTTGCCTAACCCAATAAATCCCAGTTCCATAAGGGCTCCTTGGTGTGAATGACGGTAATCGCGGACTCAGTGCCCGCCGATTCATGCACGGGCAGAGGTGATGCCTCTTACGGCGCCTGCAAACCCATGTCCTTACGCAGTGGCCACCGGTTCCGCACACACCTGCGATCAGTCGATGCGAGCAGGATTCGGGACATCCTTAAAGAGGAGATCGGCAAATTGCCGCCCAAAGTTGAGCTTGTCAGGGAGGGTGGTCGCCGTGAGGAACTGCCCAGCCAGGTCTGCGAGTGCCGGTTCACGTGAAAACATGAATCGATGGATATCCACCGGGGCGACCAACCAAAACCCCCTCAAACGAAAGAAAGCGGAGATGCAATCTTCATAGAATAATGTCAAGAGGTAGTAGGCTGTTCCAGGTTTATCTACGAGATCCTGTGCTTTCCCTAGCTGGTGGTAGCACTGCGCCTTGAGGCGAATTTGTTCATTGATGGAGGACGGTGGCGGCCCTTGCCGGAACCGTTGATGCACTCTTTCGATCAGTTTGGCACAGACACCGTCGTGATCATAGAGGATTCGGCTCTTTCGAAGCAGCGAGGGGAGCCGCAAAGAATAGGCGAGGTCGTCTTCTACGGACTGGTACCCATGATAGCGAATATCCACGAGCCGTTCGCCGACCCGGAGAATTTCGTGATGGTCGGCTTCTCCCTTGACGAGGGCGATCACGTCGATATCGCTGTGTGGTGTGACCGCTCTCCGTGCGCCTGATCCGACGAGGAGGACGCCCACCAAATCACCGCCCCGTCGGCCTTTCACATGGCGCAAGGCGACCTCCAAGCCGTCTTCAAATCCAGGTGGAGGAGGGAGTTCGGGCTGTTCCGGCGGCTCGGGGACCTCTAGTAGTTCCGCGTTCAGTTCTTCACGAGAAGGGGTGCTTGTGGTCGTATCGGAAATCATGACAGTGTCCAAATGTTAGCAAACAAGAGTATTGGCAACCTCCATGAGTCAAACCGTGGATCACTCATCTGGGATGTGTGTCGAAACCCAGCCTGGTGAAGTAGAGGCAGCCAGCCTGCGACATCTCTCTCCGGCATTCTATGGGTGGAGGATGACGGTGTCAACGTTGAACGGTCAACGTGAAAGAATCTTGGTAAAGATGCTGGCGGCTTCGTCGATCTGTTTCCCTGCAATGTTTAGGTGTGTGACGGCTCTGTACGTGTTTCCACCCAGCGTGTTGATGAGCACGCCGTGATCCTTGAGCGCGGTCACCAGTTCGGTGGGAGTGCGTTGCTCGTCGACGATGTCGAAAATAAGGATGTTTGTCTCCACGTGCTGAGGCACGATTTGGACCGCGGGAATCTGTTGCAGGAGGCGAGCAAGTTTTTTTGCATGCTCATGGTCGGTCTTTAGGCGAGGGACATGTCGCTCCAAGGCATAGATGCCAGCGGCGGCGACGATGCCGGCCTGGCGCATGGCTCCGCCATACATCCGACGGAAGCGGCGCGCACGATCGATGACGTGTTGGTCGTTCGAGAGCAACAGCGATCCGACCGGAGCCCCGAGGCCTTTGGATAAGCAGATCGACACCGTTTCGAAATGCTGGGCATACACGGTCGGTGGGAGCGTCGTGGCGGCGACGGCGTTGAACAGCCGTGCTCCGTCGAGATGCATGGGAATCCTGTGTCGAACGGCGATCGTACGGATTCTCTCGATGGTGGACAGCGGATAAATCGTGCCGCCTCCAGCGTTGTGCGTGTTTTCGAGGCAGATCAAGGCGGTTGTGACGCTGTGGGGGTCGTTCGGTCGTATGGCAGCTTCGACTTGCTCCGCAGACATGACTCCGCGCTCGCCGTAGATCCAATGAAGTTGCACGCCTGCCAGCGCTCCCGCGGCTCCTTGTTCATACCGGACGATGTGACTCTTACTCTCTACGATAATCTCTTGTCCCGGCTGGGCTTGAGACCGGATTGCGAGTTGATTCGCCATGGTCCCGGAGGGGACGAAGAGCGCGAAGCGCTTACCGAGCATGTTGGCCGCCATGTCTTGCAGACGATTGACGGTGGGGTCTTCACCATAGACATCATCGCCGACGTCGGCACGCGCCATGGCTTTCCGCATCTCGTCCGTTGGCTTGGTGACGGTGTCGCTACGAAGGTCGATCATACGTTCTCCCTCCCAAGAATTCCGTACGGTCCCGGCATTCTAGCAGATATACTACTTACAGGCGAAACGATAACTGATACAGTGCGGGCGCATGGCCGAACGTGACCGACCACTTCTGACTCGATGTGCTGGGTTTCTTGGAGCCGAACGAGACGAATTGGTTCCATTAGCCTGGGCGTTCGCCTATTTTTTCTGTCTCCTCTGTGGCTATTCCATCCTCCGTCCAGTTCGCGATGAAATGGCGATCGAAGGAGGCTTGAAAAATCTTCCCTGGATGATGTCCGGAACCTTCCTGACCATGCTCTGCGTCACTCCGCTATTCGGATGGCTCTCGGCGCGATGCTCACGCTACAAATTGCTGTTGACAGTCTACACGTTCTTTATCACCAATCTTGTGTCGTTTCATGTGGTCATGACGAGTCATGTGTCTCCAGAGTGGGTGGCTCGTGGATTTTTTGTCTGGTTATCGGTGTTCAATTTGTTCATCGTGTCGGTCTTCTGGAGTTTCATGGCCGATATGTTTACCCCGGAACAGGGCGCACGGTTGTTCGGAGTGATTGCCGCCGGCGGAAGCAGCGGGGCGCTGGTCGGTCCGCTCCTGACGACTGGTCTCACATTCATGGCTCCGGTTCCTGTGCTCATGCTGGTGTCGGCAGTCTTTCTGTCCCTCTGCTTGGGCTGTATCTACCGGCTTGAAAAATGGGGGCGTGAACGCTCCGAACATCATCGGCCACAACTAGGTGATGCGCTTGGTGGAGGGTTCCTCGGGGGGATTCGTCTGACCTTTTCGTCGCCGTATTTGCTTGGGATTTGCGGCTATCTGAGTCTTCTGACTATGACCGCCACGTTCCTGTACCTCGAACAAACGCGCTTGGTCTCGGAATATCTGGATCAGCCCGAGGCGCGCACCCGGCTCTTCTCTTCGCTGGACTTTACGACCAATCTCCTCACGTGGTTGACGCAGGTCTTTCTGACCAGACGGTTTGTCAGTCGATTTGGCTTGGTGGCCCCTCTGTTATTTCTTCCGTTGGTCAGTCTGGTGGGATTTGCGGGGATCGCCTTGTGGCCGACCCTCATGCTCTATGTCGTCTTTTCCGTGTTGCGGCGGGTAGGGGAGTACGCGCTGTCGAAACCGGCACGCGAGGTGCTGTTCACGGTCGTCAGTCGTGAAGAAAAGTACAAGGCCAAGAACTTCATCGATACGGCCATCTCACGGGGTGGCGACGCATCGACGGCCTGGCTCGTGACTGCCCTGAAAGCCTTTGGCGCCACAACGCCCCATATTGCCTGGGCATTGGTTCCATTGATGGGATGTTGGGCTTGGTTGGCCACTATGCTGGCTCGAGAGGAAAAGCGCCGGTCGACATCTTCCTGAATCGCCACGAGCACCGGTGTCTCGGCCACTAAGGTGAGTAGCCATCTCTGGTTGGGTACTGCACTTCACCTAGTCGCGAATGACAAACGAGCCGATGATGTAGGAACTGGCTCGCCCTGCCCTGGTTCCTCGTAACCGCACTTCCGACACATCGCGCACCCATTCGCTGATATTCCAGCTGCGGTCCGCCTTCAACTCCTGCCAGAACCACCAGGTTCCGTCGCGTTTTCGGAACCACACTTGGATCGAGGTATCCGGTAATATGCGAATGGATTCCATGTCAAAATATGCGGGAGCATGGTTTTCAGCGTCGGTCACCCAGATCTTGATCCACTGATTGAGGTCATGCGAGGAGAGAACGCGGGGAGTTTTGGCCCAATCGACATTGGTGCATTTCCATTCAACCAACCTCCCAAAGCCCCGTCCGAGGCCGTCTCCCGGATTCGGCAAGGTATAGCACTCGATACCTGTTTCCATACTCAAGTGGAAATGCGCATGCCCTATACTGTCGACGTTGACATCGTACTTGGAACAGCGCTCACGGTAGGTCCAGCAGTCGCTATGCTTGGAGGGATCGCACATCTGCAATTGTCCGGAAGGTGCTCGGCCTGTTTGGTGGGCGATGGTCGATCTAGCTTGGGCTAGGATGCGGTTCAGCGCGCCTTCATCGTCGAAATCGATCAGGCACTGTTGTGGATTGCTTCCGTCTGGACGTGCCTGCACGACCTTGGGAGTCGGACTCTCTCGGTTTCGTTCAGCTGCCTGCTCGGGCGTCGCCTGCGTCGGAGCGTCCGTGGGCTTCATGGGTTTCAGCTCAGCGCATGCGCCTAACAACCCTCCCACTAACACACAGAGAATCACACGAAGACCACGTCCATCCACTCGTGCCTCAGCCCGCATCGGTCCTCCTTTCGCTTGCGCAACATGCGAGTTTGTACGCCAGCTTTTCATTCGCGACCCTAATGCCTAAGTTATTCTCGACAAAAAGATAAAGGCGGCTTCCTGGTTTACTCATCAAAAAAATGCGTGTTATAGTCCGCCACGAGTCGGCACCATTTTCTCAGGGTGCTGGATTGAATGCAATGAATCGCAGGAAGATATCTTTCAAGGAATAGGCCTTCTCCATGCCGATTGAAGTCCCCAGCAAGCTATATATTGATAAGCTGTTGAAAGACTGTAGGAATTCATCTAGGTGGGTGGCTCGGCTTGCCAGCTTGGTCAAGACGACCGCCCTTCATGCCATGGCAGATCGGATCTCCGCAGATAGCGCGACCATTCTCGCGGCCAATGTCAGAGATGTCGATGCCATCGGGAAGTCCTTCGAGAGTGCCGACGCGAAGAGTCGAATGAAGGCTGCTGTGGCTCGGGTGCGTCTGACGGCTGACCATGTGAAGGAGATCATCGATCGACTCCATCTCATCGCCGACCTGCCGGATCCTGTTGGGATGGTGACCTCCCGACAGGAGCGACCGGATGGCCTGCAAGTGTCGAGGGTGAGGGTTCCTATCGGGGTCATCGGGGTGATTTCTGAGTGGAGCCCACTAGTTATGGCAGAATCGATCGCGCTCTGCCTCAAGTCGGGGAACCTCTGTATCTTCCGCGGGGCTGCGGAATGGAAATGGACGTTTCAGGCGCTTGACATGCGGTTGCGCGAATCGGCAACGGCGAGCGGCATACCGGGAGGATCGTGGGTGCTGATCGACCGCGAAGAAAAAGAGGTCGCGATCGAATTGATGCGATCAGGGAAAGGAGGCCTGGACGCGATGATCGTGCGCGGTGGAGCCGGCCTCCGAAAAACCGTTGCAGAGCAAGCGAAGGTTCCGATCCTGTGTGACGACGGCGGGCTGACCCATTTATATGTCGACGAGGACACCGACCTCCCAATGGCGCAGAATCTGGTGATCAACTCCAAGATTCAATTCGCAGGAGCCTCCAACGCACTCGATACCCTACTTGTGCAGCAGGTCATCGGACGGCAATTCCTGCCACCATTGATTAACCGATTACTGGACCAATTCAAGGTTGAAGTGCGAGCGTGTCCGAAGACCGTTGCCCTGATGGGGCAAATGGCCATGACAGGGCATACGGCAATCGTGCCTGCTACGGACCCAGATTGGCATACACCGTTTGCAGGTCCGGTTCTGGCGATCAAGATGGTTGAAGACCTCAGTGAGGCGTTGGAACATATCAGGGTGCATGGACCATGTCTGACTGCCGCCATCGCCACCAGTCGCTATGAGTCCGCCATGCGATTTACGCGAGAAGTCGATGCCGGGGCGGTGCTGGTCAATGCGTCGACTCGGCTTCATGCAGGCGGTAGTTTTGGCATGGGACCCGACCTAGGGTTGAGCACAGGGAAACTGCATGCAAAGGGCCCGATTGGTCTGGAGCAACTGACCTGTGAAAAGTATGTCGTGTTTGGTATGGGGCAACTGCGGTTGCCTCATCCAGTGCCCGACACCTACTTCGATGCCATTATGCTGAAAAGGCCGTGATTCTCGTGAAGCGTGAAACATCTTCCGATGAGTAGTGTTCGTGTCGGTTGAGGCAAACGAAGAGATACGAATGTCCCTTCACGAGCATCTTGCTTGGTGGGGCCTGAAACATGTCACGGTGGATCGCGTGTACTTCGCTTGGCAGCAGCAGCAGCTTTCACCGAACGAACTCGAACGACTGGCCCTCGCTGCGGAGCGAAAACGTTCCGGCGATCGCTGTGATGACATGGCGTTTTACGATCTCGCGGCGCAGCCGAGGATCTACCCGGTGCTCTATAGCCAACGGTATGAGTGCTATGAAGCGATCGGGCTGCGAACGATCGCGTCTCTGGGTGAGGCTGAGCACATTCTCGATTTTGGTTGTGGCCTGGGCATTCTGACAACTTTCTATGCTCGCCGATTCCCAGAGAAGACCGTTGTCGGCATCGACCGCTCTCCGGCTTCCATCTCCATCGCGCAACAGAAGGCGGAGGACCTGGGCCTTCGCAACCTCCGGTTCACCTGCCTGGATATCGAAACGGAACCTCTCCCGGATTCTTATGACCTTGTGTTGACGATGCATGCTCTCCTTCAGGCCGAGCAGGACCCTGGGATTTCCAGCCACAGTTGGCGAACATTTCATCGTGCAGACGATCCATTGCAACAGACAGCGTTTGAACAACGGACTGGGCTGGCGGTCCGGCTTGACCGGCTGTGCCAGGGGCTACGCCCACATGGCCGTATGATCGTGAGTGAGAAAACGCGGCAGCTGGCCAGGCGAGTGCCATTTCAGCGTGCGCTGGCCGGCAGGGGGTTACAGCTCCTTCACCCTGCAGAGCCGATTCAATACCGATCCATCGAAGACGTGGTGGAGGATGGGCCCTTCTATGTGTTGGAGAAAGGGGGGCAGGCCACAATCGACTGGGATGAATTGCCGGAGTTGGATGATGGGGCCCTGTTCGATCTCAGCGCCATGCTGACGAACTCGGTCGATCTCAATGGACCGCTCTATGAGAATCATGGACCCTCGGCACAGGTGGCCTGGGAAGAGTTGCCGGAGCGAACGATCACCCACGAGCTGACGCGCGAGGAGCCGGACGGCCGACAGGTGCATGTCGAGCTCGGTATCGTGGGTGAGGCACACTATTTGTATTGTGCGAATACCTTCGATCAACGGCAGCTGGTCCTGATGGAGGAGGCCCGCGCGGCACTGCTTGAGGCGTACTATCAGGAAATTATTCAGGGGTTGCCCTAGGAAAGTTACTGACTTGTACTAGTTTGCCGGCCCGCACACACCAGAAATCAAGAAATACCCGATATTTCTCTTGCAATCATGTGTCGTGCTCGCTACCCTTGGGCCGCTCCTCAACAAGTTGCAGTCAGCAGGCAAGTTGCTTTCTCGTTCAAGCTCGTTCCAGGCGTAGGTCGGAAGGAGGAAACCTCATGAAAGCGGCGCACATTGCTATTGTCGCGCTGGGTTTGGTCGTCGTCGGTTGTGCCACTCCACCCGAGGTGAAACAGGCGTTGGTCGCCAAAGACCAGGCGTATGCCGAGAACCAGCGGCTGATGGAGCAATACCGCGAGTTGGTGAGTCATGTCACCGAACGGCATCAACAGTGGTATCGCCATGTCCAAACCCGCCTCAAATTGAACTTGGCGCTACAATGGGCTACCACGAATCCTAAGTTGACTGACGTCGGCGATGCCGATTTAGCCAAAGATGATGCGGATCTGTTGGGCCCAGAGGTGATCGCCCTGATCAACGACATTCGACTCAAAAATCTTCCGGAGCGAAAAGGGCCAATGGGGCAAGCGGTGTTTCCCGCCGGGACGGGGGATATGAACCATCTCCTTCAGAAGCTACCCGAGCTGATTGGTCGAGTCGAAGAGCGGGTCGCGAAGGATTCGGAATCGTCCTCCATGGTGGATTTTACGGCATTCGATCAGTATCGAACGAACGTCGAAGCGGTCCGGCGGATCAACGCCATCATCAAGCAATACATGGATATCGACGTCACATTGTCTCGCAACGAAGTGCAATCGCTCGCAGAGGCCGTGCGAACGCTGCGTCGCTGACGCCATGTTCCGATAGCTGGGGAGATGAATATGATGAAACGACAAGCCGCAGCCTTGAGTGTCGGATATGCCCTCATGGCCATGGTGGGCTGTAACTCGATTCATAGCGACGCCGTTCGGGATCTCTTGCACAAGGAAGGCACGAAAATCGATGCGGCTCAGACGAATATCGATCTCTTCCAGAAGGAAACAGAAGCGCGCATCAAGTTTCTTGAGAAGGCCCGCAGTTCGTTGCATGAAAGCTTCAAGGCCTTGCAAGCGCAGGAAGCCAAGCATCAATTCGTCCTTTCTTCGTACCGCAATGTCGCCAGCAAGAAAGGCGAAGCGGCCTACGCGGCAGCCTATTTGGTCGGGCAAATGTATTTAGCCGATTACCAGGGATTGGAAAAGGCCGTGTGGGATCAGTTCGAAGAGGATTTCTGCGGATTGCGCGATGCGGCGAATGCGTTAAACGACTCTTGGAAACAGACGGCAGCGCTCCATGCCCAATTGAGACGCTATGCTGAGAGGTCAGCCCTCGCGTCTGTCGATCCGGAGTTTGTGTCCGCGTTGATCGAGCAGGCTCCAGGGCAGTCGGATCGGATCATGGAAATTGTGAACCACTCACGAACTGTCAATGATGCCTTCGAAGAGGTGGTGGGCTCGGGCATTGTGCGCATGCGAACGCTGCAACGTGCGCAGGGCTTTACGTCCGACTTGGTGAACCTTCTGGATAACCTGAAGAAAGACGACGGGCAATAGAGGAGGCACCATGGAAACCAGCATCGCGGGGGTTGTCGGTTTTTTGGAAGACAACGACACTCTCATCAAACAGCTCATGGAAACCGCAGAAAGCGCGAGTCAGGAAATCTCCGATCTGTCGGTCCAAGTCGATCATGCCCGCAAAGAAGCGAAGGAGTTGGTTGATCAGTTGGGGACGGTGGAATTTGAGGTCGGCAAGCAAGACGAAACCAAGGTTCGCCAGAAGGCGCTTCTTGAAGCGGTCGCGACGCTCCGGAAGAAATTTGAAACCTACAAGAACGACCCGCTTCGTCGTGGGATTTATGCGGCGGAAATCTCCAATCTGTACCTGCAGCTCGCCAACACCTTTAATAACGAGACCATCGCGCAGATCGTTCCGTTCACTCGGGATGAGATCAAGACCTACAAAGAGCTTATGAAGGAAGCCGTGCTCGACGCTGTCTCACGCAAGAAGCGCGCGGCTGTGATCAAGGCGGCGGCGAAAATTTCAAAACTAGCTATGGGGATAGCTGGAAAGTTGGCATGAGCAGTCGGAACACCATGCGGACCGTCCTCCTCTTCGCCATCGGCCTCGGCTATGGCTGCAGCCTCGATGCCGGCTCACGGGGGCCGTTCGGCCCTGAGGATCCTGAAACCGCGGTACAGAAGGTCACACTGCCGGATGGGATTCCTTCTCCCCACAGCCTTGAGTTCACGGGGGAAGACATTGCGGGGCATCATAAACCAAGCATGGTCGGTGCCACAGGGGATATGCCGGTAGCGAAGCGGTCCACAAACACTTCGGTGGTTCTGACCGCCAATGAAGTAGCGAGCTTCCGAAAGGTAGCCGAGGACGACCGTGGCGTCAGGATGCAGCTCGGCAGTCGTTGGGCCTTCATCGACGCCGATCGGATTCCACCGGAAGGCAAGGTCACGTTCGGTTGTTGTCGGCAGACCACCGGCCTTGTTCGCCTCGTCTATTACAGCTATAGCCAGAATGTTGCCGTAGAAGTCCAAATGAAAGAGACGGGCGTGCTCGGCGTCGCCCGCCTCGAAGAGTATCAGCCACCGGAAGGTCAAGGGGATGTGCAACGGGGGATTGAATTGGCCAAAGCAGATCCACGTCTGGCCGGCAAGGTGGAAGAACTCCAAGGGCACGGACTCCTCATGCAACCTGATCGAGGGTTCTTCAGAAACGATCCAGGTTACGCACACCGGACCATTTGGATTACATTTTCAAAGGGCCAGGACGGCGATCCGAAATACTGGGCAGTGGTTGATTTGACCGAGGATAAAGTTCTTGAGGCTGGAGAGGAGCCGCCTCGTTCATGAAGAGAAATGGCATGCAGCGTATCTGGTTCATCGGCTGGTTCGTACTGTTGTTCTTGGCTTGGTCGGGGCCTGCCGGGGCCGAGACGCAGTCCGAACATGTGGATTGGGGGCGGTGGAGCTTCGACTGGGAAGTTAGGGACAACACGGGTTTAGCCTTGCGAAACGTGAGGTATGCCGATGAGCTGATTCTGAATAAGGCCAGCATGCCGGTCGTCCGTGTGAAGTATGTGAAAGAGATGGTCTGGTGGAATCCCTTCACCTGGTTCGGGTCACGAGCCGACAGCGGGCGCTGCGGCCCGTTTCAAGATCGGCTGCGGTGGCAGGATCTCGTGCCGATCGTAAATTGTGGTGATCAGAAAGTCTGTATGCAAAGCGCGACCCAGCAGAATGTGAAATGGCTGGAGTTGGGGATCTATGCCCGGATCGGCGAATATCACCTGTATCAAGCCTGGCACCTCTCGGACGACGGCGAGCTCCGTCCCGTGCTGCATAGCCGAGGCTTGTCGTGTAACACCAATCATGACCACCACCCATATTGGCGGTTCGATTTTGATATCAATGGTAACGGTATGGATCAGGTCTTCGTTCATGAAGACGGAGGGGCAGACCGGGGTTGGGGACCAGGCTGGCGGAAATACACGAACGAGCGCAACGACGTCAAGATTTCTGCGCTCAATAAAACTTGGTTGGTTCGTGATCAACTCAATGGCCATGGAGTCTGGATTATTCCTGGCACTGGATATGCTCCGTTGAAGGACGATGGCGAGCGGGATAAGTTTGCCGACTTTGATGTCGCAATTCGTCGTGCCAATGCCAGTGAGGATATGCCGTGGGCATTCGGTGCTCGCGGGCAACTTGGATATGACGAAGATAATCAGGGAGTCCAGGAGCAAGACATCGTGTTCTGGTATGTGGCCCACTTGCCACATATGGCTGCCTTGGGTCCGACGAAGTGGCTGACTCTCGGTCCGATCCTCCGTGTACAGCGGTAGGTGCAGTACGTACAATAGTAAGCAGCCCTCCCTCTACTAACCTTCCCAGAATGTTTTGCGTTCAGGTGGGTGATGTTTCAGTCTCCCATGGTTTCTAATGAACTGGCATGGCTTATGCTTGTGTTTATTCAGCGGCTTCCATTGAACTTTCAGTTGACAGAAAATATTCAAGAGGAGTAAAGAAGAATTACTTCATGTACTGAATGGCAGAACATCATTCTTTTCGTTCAGCAGCAGGAGGAGGTCAAGATGGAAGACCTTAGTCCACCGGACGACAATGGCCCGTCAAGTGATGGGCGGATGGCTCGTCAGTAACACTGGCCGATTCTAAACGACAGTCGGCTTCAAGCCACGGAACCACCTCAGGGAAGCGAAGGTGTCTGTCTTGGAGCATCTCACCGGCGTACATAAGTCTGCGCCGGAAGTCAGATGTCGTCGCTTCTAGTGAGTTCCCCTCAGCCCATTCTTTGTGCGGGCGTGATCTGTACAACTTGAAATCAATTCGAGAAGTTGTCTGGGCGGTCCGTCTATTGTGCCGGGCTGACCGCGGACACTTCTCCAGAGAGTTGGTTTCTGCGAAGTAGCAATAGCACGCATGCATCATTCTGAGTCATGGTTCGAATGAAAGGAGTCAGCCATGGACACGAGCCTTATGATGTTCATCGGTATCATGCTTGCAATTTTCGCTGGTGGGTTGGTGGTGTACAAGAAAAGTCAGTAGCCGAGTGTGACTAGCGGGCTGGCCTGCAGAAGGATTGTTGCGGAGCCAAGGCCCTCGTCATACGTCGAGGAAGGACGGGCGGTAGCTTCTAGTGGACTGTAACGATTAGATCGATAGTGCCATCGTAACCATGGGAAACATGATGGCGCCTGTGAGCATGAGAATTCCTAGAGTTAAATCGAAACGACAAACTACTACCGAATTAACTGATACAGTCCACTAGAGGAAGGGTGGAGCGATCCTCAAGAGAGGAGCACGCAACGAGGTTCCATGAGTAAGCTTGGCAGCTGGTATTCACACAGGAATTGAAGACTCTGGAACTGACAAGACAACGCGTGATCTTGGTAAGGTGCTTATCCTCCTCCCTCTGTTGTTTCTTTCGGATTTTTCGAAATGCTGCCGCCAGAAACAGTATCCATCAAGCCAAGGGTCGTGGTGGTATTTAACTTGGCTTCTCGGGCAACTCAGACTGGTGCTCACAGAAGAGAATGAGGATCGCTAAGGTGCAGCGTGCAGAAGAGAGGTCCTATGTCTCGAGGCGCCTCAAACAACCTACATATGACTCGGGAAATTGTGCTCAATAGAACGCCAGCCGAATGTCGCCTTCTTTACGTGATCGGACAACTCGGAATTGGTGGAGCGGAACGCCAGCTCTATTATCTGCTCGCGAATCTTGATCGGTCCCGGTACTACCCCTGCTTGGTGGTATGGAACTATAACCCGGATGAAAAGTACTATCGAGCTATCGATGCTCTGAAGATTCCGATCTATGGATTACCTGCCCAGTGGTCCCCGATCGCTAAGCTTCGAGCACTGCGTAAAGTGGCACGAGCGCTTGCTCCCGAGGTCGTTCATTCCTACGTATTTTTCACGAACTTCGCGGCTGATTATGCAGCGCGCGGGACAGGTGCACTGGCGATTGGATCTCTGCGCAGCGACATGGTCAGAAGCCTACAGTCCGGGGGGGCGTTGCGAGGGGTATTGAACAGCCGGTGGCCAAGCTGCCACATATCAAATAGCGAAGTCTGTGCTGAAAATGCGCGCCGGTATTCCTCTATCTTCGTGCCCAAGCAGTACATTGTTGTCCGTAATGGGCTGGACCTGACAAGGTTTCGAAATTCTGACGACTCACTCGAGATGAGCACGTACGTCGCGAGCGTAGGGTCCTTGTTGCCCGTGAAGCGGTGGGATCGGTTGGTCCACGCTATCCAAAAGGTCATGCGCGTCGGAATCAAGGATGCGCGCTTTCGACTCGCCGGCGACGGCCCTCTCCGGCCGGTGCTCCAACAATTGGCAGCAGATCTGGGCGTTTCTCATGCGATCGAGATTCTAGGCGCAGTTCAGGATATTCCTGAAGTTTTGAAAGGAGCAAAGTTTTTGGTTCATACATCGGAGAGTGAAGGGTGTCCGAATGCTGTGATGGAAGCCATGGCAGCAGGAAGGGCGGTTGTCGCAACGGACGTCGGAGACATACCGTATCTTGTCGAGGATGGGGAAACGGGTTTTGTGGTCAGGCGGGATGACGACGAAGCTCTTGTGAGTCGTATCGTGACATTATTGACCGATCCTGATCTTTGTCGACAGATGGGGAAGAATGCCCGTGCGAGGGCCGAACAAGAATTCGAGCTAGCTTCTTTCGTGAGAAGAACATTGGATGCGTATAGAACCGCCGGTTGGAAAGATGAGAGCGAGCCATGAATTAGGAGTAATGGGCGTATGAACAAAATGGCATCTTGTCAATAGTCTCCTTGGATTTCCAGTAACTCGGAATCGCCTCCGTCCAAGAAAGGCAGTGAGTGTGCGAATTCTAGTCGTCACCAATATGTATCCTACGCCCGGACAACCGGCGATGGGAACATTTGTCGAGCAACAGATCCTAGGGATGAAACATATTGGCCTCAATGTTGAGGTGATGTTTGTTGACCGCGCTCATCGAGGGATGCGGAATGTGTCAATGAGTTTGGGACACTTGCCGGTGACATTTAGTGTAGCACCTCATCTGTCGACGTCATGCCGGTGTGAGGCGAGACGCCCACGGGC
>Ga0224510_10001227_pt1 | contig 17340 bp, 11 predicted proteins | sample SF_May12_sed_USG_FD_170161 | JGI IMG/M metagenome (GOLD analysis project Ga0224510, IMG submission 170161) | Sediment microbial communities from San Francisco Bay, California, United States - SF_May12_sed_USGS_4_1 | ecosystem: Environmental > Aquatic > Marine > Sediment | place: USA: California... | reverse complement strand
TACCACTGCCCGACGGCCTCGACCGACGCCTGTCGACCGAGCTCGACCAGTAGCCGATCGGCCGGGCCTTTGAGGGCCTTGCCGCCGACGATGGGGGAGATGGCCACCACGGAGTCCGAGCGGGCCTCCAGAGCGGCCCGAACACCGGGAACGGCCAGGATCGGATCGATGGACACCACCGGATTGGACGGCGCGATCACCACGACGTCGCTGGTCGACAGCGCCTCCAGCACGCCGGGCGCAGGGCGGGCGGCCGCAGCGCCGTCGAAACGGACGGCGGTGACGGCCACGTCGTGGCGGCGACGCACGAAGTACTCCTGAAACCCGATCTCGCCCTCGTCGACGGTGGTGATCATCGTTCGGAGCCGGTCGTTCGTCACCGGGAGGATCGTGAACTCGAGCTCCCAGGCCCGGGCGATGGCCGCCGTGACCTCGGTCAGCGTGCGGCCCTTGTTCAGTTCATCGGTCCGGAACAGATGGGTGCCGAGATCACGGTCGCCGAGGCTGAACCAATCCCGGCCGCCATACCGGCCGAGCATCTCCATGGCCTGCCAGGTCTCGCCGTCGAGACCCCAGCCCCGCTCGACGGAGTGGGCGCCGGCCAGGGTGTAGACGATCGTGTCGATATCGGGTGAGATCCGCAGCCCGTGGAGGGTCACGTCGTCGGCCACGTTCACCACGGCGGTCACGGACGACGGTTCCACGACCTCGATGAGGCCGCTCAGGAAGCGGGCGGCGCCGACCCCGCCGCAGAGTACGGCGACACTCGGATCAGGCCCGCTGTCGGTCTTGTCCGCCACGGTCGAGATCCCTCAGGCCATCTGGCGACGCTGGCGGCCGACCAGCTCCATGTCGGACTCGACCATCATGGTCACCAGCTCCCGGAAACTGGTCCGGGGCTTCCAGCCCAGAACATCCCGGGCCTTGGCGGGTTCACCGATCAACAGGTCGACCTCGGCCGGACGCATGAACCGCTCGTCCTGTACCACCCAATCCTGCCAGTTCAGATCGACCCGACTGAACGCAAGCTCGCAGAACTCCTGAACCGAGTGGGTTTCGCCGGTGGCGATCACATAGTCGTCGGGTCGTTCCTGCTGCAGCATCAGCCACATCGCCTCGACGTAGTCGCCGGCGTACCCCCAGTCACGGCGGGGGTCGAGGTCGCCGAGTCGGAGCTCGTGGGCCAGGCCGTGCTTGATCCTGGCCACGTGGTTGGTGATCTTGCGGGTCACGAACTCGAGGCCCCGGCGCGGGCTCTCGTGGTTGAAGAGAATGCCACTCGACGCATGGAGGTTGTAGCTCTCCCGGAAGTTGACCGTGATCCAATGGCCGTACACCTTGGCCGCCCCATACGGGCTCCGGGGATAGAACGGCGTCTGTTCGGTCTGGGGGACTTCGACGACCTTGCCGAACATCTCCGACGACGAGGCCTGGTAGAACCGCACCCCGGGATCGCACTCCTGCATGGCATTCAGCAGCCGGGTCACGCCGAGCGCCGTCGTCTCGCCGGTCAGCACCGCCTGCTGCCACGACGTCTGCACGAACGACTGGGCGGCGAGGTTGTAGATCTCGTCGGGTTGCTGTTGGCGCAGGATGTGACGAAGCGACGTCTCATCCAGTAGGTCGCCCTGCACGATCTCGATGTCGTCCTGGATGTGGGCGATCCGTTCGAAGTTGACGGTGCTGGTGCGCCGGACCATGCCGACGACGTGGTATCCCTTCGCCAGCAGGAACTCGGCGAGATAGGAGCCGTCCTGGCCGGTCAAACCGGTGATCAAAGCGCGTTTCACGTTTCCGTACCATCCTCATGGGGACCGCCGGTTCTGACTGTCGGGTTTGCCGCCTCCGTGATTGTCGCCATGCTCGATGCCGCTACCGAGGAGGGTGTGCCGGTCGATGCCGCGCCGTCACGTTTGCTGCGGGCGTCGTCGAGCACGTCGCGCAACGTCTGGGCCAGGTCGACCTTCGGCCGCCAGCCGGTCGCCGCCGTGAGTTTCTGGTGCGATCCCCGCAGCACCGGCAAGTCGACGGGCCGGACCAGCGTCTCGTCGATCTCACCCCGGATGGGGCTCGGGCTCAACGACAGGAGGGTGTCGAACAGATCCTGCATCGACACCGCTTTGCCCGAGCAGATGTTGTAGGTCTCACCTGGCTCGCCGTGCAGCGCCAGGAGCCGGTATGCCCGGACGATGTCGTGCACGTCGGTCACGTCGCGTCGGGTCGACAGGTCGCCGTGGCGGACCACGCCGCCGCCGGTGACCTCCAGGTCCGCGATCTGACGGGCGAAGGACGCGGCGGCGAACTTGGACGCCTGGCCTCGACCGAGATGGTTGAAGGGGCGGGCGATTACCACCGGCAGGCCGTGAGCCCGGTGGTAGCTGCGGGCGATCTCCTCGCCGGCGATCTTGCTCGCCCCGTAAGGGGAGCGCGGTTTCGGCTCGTGGGCCTCGGTCAGTGGCAACTCGGATTCCTCGACAAGGCCGTAGACGTCGGCGCTGCTGATCATGACCACCACGGCTCCACCGCCGGGGCCACCGGAGTGCGAGGCCGCCGACCGGGCCGCCTCGAGCACCGCGACGGCACCCATCACGTTGACCTCGAACGCCGTCCACGGATTCGACCAGGATCCGCCGACGTCGCTCCATCCGGCGAGGTGGTAGATGACCTGCGGACGATACTCGGCCACCGTCGCCAGCCAGCCCTCTCGATCACGCAGATCGGGCCCGTTCGACAGGTCAAGTGCCGTGACCGAATCGCCGGAATCGATGAGATGGCGGACCAGATGGGGTCCGACGAAGCCTCCGGCACCGGTGACGAGCGCTCTCACCACCGTGATCATAGTGGTCGGTCACGCCACCCTCGGTCATGGATCTTCGGCGACCGATGTCGCCACCGTCGTTGATGTCACCGATGAAGCGTTTCGGCTGGCCGCAACGAGTAGCATTCGTTGGTCGTGACTCACATCAACGAATCACCTTCTGTCGACCGAGCGGCGGTTCCGTCGATCGCTCCGGATTCGGTCCCCGACGCTCCGGACCTCCGGGACATCCCGGCGGTGGTGGCGGTCGTGGTGGCGTCCGACCCCGGTCCCGATTTCGCCCAGACCCTCAGCTCGTTGGCCCAGCAGGATTACGAGAACCTTTCGGTTCTCGTGGTCGACGCCGGCAGCGACGACCCCATCGCCGAGCGGGTGGCCGAGGTGCTGCCCAAGGCCTACCTCCATCGTCTGGCCGGCGATCCCGGCTTCAGCGTGGCCGCCAATCAGTCGCTCGAGCTGGTGTCCGGCTCGCCGTTCCTGCTGTTCTGCCACGACGACGTCTACCTCGAACCCGACTGCGTCTCCACCCTGATGAGCGAGCTGTACCGCAACAACGGCGGTATCGCCTGCCCCAAGCTGGTGAGCTGGGACGATTCCCGCCGCCTGGCCCAGCTCGGTATGGGTTCGGATCGCTTCGGGGTGATGTTCGACCAGGTGGAGCGGGGTGAATTCGATCAGGACCAGTACGACGCGGTCCGCGAGGTCTTTGTCGCGCCCGGCGGCGTGCAGCTCGTTCGGGCCGATCTCTTTGCCGCCCTCGGCGGTTTCGACCCCGGTATCAAGGTGCTGGGCGAGGACCTGGACCTCTGTTGGCGGGCCCACGTGGCCGGCGCCCGGGTTATCGTCGTCCCCGGAGCCAAGGCCCGCCACCGCGAAGCCATGGAGGAACGGGTCAACCAGCGTGAGCGCCGGAGGCTGCTGGCCCGCCATCGTCTCCGAACCGTTCTGGTCACCGCCGAGCGACGCACCATGCTCAACTACGTCCCACTGGCCTTCATCCTGATCCTGCTGGAGACGCTGTACGCATTGGCCGCCGGCCGTCGGGGTCAGGCCCGCGACATCATGGCGTCGATCCCGTGGAATCTGTCGCGGCTCGACGACATCCGTCGCCGCCGCCGCCTGGTTCGCCGGACCCGATCGGTCAGTGACGCCAAGGTGGCGGAGCTGCAGATGCGGGGCTCGGCCCGTATCGCCAACTTCTCCCGCGGCCAGGTCTCGGCCGGCCAGGACCGCTTCTCCGACCTGGTTGGCTCCGTTCGATCGTCGTTCGCCGGCGAGGACGCCGGGAACGTCCGCGACGCGGTGGTGATCAGCATCTTTCTGGCCGTGTTGCTTCTGTTCGGCAGCCGCCATCTCCTGACCAGGGGCGTCGTGCCGGTCGGTCAGATTCCCGCCGTCCCCGACGGCCTTTCGATGTTCCAGGAATGGCTCGGCGGGTGGCGGTCGACGGGCACCGGCGGACCGGGCAACGCCCCGACGGCGCTCTTCGTGCTAGCGGTCGGTCGTCTGCTGTTCTTCTGGGGCTCCGGGCTGTTCCAGACACTGGTGGCCGTAGGGCCCGCGCTGTTCGCACCGCTTGCCATGTACCGCTCACTGCGGCCGCTATCGAGCGCCCGGGCGGCGATGGTCGCCGCCCTGCTCTACGCCTGCAACCCACTCGTCGTGGCCATGTTCTCGGCCGGCCGGTGGGATGCGCTCGTCGTCTGGGCCGCCGCCCCGTACATGCTGTCGAGTCTTTTCAAGCTGAGCGGCCACAGCCCGTTCGGGGCCGCCGGTGGCCCGGCCGGACCCGGTGTCGCCGACCGAACCGAACCGGTTCGGCTGATCCGGTTCGGCTTTCTGGTGGCCATCGTGGCCACGTTCGTGCCCGCCATCGTGCCGGTCGCCGCGGTGACTGCGCTGGTGTTCACCATCGTCGCGCTGGCCACCGGTGACGGTCGGCCGAGGGAGCTGGCGCTGGCGTCGGTCGTGTCGATCGTCGCCGCCGTCGCCCTGCACGGCCCGTGGAGCTATGACCTGCTCCGCAGCCTCACCTGGCGGTGGGTGATCGGTCCCGACTCGCCCGAGACGTCCTTCTCGACCCTGCTCGATCTGGTCCAGTTCGCTCCCAACACCTACCCGCCCAGGGTGCTCGCGTTCGCCATGCTCGGTCTGGCGGTTCTGGCTCTGCTCTACGTACGCCAGAACCTCCTGTACATCGGCCTCACCGGTTGGCTGGTCGCCATCACCTTCTGGGGGCTCGCCTGGTCGGACCGTCGAGGATGGTTGCCGATCGACGTTCCGGCCCCCGAGGTCCTCCTGGCCATGGCCGGCGCTGGCTTGTGTTACGTCGTGGCCGTCGGTGTGCGAACGCTCGAAATCGAACTGACCACCGGAGGGTTGTCGGGCGGCGGTCTCAGGCTCCGAAAGCTCGGCGCCACGGTCGGATCCATCGGCGTGGCTCTCATGTTCCTCGTCGGCATGCTCGGTGCGTTCAGTGGTTCCTGGCGGGCGCCGTCGTCGAATTTCGCGTCGTCGGTCGATTTCCTGGTTGAACGGGCCAACACCGAATTCGAGGTTCCGGTGCAGAGCCGGGTGCTGTGGATCGGCGACGCCAGCGTTCTGCCGCTCGACGCCATCCGTTCCGACACCGGGATCGACTACGTCGTCACCGACGGCGGCATGGCCGAGGTCTGGGGTCGCTGGCAGGCCGGACCGGTGGGCTCGACCGACGGGATCGGTCGCCAGCTCGACCTGGCCCGGGCCGGGGAGATCGTTCGTCTGGGGCGTCTGCTCGCCCCCTACGGCATCGATTACGTGGTGGTCACGGAGAAGCTGGCTCCGTCGCCATACGACGGGCCCACAATCGACGCCGGCGACGTTATCCAGCGGGCCTTGGCCCAGCAGCTCGACCTCCAACGGGTTCCCGGCGTCCCCGACCTGGCGGTGTTCCGCAACCGGTCGAGCCGGGGCGTCACACCCCTCGTCCCGTCGACCGACCAGGCGCAGGCCACCACCGCCGCCGAGACACTCGACGTCGATCTGACCTCGGGCGTGGCCGGGTTTGTGCAGGAGCAACCGGGTCGCTGGCTGATCGAGGCTCCCGAGGGTTCCGATGTTCTCGTTTCGCTGCACAGCAACGGGCTTGCGGCGTCGGGTTCGCGAACCGAGACGATCTCGGGATTCGACGAACTCCTCGTGTTGCCGTCGGGCTCCGGCGGTGAGGTCGTCATCGAGTTCGCCTCCGGGCTGCAGCGCCGACTCGCCATCCTGGGCCAGTTCTTCCTGGTCGCCATCGGGGCACTTCTGGCCCAGACCCGTCGGGAGGTGACAGCATGAACCGCTGGCCGTTCATCTTCGTCGTGCTCGGCCTGCTGGCCGCCGGTCTCGCCTACGAACGGGTGTCGGAGCCGGATCCGATCTCGACCACAACCGAAATCATCGAGTTCGACGTCATCACCCCGGCCATGTCCAACCCTCCCCACCTCGACAGTGCCTGGTACTGCCCGATGGGGTCGAGCGACTCGGGCGGATTCGCCGACCATGAGATCTACATCTCGAATCTTGCCGAAACCTCGGCCGTGGCCAACCTCAGCATCCTCACCGCGGAGGGTCAGGGTGCCGGCCGTCGGATCGAGCTCGCGCCCATGCAGACCGAGCGGGTGCAGTTGTCCGGGAGCCAGGAGAGTCCGGTGGCAGGGGCCGTCGTCGAGATCATCTCTGGAGAAGGTGTTGTGGGGCACGCCGTGACCACCGATCACGGCCGGGCCGAAGGTCCGTGCGCGACCCAGGTTTCCAACCGCTGGTTCTTCGCCAGCGGCCGCACCGAACTCGACTCGAAGCAGTACATGGCGCTCATGAACCCGTTCCCGGAAACGGCGGTGTTCAATGTCGAGTTCCGCACGCTGGCCCGCAGCCGGCAACCCCAGGCGTTGCAGGGTGCCTCGGTTCCCGCCCGGTCGGTTCGGATCATCGACATCGGTGAGAACATCACCAGCGAGGCCAACGTCGCCACCATCGTCACCACGCAACGAGGCCGGCTGATCGCCGAACGGCTCCAGGTGATCGACGGGAGTCTCGGGGCCAACGGCGCCGCGCTGCAGCTCGGTGTGGCCCGCCCCGCCAGCAGCTGGATCATGCCCGCCGGGCGCATCAACGAGGGTGGCGATCACAGCCTCATCATCTTCAACCCGGCCGAGCCGAACGATCCGGTGCTCACCGTCGACGACGAAGGCAAGGAGGTCCTGATCGACGACCAATCGGAGACCACGGCGGTCGTCGACATCCAGTTGTGGCCCAACAATCCGGCGGATCTGTCGCTGTACGGGGTGGTGACGACCACCCGCGAGATCCGGCCCGGAAGTTTCGAGACGATCGACATCGGGGCACAAGCGATCCGTTTCGGATTCCCGCTGCCCTACGAACTCGGCGTGAACGTGCTCGTCCAGAACGACCTGCCCGTCGTCGTCGAGAGGTGGCAGGTGGCCAAGACCCTCCAGGATCCCAGTGATCCCGCCGCTGCGGTCGCCGCGGCCGAGGATGACGAGGAGGAAAACGCCGATGCTGCCGCCGCCGATGGCGAGGAGGGCGCCGGCGAGGAGGCTGCGGCCGATGCCGATGCTGCCGCCGCCGATGGTGAGGAGGGTGGCGCCGCCGAGGAGGGCGCCGCTGATGCGGCCATCGTCGAGAATCCGGTTGTGGACATCAACGGTGAACCACTTCCCCAGCCGACGGCGACCGCCGGCTTGGCCACCAGTAGGGGAGTGGAGCAACTCTCGACCCGCTGGATCGTTCCCTGGGTGTCCGTCACCGGTGATTCGACGTCGGTCGTCATCGTCTCCCCCGAGGAGGCATCGGTCGAGGTTCGAATCATGACAAACGGGGGGTTCGTCGGTCCGACCAGGGCGACCGTACCGCGAGGCGGCCGAACGGTCGTGCCGATCGCTCTGCCTGCCGGCGGGGGCGGGGTGATCGAGGTCACCTCAGATGTTCCGGTGGCGGTTGAGGCGATGACGGTGTTCCCCGACGAGAGCCTCGACGTGGTTCCCGCCATCCCCACCGTCGTCCGGTCCTAACAGCGGCGATGGAGCGGCTGATCATCCTGATCGTGCTGATGGGGCTGGCCGTCGTCCTCGCCCTCGTCCTGCAGCGGCGCCGGCCCGATCCGCCGAGCGCCCCGAGTTACCGGGCGCCCCGGCAGCTCGACCGGGACGACTTCACGTCTCCGACTGCACCGACGCTCGTCGTGGTGTTCGCCTCGGAGACCTGCGAGTCCTGTCCCGGGGTATGGGAACTGGTGGTGCCGCTCGAATCGGAGTCGGTCGCTGTGCAGCGGCTGACCGTGCAGGCCGACACCGATCTGCACGAGCGCTACCGCATCGACGGTGTGCCGACCACCGTGGTGGCCGCCGCCGATGGAGTGGTTGTCAAGGCGTTCTTCGGGCCTCTGACGGCCGACGACTTGATCGACGCGGTCGGCCGGGCCTGAGTCGATCGGGTCTGAGATGTCATCCGGCGGCGCCAGTGGCGGCACACCGGACGACATCTACACGTGTTGGTCGATCAGGATGATGTTGCCGTCGGGGTCGGTCACGACGATGCTGGCCGGCCCCGAACCGCTGTCGTCGTCACCGACTCGTTGGTCGAGCATGAGGCCTGCCGACTCGAGCCCGCTCTGAATGGCTCGAACGTCGTCGAACTCGGCGACCTCGGATGCGTCGGCGTCCCAGCCCGGGTTGAACGTGAGGATGTTTCCCTCGAACATGCCCTGGAACAGCCCGATCGTCGAGTTGCCGTTGCGCAGGATCAGGTAGTTCATCGACTCGTCGCCGCCGAAGACCTCGAAGCCCAGCGTCTGGTAGAACGCCTTGGAGGCGGCGAGGTCGCTGACCGCCAGGCTGACGGAGAAGGCTCCGAGTTTCATCTGGACGACCTGCCTCAGCTGCCGGACAGCGGGGTGGTCGACGATGTCGAACCCGCGGTCTGCGGCATCTCGGCGCCGGGGGCGCCGAGATCACCGTTGGCCACTGAGATCAGACGGTTCACCTCGGCCCCGCTTAGGGTCTCATGCTCCAAGAGGTTCCGGGCGATCAGGTTGAGTGCGGTGCGGTTCGTGCGCAGCAGATCACGGCACCGCTCTTCCTGCTCGGTGAGGATGCGCTGGGTCTCGTGGTCGATCAACTCGGCAGTGTTCTCCGAGTATTCCCGGGACTGCATCATGTCGTCACCCAGGAACACCGGTCCGCCGGCTCCGAACGCCATGGGGCCGATCTTGTCGGACATGCCCCATTCGCTCACCATGCGGCGGGCCAGACCGGTCGCCTTCTGCAGGTCGTCGCCGGCCCCGGAGGAGACCACGCCGAACACGAGGTTCTCGGCGTTGCGCCCACCCAGCATCATGGTGATCATGTCGAGGGCGTGGCTTCGCCGCAGCGAGTGGCGGTCCTCTTCGGGGAGCGTCATCGTCACACCGAGGGCCATGCCGGTCGGGATGATCGTGACCTTGTGGAGCGGGTCGTAGTCGGGAAGCAGGGCGGCGCAGAGGGCGTGACCGGCCTCGTGATAGGCCGTCATCTCCCGTTCCGTCTCCGACATGACCAGCGAGTCGCGCTTCACGCCCATGATGACCCGGTCCCGGGCCATGTCGAAGTGGCTGGCGTGGATCTTGTTCTCGCCGTTGCGGACCGCGTAGAGGGCCGCCTCGTTGACCAGGTTGGCCAGGTCGGCGCCGCTCATGCCTGGCGTGCCGCGGGCGATCAGGCCGATCTCGACGTCGTCGGCAACCTTCTTGTGCTTGATGTGGACCTTCAGGATCTCCTTGCGGTCGTCCAGCTCGGGCAACGGCACCACGACCTGACGGTCGAAGCGACCGGGACGAAGCAGCGCCGAATCGAGGATGTCGGGACGGTTGGTGGCCGCCATCATCACGATGCCCTCGGTTGCCTCGAAGCCATCCATCTCGGACAGCATCTGGTTGAGCGTCTGCTCACGCTCGTCGTGGCCACCGCCGAGGCCGGCACCTCGTTTGCGGCCGATCGAGTCGATTTCGTCGACGAAGATGATGGCCCGGCCCATCTTGCGGGCCTCGTTGAACAGGTCGCGGACACGGCTGGCGCCGACGCCGACGAACATCTCCATGAAGTCGGAGCCGGTCACCGACAGGAACGGCACACCGGCTTCACCGGCGACGGCCCGGGCGATCAGGGTCTTACCGGTTCCGGGAGGGCCGACGAGCAGGACGCCCTTGGGAATGCGGGCGCCGATCTCGGCGAACTTGCCGGGGTTCTTGAGGAAGTCGACCACCTCGCTGATCTCCTTCTTGACCGATTCGTAGCCGGCGACGTCGGCGAAGGTGGTGCCGGGCCGCTCCGACGAGTAGGTCTTGGCTTTGGAACGGCCGATCGACATGATGCCGCCCATCTGGGACTGCTGCCGCCGAGCCATCCACCAGAAGAACCCGATGATGATCATGAACGGCAGGAACAGCGGGATGAGGCCGACCAACCAGTTGGTCGTTGGGGTTTCGGGGTTGTAGTCGACGCCCTTGCGGTCGAACAGGGCCCGGTCGCTCGCGGAGAACTCGGTGAACGACGTGCTGGTGAACATCGTGTCGTCGGTTCGGGTACCGGTGATCTCGTAGGTCGTGTTGTCGAACTCGAACGCCGTGATCGAGCCGTCCTCGACCTCCTGCAGGAAGGTGCTGTATGTGATCTCGTCGGATTGCTCGGTGTTGCGGCCCGAGGCCAGGAACAACAGAGCGATGAGAACGCCGACAACGATCCAGGCCGACCAGCGGGGCCATCCGGAATCGGACCGCGCCGGCATACGGGAATTTCGGCCCGGTGGGGCGGGTGGAGGGGTTGACCCTTGAGGACTCATGTTTTCAGCCTAATTGGAGTGCGACTCGTTGCCGAGTCGGGCGGTCTTTTCAGGTTTCGTGTACGGATCGCTGTCAAACCCGTCGGTCGTGTCGGGCCGACGGTTAGCCCGAACCAATGGGTGTTTCGCATCGTCGTCGACGACGGTTGCATCATGGCTAGCCGATCGGACGAAAGAGCACCTAAAGTCCGGGTCTTCGACGCCTGGCGATAACCTGCCCCGAGCAACCAGGGCGTGCTTCGCCTGGGGCAGATGTTGACTCGCGACCGCCGCTGGTTTGAGCGGCGGTCGCGGTCAACAGGGTGGGGTGGGGGTTCGCGGCTCGCTGCTAGCGTCGGATGGCGATGGCACGTGGATTGCAGCCGGGATGGCCGGCCCGCCCGCCCGAGGTTCGCTGGGGGCTCCGAGAGGCGTTTCTGTGCCTCGTGCTCGCCCAGCTGTTCTCGCCCTTTTGGGCGTCAGGCGTGTTCGGGCTCGCCGGTATGGATCTCGGCGACGACCCGACGAGTCTCGTCGTCTTCATCGGCGCCAATGTCGGTCTGTGGCTTGCCTATCTCGCCGGTTCGATCCTGATCAGCCGCCGACTGGGTCGGGGACCACGTACCGACTTCGACGTTCGCATCATCGACGGATGGGAGGCGGCCGAGTCGGTGATGATCGGCATCGGCCTGCAGCTGATCGCGTTGCCTCTCCTCTACGGACTGATGGGCCGCTTCATCGACGTCGATCCCGGTGAGTCGGCCCGGATGATCGTCGACCTGGTCGACGGACCGCTCGATGTGGTCCTGCTCACATTCGCCGTGGTTCTCGTGGCCCCGGTCGTCGAGGAGATCTTCTATCGGGGCGTTTTCCTGCCCGCCCTGGCGAACGTGGCCGGGCCCATCGTCGGGGTGACCGGCAGCGCCCTGATCTTCGCACTCGTTCATCAGCAGCTCGTCGTCATCCCCGGACTCACCCTGTTCGGGCTGGTGGTGGCGTGGCAGACGGCCACGACCGGCCGGATCGGACCGGGGATCGTGACCCACATGGCCTTCAACGCCACCACCGTCGTCCAGCTGCTGCTCGCTTCACCCGACCTCTGATCCGGCCATGAGCCTCGCGGCCCATAGCGGTCGCCGACGCTAACGATCATGCCCGCCGGGCCGACCCAAGGATTCGCAACCGAGGACCACTCGGCGGCTCGAATCCGGGTATGCGGCGCATATGGCGTCGACACCCCGAAATCGGTGCCGAGTGGAATGGCAGACGGTCCAGGCCGCCAGCAGGAGAGGTAATGAGCACTTCCGACGGCAATTCGACAACCCGCCCACTGCGACGGCGCCAGAGCAAGCGTTTCGATCGCAGCGGAGCCCCGCCGGCGACCGGCTCGACGATGATCGAGACCGACGATGACGATGACGACGACGTCGAAGTCGACCTTCCGGAGCCCGGCCACGACGAGTCCGTCGGGGATGCCGCCGCGGCGGTAAGCGACATCGACCAGACCCAACAGCCGGATCCGGATCCCGCCGACGGGCTCACCGGCGCGATCACAACGCCTCTATCGACGACGGCTGCCACGCCTGCGCCGACGCCTGCCCCGGCCGACGAAGTGCAGAGCCGGCGGACCGATGCGCCCGCTCGTAGTCGGACGCTCGACGAGATGACGCCGTGCGGCCGATGCGGCCAGGATGTGTCGACCGTTCACATCGAGGTCGACGGGAACGTCCTGATGATGGAATCCTGCGACAACTGTGACACACGACGCTGGCAGCTCGCCGGTGAACCGATCGAGTTGCAGCATGCGCTCGATCACGTCGGGGAACACACCGGCCGCCGGCGTTAGCCGGCCATCGGGTCCTCGGCCGCCCGCTTCGGCGTGACCGGGGGTTCCCGCCGCACGGACATGGCGATTTCTTACTATCGTCTACCAGGTGCCTGGTAGTACCGTTCGAGGCGACAGCGCGCCCCGCGATTCCATCCGTCGTGGACGGTTGGGGCTCCTCGTGGCCGGGGCCTGTGCGGTCTTCGTCTTCGCCGTCTTGAACTGGCCGAATGCCAACAACATCGGCGATCTCGCCGAGCCGCTGTTGTTCGTCGACACGACACCGTCGGGTGGCGACATGGGGGCTCATGTCTGGGGCCCCGCCTATCTCCGGGATCATCTTCTCCCGCAGGCCCGGCTGAGCGGCTGGACGCCCGACTGGTACAGCGGGTTTCCGGCCTATCAGTTCTACATGGTGATTCCGTCGTTGGCCATCGTCGCGTTGAACGTCGGTCTGCCGTGGCCCATCGGGATCGGGCTCATCGTCGCCGCGGTGGCCGGTATCAGCCTGATGGAGCGCCGTGGCGCGCCCGGGCGCGGGTCGAACGGCAGGGTCCAGCGCCTCCGGGACCTGGCCGCGGCTCCGGAGAACCGATTGCCGGTCGTCGTCGTGCTGGTGATCATCGCCGCTCTTGTCGTCGGCCTTCCCTACGGGGTGGCTTTCAAACTGATCTCGGTCAGCGGTCTCGTCACCTTCCCACTCGCGGCGTGGCTGATGGGTCGGCTGGCCGGATCGCCCGAACCCATCCCGGCCTTTCTGGCCATCGGTGCGTTCATCTTCCTGTTCGACACCAACTTCACGATCTACGGCGGCAACATCACCTCCACGCTTGCCGGCGAGTTCGCGTTCTCGATTTCGCTGTGCCTGACCCTGGTCGCCATCGGCCTTGCGTTGCGGGGCATGGACCGAGGCACGTGGATGTCCCGTGCCGCAGTGGTCGTCGCCTTGGTCGCCCTGTGCCACGTGATCCCGGTCTTCTTCCTGATCCCGGCATTGATGCTGACCAGCCTTTCCGACGGCGCCACGACGGCTCGATCCTGGATGCTGGCCGGATCCATCGTGTTGGCGATGTTGCCCGTGGCGGTGGCCGATGGTCGCGGTGTCGGCGTCCTCGCGCTGGCCGTGTCGGCGACGGTCGTGGTCTTCGTGGCCGCGGCCGCAGGCGATTCGACCATCCTCGCCCGCTACCGGTGGCTGCTCGTCGTCGGGCCCGTCGCCATCGCCGTTTCGGCGTTCTGGCTTCTGCCGTTCTACCTTCGCGAACCGTATTTCAACGACATGGGCTGGGAGCGGCTCGACGAGGTCGGCGGGCCGATGCTGACGGTGCCGATGAAGCTTGCGTTGCCGGTGGCCGTCATCGGCGTCCTGCTGGCCTACGCGGCCCGGGAACGCATCGGCATGATCTTCGGCGGCCTCGCTCTGCTGTTCGCCGCCGCCGTCGCCAACCTGGGCGAGGGCCCCCTCTGGAACGCCCGGCTCCTGCCCTTCTACTACCTGTCGGTGTACCTGGCTGCGGCCGTCGGTGTCGCCATGGTCGTCCGGTACGTCGCCACGCTGGTCACCGGCGATCTTGCCCGACCTTCGGTGCCGACGATGGCGCTGTCGTCGCTGGCTGCTCTTGTGGCGGTGTTCGTGGCCGTGGCCATGCCGTTGCGGTTGATGCCGTTCGGTGAGATCACCGATGACGGTGACTACGAGTGGCTCGTGTTCACCAACTCGGCCCGAAGTGCCGTCCCGAGCTGGGCGGCCTGGAACTACTCCGGCTACGAACGTAAGGAGTCGTACCGCGAGTACCACGACATCGTGACCACCATGGCCTCGGTCGGTGAGACCAACGGCTGTGGTCGGGCGATGTGGGAGTACTCGAAGGAGCTCGATCGCTACGGCACGCCGATGGCGCTCATGTTGCTCCCGCACTGGACCGACGGCTGTATCGGTTCCATGGAGGGCCTGTATTTCGAGTCGTCGGCCACGACGCCGTTCCACTTCCTGAACCAGAGCGTGTTGTCCGACTCGCCGTCGAGGGCTCAACGCGACCTGCCGTACCAGGGCTTCGACATCGACACCGGGATCGAACAGCTCCAGCTCATGGGTGTGCGCTACTACATGGCCCAATCCGACAAGGCCATCGAAGCCGCGGAGTCCCATCCCGCTCTCACCCGGGTCGGCGAGGCCCAACCGTTCGTGATCTTCGAGGTCGCCGGCAGCGGGCTCGTCGAGGGTCTGCCGTACGAACCGGTGGTGGTGTCGGGGAGAACGGCGGAGCAGCTGGCGAACGACGAGGCGGTCACCCGGTTCGACGTCGGTTGGGTCGGGCAGGCCGTGAACCAGTACAACGATCCCTCGGCCTATCTGGCTCTTCCGGCCGAGGACGGTCCTCCGGAGTGGGAGCGGCGTGAGTCGCTGTCCACCTCCGACGGCGCCCCGGTCGATCCGGTCGAGATCTCGAACATCAGCGCAACCGACTCCACCATCAGCTTCGACGTCGACCGGGTCGGCGAACCCGTCCTGGTCAAGGCGTCGTACTTCCCCAACTGGAAGGTCGTCGGTGCGGATGGGCCGTGGCGCGTAGGTCCGAATCTCATGGCGGTCGTCCCGACCGACACCTCGGTCCGTCTCTCCTACGGTCGCACCTTGATCGACTGGCTTGCCAACCTGCTCACCGTGTGCGGCCTGGTGGCGGTCGGCGCGCTCGCCGTTCGGGCCCGGCGGCGGTCCAAGCCGTCGACCCGCTTCGAGCCGGTCCCGATGCCGTCGACGACGGAAGTCGGGGGGAGCGACGGCGAACCGACCACCGCATTCCCGCCACCTGTGCGTCCGGCGCCTGTCGCCACTCCGGTTCCCGATCCCGTCGGAACTCCGGTTGCCGATCCGGTCGGCGTCACCACCAGGGCCGCCTCGGTGGTCTCGACGGATCCGTCGGGAAATGGACGGCCGGAGGCGTCCGGACCCGATGACCCGCCCGCCGATCGACCGGTACCACCCGAAGAGTCGGCCGTGTCCCGGCCGTGAGAAGCCGGCTTCGACTGTTCGCCCTGGTCGGTGCAGTCGCAACAGCGGTCGACCTGTTCCTGTTCCTCCTGCTGGCCCGACGATGGTCGTCGATCGTGGCCTCCAATGTGGTCGCCCTAGTGGCCGCCGCCACCGTGGCGTACACCCTGAACCGTCGCCTGACCTTCAAGGGCGACCCCAGGGCCCGGTGGGTCAGCAACCCGGGATTGTTCGCCGGCACCGCCGTGGTCGCCGGATCCGTCGACACCATCGTCCTGGTCCTGGCCAATCCGATCCTGCTCCTACCGCTCACCAAGATGCTGGCCATCGGGCTCGGAGCAGGCGTCCGATGGTTCATGTACCGGTGGATTCTGTTCACCCAGGTCCGACGGGACCTGGCGCGACGAGTGAAACGACCGGTGCCCGACCGGCCACTGCGTCTCACCGTGATCCTGCCGGCCTACAACGAGGAGGACCGGATCGCCGCGAGTATCGGAGCCGTCCATGACACCCTGGCTCCGGTGCTGGGTGATGACGACCTCGAGATCCTGGTGGTCGACGACGGGTCGGCCGACGGAACGCCCGAGGTGGCCGAGCAGGCGGGGGCCAGAGTCCTGCGTCAGCCGTCCAACCGGGGAAAGGGGTCGGCCGTACGACGCGGCGTCCTCGAAGCCCGGGGCCGGACCGTGTTGTTCACCGATGCCGACCTCGCCTACCGCCCGGAGCTGCTCTTGAGCCTGCTCGACGAGGTCGAGCAGGGCTGGGACATGGTCGTGGGGAGCCGGCGGCATCAGCAGACCAACGTGCTCGTTCGGGCCAGGAAGCTCCGTGAACTCGGTGGTCGGATGGTCAACCGGCTGACCCATCTGGTTCTGCTCGGGCATTTCCGTGACACGCAGTGCGGCTTGAAGGGATTTCAGGCCGACATCGCCAAGGTCGTTTTCGAACGAACCCGGATCGACGGATTCGCCTTCGACGTCGAACTCTTCCTCATCGCCGAGCTGGATCAGCTGTCGCTTCGTGAGATCCCGGTTGCGGTCGAGAACCGGGCTGGGTCGTCGGTCCGGGTCGTCGCCGATTTCGCGGCGCTGGTTGTCGATCTCTTTCGCATCAGGCGATGGGCCGGGGAAGGGGTCTACGCGCCTGGTGCCGCTCAGCTCGAGATCCTCGACGACCGCGCCTGATCAGTTCCCGAGCGACACCGTGTCGACCTCGGTCCACTAACCTGGAACCGCCGCGGCGGTGCATCCCGCAAGCCCCAAGCGCTACCCGGTGCCCGGCGCGTCCAGTGTCATACCGCCGCTCCATCGACCGATAGGTGAATCCGTGATTGACATCTCCGTTCTCGACAGCATCATCAAGGCGTACGACATCCGGGGCACGTATCCGGAGCAGCTCAACGCCGGGATCTGTCGAGCGCTCGGAACAGGTTTCGGGGTCTTCATCGCCGAGGTCGAGCCGATGACGACAGCGGTCGTCATCGGACGCGACATGCGGCCGTCCGGCCCCGAACTGGCCGACGCCTTCGCCGACGGTGTCATGAGCCAGGGCCTCGATGTGATCGACATCGGTCTTGCCTCCACCGACCTGCTGTACTTCGCCTCCGGACAACTGGACATGCCGGGTGTGATGCTCACTGCATCGCACAATCCCGCCGAATACAACGGCATCAAGCTCTGCCGAAGCGGTGCGGCGCCTGTCGGCCAGGACTCGGGTCTGTCAACCATCAAGCGGGTCGCGGCCGAGGGGGCCATCGAGGTGCCTGAAGCCGATCGTGGAAGGCGGACCGAGCAGGATCTGATGGCCGAGTTCGCTGATCATGTCCGGGGCTTCGTCGACCTCGGCGCCCTCCGCCCCCTGAAGGTCGTC
>Ga0224510_10001226_pt1 | contig 17340 bp, 15 predicted proteins | sample SF_May12_sed_USG_FD_170161 | JGI IMG/M metagenome (GOLD analysis project Ga0224510, IMG submission 170161) | Sediment microbial communities from San Francisco Bay, California, United States - SF_May12_sed_USGS_4_1 | ecosystem: Environmental > Aquatic > Marine > Sediment | place: USA: California... | reverse complement strand
GAAAAGACGAAAACAAGTGGGGAGCAGAGACAATCAGGGTGTCAGAAAACAAAAAACTGGCTGGCAAGAGCCCCTGTTTTTGAGAAATGATTTTCCGGCTTCAATTAGCGGTTAATAGAGGTGCCCTTAACCAACACCGTCCCAGCTACCGTCCCGTCAGTTTTCCACAGTTTGTTAGAATTGTTGAATCCACTACTGGCTGTAAAGAAAAGGTTACCGTTGACCGCTTCGAGGTTACTGACATCAATCCAGCTATTCGGCGCGAAGCCTCCGACCCGTTGGGTCCCTGTAGCGTCGCTCTTCCATAGATTAGGGCCTGTCTTACCATCATTGGCCACAAAGAAAAGCGTGCCATTAACAACAGTCAACTCATCGATCCTCGAGTCAAGCGAACCCTCCCAGATGTCCATGACCCGGACCGTCCCACCCTCTGTCCCGTTGCTCTTCCAGAGTTCCCGTCCATTCACCCCATTATCAGCCGTAAAGAAGAGGGTCCCATTGACATTGACAAAGAGATCATGGAGCAGAAACGAGATTCCATACCCAGTCCCTGGCTTGATGTCCTTAACCAGCACCGTGCCTGCCGCTGTCCCATCACTCTTCCACAGTTCCCGACCAGTGGCCGCAGTTTCAGCGGTGAAGAACAACTTGCCGTTCACATTCGTGAGGTGGTAGGGGTTCGAGCTGCCAGCCCCACCGACAATATCCTTCACCAATACGGTGCCTTCCTTCGTTCCGTTACTCTTCCAAAGTTCCACGCCATTGGTTCCGTTATTAGCCGTGAAGAAAATGGTGCCGTTCACATTCACAAAGTTAGAGGGGTTTGAGCTGCTCGCCCCCCCTCCCACCATAATATCTTTGACGAGAGACGCAACCTCAGAAAGGACGCCGTTCCGCTTCACCGTAAACGCATCATTGTTGGCGACGGGCGGCTGATTGGTCAGATTGGTGAGGAAATGGACATCGCCGGTGGTGGTCCGTGTCTGCCCCGCGAGCAGATAGGTCGTCGGAATCGTCGGTGCGATAAATCGGCTGTCGGCACTCAGTGTCCCTTGTATCTTGATGCTGCCGATCCCAGTGGGTGTGCCGGTGACAAACCGGTCATTGCCATTGCCGAAGATTCCGTCCACTGGATTGACGCTGACCCGCACGGTGCTCCCGGTCATCGAGCCGGTCAGGACCAACGTCTGCAGGCGCCCCAGGCCATAGGCGTCAACATTGGTGCTCGTTCCGCCCAGTTTCCCGTCTTGCCCCAGCGTCGTTCCGATGTAGAGCTTGGCGTTCGTGAGGTGTCGCGCCGTGAAGGTGGTGATCGATTTCGCCGCCACATTCCCACCGAGCACATCGCCGAGCGTGAGGGTGGTGATGGTCCCATTGATGGCCACGGTTCCGTTCACATCCGTGGTGGCGGCCGTGAACGACGCCACTGGTCCCGCGGTCTGAATATCATTCAACGTGACGCGCCCATTGCCGCCACTGGTCGTAATACTGACGGCTGAAGTGGTCGTCGTGCCGGTGAGTTTCAGGTCCCAGCTCGTACCGTCTTTGACGACCGTGCCCACGCCCGGGCCGGTCAGCTTGAAGGTGACGGCGGTGCCGTCGGCATCGCGCAGCGTGAGCACAGTATTGCCAGTACGGCCCGGTACCGTGCCAAATTGCCACGCGACAGTAAACGAGGGACCCACCCCGGTATTGTTGGCCTCCCCGACCGTGCCTTCAGCCACGACGCTCGTGGCATCCACACGCGAGAGTAACTTGTACGACCCGGCGGCCAAGGTATTGGGCATCGTCAGGTTGACCAACACATTGCGAGACGATCCGGCACTGAGGGCTGCGGTGGTCGTCGTCCCGAGCAAGACATCCGACGTGCTGAACGTACTATCGGTCGAGGCGTAGACACGGACTTGTGTGGACACGGTGGCGGCGGTGGTCCCTTGGTTTTTCACTTGGACCGTCGCCGTTTCGACATTCGTCGGCACGCTGGGATCCGCCAGCGTATGGGCAGTCATGAGACCGGTCAGGTCCGCCGCCAGTAGTATCCGCCCTTCCAGAGGCTCCAGCGTGAAGGGAGAGACGGGACGTGGCGGATCAGCCGCACGATGTGTACGTGGCCCTCGTCGCGTGCCGCCCAACAACCCCCGGAGCTTCGACACAAATAACCCCTCGCGCATCAGTCACCTCCTTGAAATGTTTCTACCGTGTTATTTGTCGTGTTTTTCAGATCTTGCGTTCAACGGTCCCCATCGTGAAGTTGGGAACCTATCGACTTAATCCCTCTGGGGGACATCATGGCCTGATGGCCATACCATCCAAAGCGTTGTTTCAAACCTGAAAGAACATCAGGGTGATCACCGGCAATGAACATATGCGTGAGCATGTAGTGTTCATCCATCCTGGAGGGACGACGATAATCGGGTTCAGTTGGCGGGTTCAGTTGGAAAGATCAAGCCCTATATCCCATTGCGCAAATGACAACGCCTGGCCATCGCAATAGCATACATACTATGGATGACTAATGGTTTGTCAGATTCGGATTCCGTAGCGACGGGGGTGGGATATTCAGTTTACGGACACAGGGTTTGAACGTATCGATGCCTGGAGCAGCGGACGCGCTGTAGAAAGACAACGGCGCGACGCAGCCGGCAACATAGCCGCTGCGACACCCAGAGAAATCTTTCATCACATCTGTCCAAAGTCACCGACCAAGTACCGCATGTACATATGGTGCTTCGTATGGTATACAGAGTGCCTGGTAAAAAGACCCTGGTCGGAAAGGGAAAGGCTCATGGCGAGACAGCTTAAAAAACTCACGGTAGAAGTTCCGGCCGACCTCTTAGCGCGTGCGACCACGGCGAGCGGCGAAGGGGTCACGCCAACCGTGCGACGAGGACTTGAATTGGTCGCTGCCGGAGGCGCCTATGGTCGCCTGCGGCGATTTCGCGGCAAGGTTAAGTTTAGCGTCAAGCTCTCGGAGCTGCGGCAGGACTAATGCTGTGCCTCGATACAAGTTCCCTGATCGCCTATCTTCAAGGCGAAGAAGGGGCCGATGTCGATCTGGTCGACCAGGCTCTCATTGATCAAGTCGGTGTTCTTTCACCGGTCACGGTGGCGGAACTCCTCAGCGACCCCGATCTCTCACAGACCTTGAGACGGACAATTCTGGAACTCCCTACCCTCTCGATGAGCGAAGGTGTTTGGGAACGTGCCGGACTACTCCGTGCCAAAGTGCTCAGAACCGGTCGTCGGGCCAATTTGGCCGATACCCTCATCGCTCAAAGCTGCCTCGATCATCATGCGACACTTGTCACACGCGATCGTGACTTTAAGACCTTCGTCTCTGCAGCCGGACTCCGCGTCGCCATACCGTATTCGTAATTCCAATTCCGATCAGGCCTGCTCTCGCCAAATCTGAGCGACAAGCCGGCGCTCGACGGCGCGAAGATCCATTCCCTTCCGACGGGCAGGCCTTCGCCTTGGTCATTGCCGATCTTGCCGAAGATGGATGGACAACTCGTCGTACCTAACTGTGGGCAAATCTTGAACCCTCTACAAGATGCGTATCCGTTTTGACAGATTATCGATTGGTGCGTATGATGACGGACTATAGGCTCATGAGAGGATATGTATGCCCGGCCACCTAACAAAACTCACCTTAGAATATTGGAGAGATGGTGACTGGTATGTGGGACAGCTGCGGGAAGTACCTGGCGTGCTCAGTCAAGGCTCGACACTCAGGAAATTGGAAGAGAACATCCAAGACGCCTACCACCTTATGCTCAAAGACCGCCGCCCCTCCTCCCACCCACGAGCGAAGACGAAAGTAATCGCCCTCACCGCGTGAAACGCAAGGCCTTCATCAAGACACTCGAAACATTTGGCTGCATGTTGAAAAGATCCGGATCGAAACATGACATCTACATCAATCCGGCCAATGGGTGCGCTACCGCAATCCCTCGTCATCAGGAATTGGCGAATACGCTCTGCAAGGAAATACTCAAACAGCTCGGACTGAAAGATCAATCATCCTGACCCACGAACTACCCTCAGCCCTGATCGAGTGAACTGAAGAAACGGACAAACAGCAGAAGAACAAAGGCCCGCCTCGTGAGGCGGGCCTTTGTTCTCAGAGACCATTTCGGAACGACTTATGCCACCTTCACTTCGATGGCCTTCGGTTTCGCTTTCTCCGACTTCGGCAGATGGAGGTTGAGCACCCCATCCCTAAATTCGGCTTTCACTTTCTCCTCTTCGATTACATCGGGCAACGAGAAGGTCCGGACAAAGCTACCATACGATCGCTCGATCCGATGGTACTTCTTTCCTTTCTCTTCCTTCTCATGCTTCCGCTCACCCTGAATCGTGAGCACGCCATCCTCCACCGTCACCTTGACGTCTTCTTTCTTCACGTCAGGGATTTCAGCCTTAATCTGATACTCCCCTTCCGTCTCGCTGATGTCGACCGAGGGCGTCCAATCCGCCACAATCATGGTTTCTTTCCCGTTGGTTCGCGACGCAGCGGGACGCGCAAACATCCGATTCAACCGGTCTGAAACTTCTTCCAATTCACGGAACGGATCCCATCGTACGAGTGACATAGCAACCTCCTCCTTGGCTTTCCATGTGGTTGTCAGGTTATCGTCGCTGGCGCCGCGCCGATTCAACTGCCTACCGTAGAGATAAATCGGCCGATGGGGAAGTCAAGAGCCTGGACTGCATCGCAAATACGGGGATTATCGGCGATCAATAGGCACGTAGGGTCGATTGTGCTCGCCGGAGTAGATTTGATCAGGCCGAAACAGCTTGTTTTCCCGCAACTGCTCCAGCCAATGGGCCAACCAACCCGACACCCGCGATATGGCAAACAGTGGAGTAAAGAGATCGACATCGATCCCCATCTTGTCGTAGATGATGCCGGAGTAGAAATCGACGTTGGGATAGATACCTTTGTGATTGAGCACCGCCCCGGCCGCCGCTTCCACCTCCAATGCCACTTCATACAGCGGCGAGCTTCCGCATTCCTTGAACAAGCGCCGACAGAGTTCCTGGAGCACCGTCGCACGCGGATCCTTCACCTTATAAACTCGATGGCCGAATCCCATCAGTTTTTTCTTGTTCTGAAACGCGTGCTCGACATAGGCTTTCGCCTTCGCCGCCGTACCGATCTCTCTGAGCATGACCACCACTTCTTCATTCGCTCCCCCATGCAGGGGGCCTTTCAGCGCGCCGATCGACGAAGCCACTACTGTATAGGGATCAGCCAGCGTCGAAGCCGTGACCAGTCCGGTAAACGTGGATGCGTTCATGGTGTGTTCGGCATGGAGGATCAGACAGTCGTCGAAGATGTCCGCCCACACGGATGGAGCGACTGACTCCGTCAGCATATATAAGAAGTTCTCGCTGAACCCGAGATCATCCCGCGGCGGGATCGGATCATCGCCGTGGCGCAACCTTGCCCAAGCCGCGACGATCGTCGGCAGCTTGGCGACCAGTCGCACCGCGCTCCAATAGTTATTCTCGACGTCCTTGACCTGACGGCCTGGATAAAACATGCCGAGCGCCGCCACCGCCGCTTGGAGCGCATCCATGGGATGCCCCGACTCGGGTAGGCATTTCAGCAAATCAATGATACGGAACTTGATGCGCCGATGACGGGTCACGTCCGTGGTCCATTGTTGGAATTCAGCCGCTGACGGAAGATGCCCGAACAGCAAGAGATAGGCGGTTTCTAAGTACGATGAATCTGCACACAGGGTCTCAACTCGGATACCGCGGTATTCCAGTATGCCTCGCTGACCATCGACATCGCTGATCGATGAGGTCGCGGCGGGAACACCAGCTAAGCCTGGCATGAAATCATGGGGCATGATGTAACCTCACATGAGAAGAACTCTTGTGGTGCTTCTTTTTACCCTACCATGACTATACGTCATTCTTGCAATGGAAAATCGTGCTTGGCATACTGAATTCAGAGCCCAGCGACAACGAGGGCCAGACGAGGTGATGAACTAGGGACATGAATGAGACACCCAGCCTTCTTCCTCTGCAGCATTCTCATCCTGCTGGTCGGCGTCGCGTACACGGCCTCCGCCGGAATAGAAGAGGATGTGATCGCGTTCGCCGTCGTCAGCGAGCTCCCAAAGGATAGGACACGAGTTCCGGCGAAAGTCGCAATCGAAGGGTCGGTCACCGACATGAAGCTGCTGGCCTCCGATCACATCCTGTCAAATTTAGCCTGGAAACAATTGGAAATCTGTCACGCGCTCAAGCTCGAAGGCCAGAAGTCTTCAGAGGGATTCCGGATTCACTCCCTGCGCGCCATCGACGGGGCCATGCTCCCGATGGTGTTACAGGGCTACGCAGGAGATTGCCTGCTCAAAAAGGCCTTGGAAATGGCCCCCTTTGTCGATTAGCATCTGACAGGATGTTGAAAAATTCCTCCCGCGTCGTTCTCGCGTCGCTCAGAGCCTCAACGTACCGCAGCGTACGCCTCGTCTCTTCGCTTGCTGCGGCCTTGCTGGAAGGCCTTTTTGAACATCCTTTTGAACATCCTGTGGGTAATGCTGATCATCAGATGGTACAGTCTGGGCACTGGTCCGGTTCCTGATCTGACTCGCGTTCCTCTAGTGTGAGGGGGAAGAGGATCCCACAGGATAGGCAGGATCGGATCTCAAAATAGGGAACGCCGTGCTCATCAAGTTCAGTCGGAAGTAGGAGCTCTCGTGGGTCATACCCGACCAGCCCCTCGTCACTGAACTTGACCACGGCGAGTCGGTCGTTGAAGGCTTCGAACGTCGCTTCCTGTCCTTTGCGAGCAAGCATATGCCCAAGGACAAAGACCGGCTGCCCTTTACGCTTGATGCGGAGATCCTTTAGTGTTCGCTGGGAAACAGTGGCACACGCGAACTGACCGGCAGAGCTGGTTCCAACCCACGGCATACAGGACCTTGTTGCAAGAGAACACCATCGACCGAGATCTAATACATAGACTGAAAAAATTCGTCAAGACGCGTCTTCTCACCAAGGAGTGACTATGGCAGATATCACGATTTATCACAAACCGACCTGCACGACGTGCCGACAAGCTGTACAGATGCTCAAAGACAGCGGCAAACCCTTCATGGCTATCAACTACTACGAGCAATCATTTACCAAAGCACAGTTAAAAGCTATCTTAAAGAAAGCCGGCCTCTCCCCCAAAGACGTACTCAGAACCAAGGAAGATCTGTACCGCGAGCTTGGCCTGGCGAAGGCACAGCACTCCGACGATGAGCTTCTCGATCTGATGGTGAAACACCCGGATCTGATTCAACGGCCGATCGTCGAGAAAGGCGACCAGGCAATGCTGGCAAGACCGGCGGACTCGATTAAAAAGCTCTTGTAGGTTCCGGACTCCGAACCTCCATGACGCGCGATCGGAGACGGAATTCCACGCAAGCGGGATCACTCAGCGATCGGAGACAGTCTCTGAGGGCGACCACCGAATCGTCCGTGTGTGTTGATCGACGGTAAAAGCGACCTTCCCGTCCAGCGCGTCCAGTAGCAGCTCGCCTACCAAGACTCGTCTCCATCCCCTCAGGAGTGGGAGATCCAGAGCCAATCGATTTGTCTTGGCCTCGACTAACTCCTGGAGGTCGGCCGTGGTGGCCAACAAAGTCGGCGCAATCTCTTCTTCCAGCGCACGCGCTTTGACAATCGCCTGCAGCAGCTCGACAAACCCGTTCGCTTCCGGCTCAGGCTTTCGCTCCTTGGTGAGCACTGGCCACGCCGAGGGTGGAAGCGCAAGCGCCGCGCAAATCGCCGCGAGTACCGACTCTCCATTGCGATCGACTTCTGACGGATGGAGACCTCTCACCTTGCGCAACTCATCCTGATGTCGTGGTGGCTGTCGCGCTAGCTGAAGCAGCACTTCATCCCGGACGACCCGACTCCGCGGCACGTTTCTCCGTTTTGCTTCGCCCTCACGCCACACCGCGAGTTCCCGAAGCACCACGGCGGATTTGGGCTTGAGTTGATCCCATCCTCGTATGCGCTGGTAGCGTTCTTGCGGCTCACGACGAGTCTCGCCGACGGCCCCTTCAAGACGAGAGAACTCTTCATCCACCCACTGGAGCCTTCCAAGTTTCGACAGCCGACCGTGCAGATGGTCATGGATGGCCAACAAAAACGTCACATCCTCCAATGCATAGGCTAGTTGATCGTGGGACAACGGGCGAGCACTCCAATTCGTAAAGGTATGGGCTTTGTCCAGCCTCTTTCCATGCACCCGTTGAACCAGGTTGGCATAGGCGACTTGAGGCCCGAAGCCGACCATCGCCGCGGCAATCTGGGTGTCAAAGAACGGCTTTGGGATTTGCCCAGCATGGACGGCAAAGAGATCCAGGTCTTGCCTTCCGGCATGCACGACCTTCTGAACCCGCTTATCGCAGACAATCTCCCAGAACCCATCGAGGGCGCCCCCGGAGAGAACCGCTGGAAAATCGATGATGGCGGCGGTGTGTTCGGTCGCAACTTGAATAAGTTCGAGCTTCGGCACAAACGTCTCTTCACCCACAAACTCCGTATCGAGCGCCAGGCGAGGGCTGTCCCGCAATTGCTCGCACAATTCATTGAGTGCAGGTGCGCTTGTGATGTAGTGCTGTGGGGTGGTCATCGTACAAGTGCCTCACTCAGACGGGCTGTAGGAGCGATCCGGGGGCAACATCGGTTCCGTATTGCTGAGGCTGAGATATTCCTTGAGAAACTGATAGGCTTCCAACATGCGGCGGAGTTCCGGTTCTGAACTGCGATCGCCGTTGTTCGCATCCGGATGCAACTGTTTCGCCTTGATTCGAAAGGCGGCCGTGACATCGGCGAGTGAACTGCCGAACTCCACCCCCATGATCGCATAGGCATCCACGGCGTTAGTCACCGCATGTGGACTCTCCGACAACTGTCCGGATCCGCTCGCGGCCTTGAGCATATCGGCGAGACTGACCCGTTTGCGACGCCGTCGAGGGCGTTCACGAATTTCGCTGTCGAATTCATCCCACCGGTCTTCGACGAACTCCAGTCTGGACTCGAGGCGCATGGCTCCACTCAGATCTCGGATCGCCTCCAATTCTTCTTCGATCTCGATGAGAGACTTGATGACTTCCTCAAGCCCCTGTTCGACCTGGAAGAACCCATCCACTCGCTCTTCCATCATCGTATCAACGGCGAATTCCAAGCTGTCTTCCGTCTTTGAACGGAGTGAACCGATGCGTTTCTGCATGCCGCTTCGGAATTTCAGAAACTTCGCGGTCGAGAACGGCATGGCCCCCCCAGCCTTCAAAGAAGGCGCATTGTACCACAGCCGGATCGACAGCCAGAAGGCCGTCGTCAAGGAATGGTTACCCTGGTCACAAAAGTGGAGTTTACTCAAGAATAGGTGGATCGTCCGCTTTTACCCGTCTTCTGGCGACCCCGCTGGCTCGCGCCGCAGCGGCGACGGCCCGCGCAACACAAGGAACGACTGCTTTATCAAACACGCTGGGAATAATGTAGTCTTCGCTCAAGGTGCCCTCTGGAATCACGTGGGCGATGGCCTGCGCGGCGGCCAACTTCATGGCTTCATTGATCTCGCTGGCCTGAACATCGAGTGCGCCCCGAAAGATCCCGGGAAACGCAAGCGCATTGTTGATCTGGTTCGGATAATCCGATCGGCCGGTCGCGAAAATCCTGGAGTGCACGGTCCCTAGTTCCGGTGAAACCTCCGGATCTGGATTCGCCAACGCAAAGACGATTCGATCCGGAGCCATCAGATCGAGATCAGCAGCAGTCACCACATTGCCGACGGACAGACCGATAAACACATCGGCGCCTTTCAGCGCATCACGCAATGTGCCTTTTGGACTGTCTCGCGTCAAACAGGCACGAAGATCGGTTCGGCAGGCCCGTAGTTGCTCGGCCTCCCCACACAAGATGATGCCCTCCTTGTCGCATCCCAGGAGATGTGCGGCACCCGCGGCCAACAACATTCGACAGCACGCCGTTCCCGCGGCGCCAAGACCATTAACGACAATGCGAACCTGTTCTAGTTGTTTGCCTGTGACCCGGAGCGCATTCGTCAATGCAGCCAGGAGCACCACGGCCGTGCCATGCTGATCATCATGCATCACAGGAATGTCGAGCGACTGTTTCAGCTTTTGCTCGATCTCGAAACAACGCGGTGCGCTGATGTCTTCCAAGTTAATGCCGCCGAATCCCGGCGCGATTCCCTGGACGATCCGCACGATCTCATCCGGCTCCTGCGTATTCACACAGATGGGCCAAGCATCAATGCCGGCCAGTTCTTTAAAGAGCATCGCCTTGCCTTCCATGACAGGAAGAGCTGCCTCCGGGCCAAGATTGCCCAACCCCAACACCGCGGACCCATCCGAGACCACCGCGACACTGTTGCTCTTACACGTAAAGGTATACACCTTGGACTTGTCTTGTGCGATTGCGCGGGAGACACGACCGACACCCGGGGTATACACCATTGACAGGACATTCCGGGTACGGATGGGATATTTCCCCTCAACTCGAATCTTCCCCCCGAGATGCAGCAAGAAAATACGATCGGACGCCGACAGTACGGTCACGTCGGGCAGCTCGCCCAGCCGGGCGACGACTTTTTCTCCATGCTCCTCGTTCTGCACGTCGAATGTCATATCTCGAACCATGCGGGTCTTGGTCGCCGACACAAGATCGACGGCGCCGAGATTGGCCTGTTCTTCCGCCAAGAGCGCCGCCACTCTGGCAAAGATGCCGGGCTTGTTTGCGAGTTCGAGGCGAACCGTCAAGCGGTAGTTCGAATAGGGGCCAATGTCTCTCATGCAATGCCTCCGTTGCCTAGCGTATCATAACTTCCACGCAGGGCAAGAGCGGTAAGACCCCGTCCGTACTCACTCACCCACTCCTCACCCCTCAATCCGTTGACGCTGTTCTCGCCACGATGCTAGGGTGCCCCCATGTCAATCTCTACCAATACACAACCCCCGAATCGACTGATCCATGAAACCAGTCCCTACCTCCTTCAGCATGCACACAACCCCGTCGATTGGTATCCATGGGGGCCGGAAGCGCTGCAGTTAGCGAAGACAAAGAATCGTCCCATTCTGCTCTCGATCGGCTATTCCGCCTGCCACTGGTGCCATGTCATGGAACGGGAGTCGTTCGAGAACGAGGCGATTGCGGAGCTTATGAATCGATGGTTTGTCTGCGTCAAGGTCGACCGGGAAGAACGGCCTGATCTCGATGAGATCTATATGGCCGCCACCGTCGCGATGAATCATGGTCAAGGCGGTTGGCCGATGACGGTGTTTCTGACACCCGCGCAAGAGCCATTTTTTGCAGGCACGTATTTTCCTCCTGAAGACCGGTGGGGACGGCCTGGCTTCGGCTCCGTCCTGAAGAAGATTGCTGACTATTGGGAAACACGTCCCTCCGAAGTCCAGGATCAGGCCAAAGAACTGACGGCCCAGTTGCACAGTTCAAAACAGCCTCCCTCCCCCATCTCCATCAGCGAATCGGTGCTTGAAGAAGCGGTCGCCCAATTCACGGAGGACTTCGACGAAACCCACGGCGGGTTCGGCACGGCGCCCAAGTTTCCCCCGGCCATGGGATTGTCGTTCTTACTCCGGAGCCACCGACGCTCGGGAAATCCGCATACGCTCACGATGGTGACCAAGACCCTCGACATGATGGCGGCCGGAGGGATCTACGACCACATCGGCGGGGGCTTTGCACGCTATTCGACCGACGCACGGTGGCTGGTGCCGCATTTTGAGAAAATGCTGTATGACAACGCGCTCCTGGCCCGCGTGTATGTCGAAGCCTATCAGGTCACCAAGAAACCGCTCTATCGACAGGTGGCCACCGAGGTCCTCGACTATGTGCGCCGAGAAATGACCGGACCGGAAGGTGGCTTCTATTCGTCGACGGATGCCGACTCCGAAGGCGTCGAAGGAAAATTCTTTGTTTGGACCCCCACCGAGGTACAGGATGTCCTTAAGAACGACGAGGACGCACGGCGATTCTGCGCACTCTACGACATCACGGAGTCAGGCAATTGGGAACATACGAACATCCCCAATCGGCTGCGACCTCTCGATGACGTGACCAGACAGCTGAACCTGACCACCGACGAGTTGATGGAAATCGCGCCCCGTGCGAAGCCCCTGTTGTACGAAGCACGCCGACATCGTGTCCCCCCGGGTCTGGATGACAAGGTGATTACCTCGTGGAACGGCATGATGCTGTCGGCCATGGCCGAGGCAGCCAGGGTCTTCGGAAACGCCGCCTATCTCAAGAGCGCGCAACGGACGGCCGACTTTTTGCTCCGCAGTCATGCCAAACAGAACGGCCGCCTACTGCGCACCTCGCGCGGCGAGCGCGCCCATCTCGACGCCTATCTTGAAGACTACGCATACCTGACAGAGGGATTGCTGGATCTCTATGAAGCCGGTTCATCCGAATCGTATCTCCAGGCAGCCGCACGACTGGCGGAGTACCTGATCAGTGACTTTATGGACCATGAACGAGGCGGGTTTTTCACGACGGCGATACACCATGAATCCCTCATTCTCCGACACCGGGAGGGCACGGACGGAGCCACACCCAGCGCCAACGCCGTCGCCGCGTCCGCACTGGCCCGACTGTCCTTCCACTTTGATCGTGACGATTGGCGCCGCGCCGCCATCGCCGCCGTACGCGCCTACGGTCGGCAACTGACTCGCTACCCACGCGCCTTCGCGAAGAGTCTGGCCGTGGTCGATTTTCTGATCGAAGGACCAGTGGAACTGGCCCTCGTAGGTCATGAGTCGCACGATGACCTTCGCGCCATTCGTGAGGCGGTGGCACAGTATTATCTTCCCAACCGCATCGTGGCAACGGGTTCTCCAGGGCACCCCTCTTCGCTTCCACTCTTGCGAGACCGTCCAGCCCTGTCCGGCAAGCCAACACTGTACATCTGTCGGAATTACACCTGCCGGCAACCGATCACCGATCCCCGTGTGGTCTCGGAGGCGTTGCAGACTCACCAGACTGTGCCGAGGGAGCATGGAACGGAACCAACGCTGTTGCAAGGGGTCAGCCTTCCAGGGCACGCCACGGTGCAGGGTACGGCGGCCTATGCGTCGCGATCAATGGCGCGTGACGGCGACACAGGCTTGGCACCAGGCTTTACAGTGCTCGGGTCGACCGGGCTGACCACAACACGGCTTGGATTCGGAACATACCGCGTCGATATGCAGCATGCCGACCACCGCGACGCGTTGAGAAAAGCCTTGCGAGCGTCTTGTAATCTCATCGACACCTCGACGAATTACACGGATGGCGACAGCGAACGATTGGTCGGCTCCGTGCTGGCCGAGCTGGTTGCCTCGGGTGAGATTCGCCGCGAGGAAATCATCGTGGTCTCCAAAATTGGATATCTCCAGGGGCAGAATCTCAAACTTGCCGAAGCCAAGGACAAATCTGGCCGCCCCTACCCTGAACTGGTGAAATACGGAGAGGGTATTTGGCATTGCATTCATCCTGAATTCTTGGCGGACCAGCTGACGTTGTCTCTCGATCGTTTGGGACTGGCGACACTCGATCTCTGCCTGCTGCATAATCCAGAATATTTCCTCTCGGAATCGAGGCATCGTGGTCCATCTGATCTCACCGCACTTCGTGGGGAGTTCTATGCACGAATTGAACGAGCCTTTGCCTATTTTGAAACACAGGTATCGGGCGGACGGCTCCGCTTCTACGGCGTGTCATCCAACACCGTCACTTCTGCGGCTGACGATCCGGAATCGACCTCGCTCGCGCATATGGTGCAAGCCGCTGAAGCCGCAGCCCGATCCGTTGGTGCGTCTGCCCATCATTTTCGTGTGCTTCAATGTCCGATGAATCTCTTGGAGGCCGGCGCCGCCAGGACCGCCAACACCGGCCCGGCTCAACTTCAGACCGTGCTTGACTATGCGAGCCAGAACAGAATCGCGGTGTTCGTGAACCGGCCGTTGAATGCCATGGTGACTCCAAACAGGATGTTGCGGCTGGCAAATCTCCCGCTCGAAGATCCGCCCATCGATATCGATCAACAGCTGAGCACGGTGGCTGCGCTCGAACAGGAATACCGGACTGCTCTCGCGCCCAACATCCCCTCGTCCGGAACCGGGATGGCACCGGCCGAATACTTCAATTGGTCAGCCGAACTGCATCGCATTCATCCGCAGATACAGGGGCTCGAACATTGGGAACAGATCGAACACCACATGATCGCTCCACAGATCAACCAGGTCTTACAGTTGCTCGCACGCCAACTTTCCGGAGATGGAGCCGAACAATGGGAACGCTGGCGTCAACGCTATATTCCTGAGCTTCTGACGCTGCTGCGTGGATTCCGGCGCGAAGCAATCTTGAGGAGCCATGCGCAGACAGAACGAGTCGCCCGAACGATCGACCCTCTGTTGCCAGCCTCACACCGCATCGCGTCGCTCTCCCAAAAAATGTTGTGGCTCCTCACGAGTACGCCGGGAGTCACCTGCGTATTGAACGGTATGCGGACACCGAAGTACGTTGAGGATTCATTGGCGATCTTGAGATGGGAACCGATCAGAGATACCCAGCCGATCTATGAAGCGGCACTGACGCTGCCTCAGTAACAATCGGCTCATCCTTCCTAAGGAGGAGGATCTATGAGACAGGTTCGCAGTGTCATAGTATCAAGCACGTTCGTCCTCATCATGCTCCTACTCCAGGGGTGTGCCGCAAAATGGTGGTGGGGATCGGAATCGGGGCAAGAGGGGCAGGCTCAAGCAGAACTGATCAAGGAGCCCGTGATCAAAGTGATACCTCCTGACGACAGACACCTGACCGGCTCCCGAACCAGCCCGGCCATGCAGTCTGAGCTTTTCTCTCGAAACGCGACCGGCCTGGCCCATGAGACATTTGGTGACGTCCTATTCGATTTTGATCAAGACACAATCAGGATGGAAGCGATGCGTGCCTTGGACGCTGACGCCAAACACCTGCAACACGACCGAGCGACCCGCCTCCTTTTGGAAGGGCGCGGCGATGACTTCGGCACGTCGGCGTATAATCTCGTGCTGGGCGAGCGCCGAGCACGAAATGTGCGATTCTACCTTCGGGAACTGGGGCTCTCCATCGATGTGACGACAACAAGTTACGGAAAAGATCGTCCGCTGTGTTTTGAGTATTCCGACGATTGCAGGCAGAGAAACAGGAGTGTCCATTTCGTCGTCAACTAATAGGGATATCCCACTCCGCCATGCTCTCCTTCTGGCCTGTGCCTGTCACACACAGTTTACACGCTGATTGTTGACAGGCGTCGTCGCTTTCATTAAGGTCCAACGATTCTTCCACCGTAGGAACCTTCTGTGTCTAAGCTCGCCGTCATCGACATTGGGACCAACTCGATTCATATGGTGCTGGCTGAAATTCTCCCCGATGCCAGTTTCAAGATACTCGATCGGTTTAAGGATATGACGCGGCTGGGCAACGGCGTCTTTGCCACCAAACGGCTCTCGGACGAAGCCATGTCCCGAGCATTGGACATCCTCAAAACGTTGGTCACGCTGGCCCGTAATAAAGGCTTCGACCGGATCGTCGCCGTCGCAACCAGTGCCGTGCGTGAAGCTCAAAACGGCGGTGATTTCGTCTCCTTGCTCATGGAGCAGATGGGACTGAGGGTCAAGGTAATCAGTGGGGAGGAAGAAGCCCGGCTGATTTTCCTGGGAGTCAAGCACAGTATCGCCCTCCCAGACGGACCGACACTCGTCGTCGACATCGGTGGCGGTTCCGTCGAATTGATCGTGGGGAATCGAGATGGCCTGATCCACGGCAAGAGTCTCAAGCTGGGAGCAATCCGCTTAGCGGAACAATGTCTTCCCAAGACACCTCCGTCGGAATCGATGATGCGCGCCCTCAAGCAGGTCGTGATCACAGAGCTACGGGCTGCGCTTAGATGCTTCAGGATGAAGAAGTTCCACTCCTTGGTCGCCACCTCCGGTATGGCAGGAAATGCCGGTGAGATCATCCACCTCCGTCATACCAGCCGACCATTGCCTCAGCTGAATCTTGCGACCGTGTCATTAAAGGATATCCGCAGCCTCGAAGCGGAGTTGGCTCAATCATCGGTGAAGGCTCGCCTGGCTATTCCCGGCCTGGACCCCAAGCGGATCGACACACTCTTACCGGCGACCGTAGTACTCCGGTGTCTGTTGGAGCTGTCGGGCCTTCACGCAATCACGCTGTGCGACAAGGCCATTCGTGAGGGTGTGATCTACGATTTTATCGTACGGCACCGAGAGGGGCTGAAAGCCGAACAGGATATTCCCGATGTTCGCCGTCGCAATGTGATCGGCCTTGCCCGACGCTGCCAGGCGCCAGAAAGTCACTCACTGCATGTGGCCAACTTGGCACTGAGTCTGTTCGATCAAACGAAGAGAGAACATCATTTAGGCCATCAAGAGCGCACCTGGTTGGAGTACGCCGCCATCTTGCATGATGTCGGGTACCTCATCAATCCGAGACAGCATCACAAACATGCGTACTACCTGATCAAGCATAGCGACCTAGGGGGATTGACGGCCGAGGACATTGATGTGATCGCCACCGTCGCGCGCTACCACCGGCGGTCCGTACCGGCGCTGAAACACGAAGAATTCACCCGTCTGACACCACACCTGCAACGTGTGGTCAAGATCCTGGCCTCGTTGTTGCGGATTGCCGATGGACTCGATCGAACGCATTTCTCTCTGGTTCGGGCCCTGCACGTCAAGTTGGGGAAGCAGATCACGATCCAAGTTCATCTGACCGGGGACGCGGAGATGGAGTTGTGGGCCGCGAAGAGCAGAGCCGATCTTTTCGAACAAGTATTCCGCCGACGGGTGCAATTTTCCGGAATGCCCCTGAAAACGAGACAATCATGACCGAATCCCACCTACTCACGACAGCCTCTCATCCTCATCCAGGAAAACTGATCATCGTCGAAGGTATCGATGGGTCAGGCAAAAGCACCCAATTGCAACTCCTGCATAAGTGGCTTGAGTCCAAAGGCCACAAGGTGTTCTTTACCGAGTGGAATTCCTCGGAACTTGTGAAGGAGACCACGAAACGAGGGAAAAAGTCGAAAAGCCTCACCCCGACAACGTTCAGCCTATTACATGCGACGGACTTTGCCAGCCGCCTGTATCATCAGATTCTCCCTCCCTTAAAGGCCGGCATGATCGTCCTCGCCGATCGCTATATCTACACGGCATTTGCACGCGACGTTGTGCGTGGCGTGGCCAACGAGTGGGTTCGGAAACTCTACGCGTTTGCGATCAAGCC
>Ga0224510_10001225_pt1 | contig 17341 bp, 22 predicted proteins | sample SF_May12_sed_USG_FD_170161 | JGI IMG/M metagenome (GOLD analysis project Ga0224510, IMG submission 170161) | Sediment microbial communities from San Francisco Bay, California, United States - SF_May12_sed_USGS_4_1 | ecosystem: Environmental > Aquatic > Marine > Sediment | place: USA: California... | reverse complement strand
CCTCGAGGCATGCGTCGCCGCGGGCGGCACCGTGACGGGGGAACACGGCGTCGGCGTCGAGAAGCTCGGGCCGATGTGCTCGCAGTTCGGTTCCGCCGAGCTCGAAGCCTTCCATGCACTGAAGCTGGCCTTCGATCCCGCGGGCTTGCTCAATCCGGGCAAGGCCGTGCCCACCCTCGCCCGCTGCGCCGACTACGGCGCCCTGCGGGTGCACGGTGGCCGGTTGCCGCATTCGCACCTGCCGCGGTTCTGACGGACATGGCGTTGATCGAGACACCCCCGGGGCAGGACCTCACCGACGTGCTGGTCGAGCGCGTGCTTGCGGCAGTGGATGCAAGGACGCCGTTGCGGATCGTCGGCGGCGACACCAAGCGCTTCTATGGACGGCCGGTCGCAGGCGAGACGCTCGCGCTGGCCGGTCATCACGGCGTCCTGCGTTACGATCCGGCCGAACTCGTGCTCACGGCACGCGGCGGTACGCTGCTTGCCGACATCGAGGCGATGCTTGCCCGGCACGGGCAGCGGCTGCCTTTCGAGCCGCCGTCCTTCGGGCCGCTGGCCACGCTTGGCGGCACGGTGGCCGCTGGACTCGCCGGTCCCGCGCGGGTCGCTCGCGGTCCGGTGCGCGATTACGTTCTTGGCGCCCGGCTGCTGACCGGCGACGGCCGCGTGCTCAAGTTCGGCGGCGAAGTCATGAAGAACGTCGCGGGCTACGACGTCTCGCGCCTGCTCGCCGGGTCGCTCGGCATCCTCGGCGTGCTGCTCGAGGTGTCGCTCAAGGTACTGCCGGTCGCTCGCGATACCCGCACCCTGCGGCGGCGCAGCGACGCGCAAGCCGCCATCGACCTGCTCGGCACCGTCGCTCAACGCGGCCTTCCGCTCACCGGCAGCTTCTGGAGCGCCGGCGAACTGTACGTCCGCCTGGAAGGCTCCCTCGCTGGCCTCGATGCAGTCGTGCCGGCGATCGGTGGCGACTTGATGGACGCGTCAGGTGCCGCCTCGCTCTGGCACAGCGTTCGCGAGCAGACCCATCCGTACTTCGCCAGCGCGCGCCCGCTGTGGCGACTCTCGCTGCCGGCAACGGCGGTCGGCACCACTCTGGTCCGGGCAGACCCGGTCGCATTCGAATGGAACGGCGCGCAGGCCTGGCTCAGCGGCGTCGAACGGCAGACGATCGACCTGATCACCCGTAACGCGGGCGGCCATGCCGCGCTCTTCCGTCGCCACGATGCGGACGATGGCACGACCGGCGAGGTCTTCGCGCCGCTGCCCGCACCGATGCTCGATCTGCATCGTGCCGTGAAGCGCGTGTTCGATCCGGCCGGCATCCTGAATCCGGGCCGGATGTACGCTGACCTCTGAGAACGCGACGATGCATTCCAAGCCTGCAGACTCGCTCGCCGATTCGCCGCTCGCCTGGGAGGCACGCGACCTGCTCCGCAGCTGCGTGCACTGCGGCTTCTGCCTGCCCGCGTGCCCGACGTACCGCGTCACCGGCAGCGAGCTCGACAGCCCGCGCGGACGCATCTACCTCATCAAGGAAATGCTGGAACACGGCCGCGCAACCGCGACCGCGCGCATTCACCTCGACCGCTGCCTGACCTGCCGCGCTTGCGAGACCGCATGCCCGTCGGGCGTGCAGTACGGCAGGCTCGCCGACCTCGGGCGCGAGCTCGTCGAGCGCCAGCCGCCGTCGTCGCGCGCTGCGGCCGTGCGGTTCGTCCGCTTTGCGCTCGCCAGGGTCGCCACGCGGCGCGAACTGTTCACGCCCCTGGTACGAATCGGCCAGGCGTTGCGCCCGGCGCTGCCCGCCGCGCTCCAGGCGCTGGTCCCGGCCAGGGGAACGGGCGGCTCGACGACGCGCGACCTGCTTGCATGGCCCGCCGCACGACACGCCCGGCGCATGGCGGTGCTCGAAGGCTGCGTGCAGCCGGGACTCGCACCGCAGATCAATGCGGCGGCAGCCCGCGTGCTCGATCAGCTGGGTATCTCGCTGGTCGCCGCTCGCGACGTCGGATGCTGCGGCGCGATGGCACACCACCTCGGGCGATCCGACGCGGCGCTGGACCAGGTCCGTCGCAACGTCGCGGCGGGCAAGCGGCTGCTGGAAGGTGGTTGCGAGACGATCGTCAGCACGGCGAGCGGCTGCGGCGCGTTCGCGAAGGACTACGGACACGTGCTCCGACATGCAGGCGCGTCGATCTCGGCGGCCGGCGCGCGGGTCAGCGCCGCGACGCGCGATCTCTGCGAAGTCATCGATCCGGCGGCGCTCGCCGAGCTGGTCGCCGCCGCCGGGAGGACCCGCGAGCCGGTCCGCGTCGCCTGGCAGGCGCCCTGCTCGCTCCAGCACGGGCAGCGGTCATCGACGACGGGCAGGGTCGAAGCGCTGCTGCGTGCCGCCGGTTGCGAGCTCGTGGCCACGCGCAACCCGACACTCTGCTGCGGCTCGGCAGGCACGTACTCGATCCTGCAACCGGAACTCGCGCGCGAGCTGCGCACGCGCAAGCTCGACTCGCTGCTCGATGACCGACCGACGGCGATCGCGACCGCCAACATCGGCTGCCTCGAGCACCTGCGTCAGGCAAGTCCCGTGCCGGTCCGGCACTGGATCGAGATCGTCGACTCGATCCTCTTCGCTTAAAACGAATTCTCAGCGACGTGGAGCGTTGCTGTGACGAATACAGGGCACGGTCGCAGGTCGCACGCTGCGCGCGTCACAGCGCCGCAGAAGCGCTCGTGAAGCAGGAATCGAACAATCCGTGCGCTCGATCGACCATGGCGGTGACGAATCGACGCCTCGATCGCTGTCAGCGCGTCGTCTTGCGCGCGATGACGACGTAGCGCGGGGTGCGTGTCGTCGGCAACGCGTTCACCGTCGCCATGCGCTCGACGGCCTCGATGCGGAAGCCGCACGCTTCGAGCAGGTAGGGTGTCGAAGCCATCGACTGCGATGCCGAGAGCGGCAACGCATCGACTTCTTCCTCCCAGCGACCGGCCCAGCCATCGCGTCCGTAGAGTCCGTCGATGACGACGACGATGCCTGCGGGCTTCAGCCAGTGATGCCAGTGACGGAACGCGAGCAGCGGATCGAAGAGTCCATTGACGACCTGTCGCGACACAATGGCGTCGAACCGTGCGGCCGCGAATCGATCCTGGTCCTGAGGTTCGTCGCAGAACCCGTTGATCGCCCTGACGTTTGCGAGTTCGGATTGCGCCTGCAGAATGGCCAGCATCGCCGTTGAGGGCTCGAGCGCGGTCAGTTCGATGCCGGGCAGCCGCCGCAGGATCGAGCACATCACGCCGGTGCCGGCACCCACATCGAGGACACTGGCACCGGACGCAATCCGCACGACCCGGCCGAGGTCCGTGAGGTAGGCGCTCTCTTCTTCGGCGGTGAGCCAGCCGAGTCCCTGCCGCTTGCCGTACGCCTCGGCCTCGGCCGCATCGTACTTGCCGACGGCGCGTCGCCGCGCCGCGACCCGGCGTTCATGCCAGTCCATCCGGTCGCCCCTGCGTCAAACCGCGTTGCGGTGCCGCGAACGATGCCCGAGACCGGGATTCGCCGCCAGCCGTTCGTCTCTCAGGCATGCTTGAAGTGTGGATTCTCGATGATGCCGAGCCGGTTACCGAAAGGATCGCGCACCGCCGCGACGCGGATTCCCTCGCCGACTTCCTGCACCGCGTCCAGCACCTCGGCACCGAGTTCAACGAGCCTGGCCAGCGATGCGGTCGCACTCGCGACGCCCCACAGGGGCTGCGGACCTGCCGTGCCGGGCGTGCCGTCAGGCACGAGACCCAGTTCGAACCCGCCCACGTCGAAGCCGACGTAGAACGGCTGGTCGAAATAGGGCGCGTGCCCGACAACCGTCGAGTACCAGGCCTTCGCCGCCCCGAGGTCCCCGACCGGGTAGATGGCCGTGCGCAGTCCAAGCAACATGATGCCCCCCTTGCGGTCAGCGCTGCACTGCGCGGACGATGATCCGGTTCTCGTTCAGGACTCGTGCGCCACGGCCGCGGACAGACCCACCCATGGGTGTCGGTGCTTCGCAGGAGGCTGCGCGCATGTTCTTCCGCTCCATGGCAGTCGTACCCGTTCGCTCAGGTTCTCTTGCGCGGAGGGTTCCTGACCTTGCTGTGGGCCAGCAGCCGGAACTTCCGGTTCCGGTCCGTCAGCTTCCTGGCGCTGTCGTCACCCTCGACGATGACGATTTTCGGATCGAGATCCTTGAGTTCGGACGGCTCGAGCCAGGCCTCGCCGAGCACGATGATCTTGTCGCCGGGCTGGAAGTGCCGCGCCGGCGGCCCGTTGAGTTCGACGCGGCCGCTGCCCCTGGGAGCCGCGATCACGTACGTCTGCCAGAACACGCCGTTCGCGACGTTCGTGATGTTGACGTACTGGTAGGGCTGCAGGTCGCTGGCATCGAGCAGCGCCTGGTCGATCGTGATCGAGCCGACGTAGTCGAGGTCGGCCCGGGTCACGGTGGCGCGGTGGATCTTCGACTTGCAGGCTCGGATCAACATGAGGGGCTGGGCTCTAGCTCGGGCTGGTGTCTTCAGTGTCGCAGGCTCCAGGGTCGACCGGAAGAGCCGGTACGTGCAACTTCAGGACCGCAGCCCGGTTGCGGGTCGAGGCGGCGGGAATACGTCCTTGAAAGTGACGTGGCGTCGCGCATGGCTGCGATCTTGAGCTGTGCCAGCTGGCAGCCGGTCACCGAACATCCCCGTCGCCGGACCGGAGGTCCGCCTCAGACTTCCTGTTCGTAGACGATGTAGCCCGCGTACTTCGCCACCTTGTCGTACAGCAGGCGACCCGCAGCGTTGGTCTCGTGCGTCTGCCAGTAGACCTCGCGCACACCTGCCGCTCGCGCCGCCGCGTACACGCCGAGAATCAGTGCCCGCCCCACACCCTGACCACGCACGTCCGGTACCGTGAACAGGTCCTGCAGGTAGCACGTGGGTTCGATCCGCGTCGTGCTGCGGTGAAAGAGGTAATGCGTCAGGCCGACCAGGCGGCCCGATAGCTCGGCGACGAGCGCGAAGACGGGCTCGTGCGGGTCGAGGAATCGCTGCCAGGTGACGGCAGTAATCGCTGGCGACAACGCAGTCGGTCCTGCGCGGCCGTAGAAGGCGTTGTAGCCGTCCCACAGCGGTGTCCAGGCTGCAAGATCGGCCTGCTCGACGGGGCGGACGCGAATTGCAGCCGGCATTGTCGGTGGGATTCTCGAGCTCACGACACCTGCGACCGGATCACGGCACGCTCGCGACCCACGGCATGAGGGTCACGGCGAGCCAGCCCGCGCCAGTGCCGGATCGCCGAGCGGCGCCACGCTGTATGCCGGGGCATGGCCCGCCTGGATCATTGCCGCGTTGCGCACGGCAAGCGGAGCTTCAAGCTCCTGCAGCCACGCCATCAGCAGTTCGCGGTTGGGATTGGAACTGCCGTTCTCGACGAAACTCATGTGCCGCTGCAAGACTCCCACCCGCATGGAGAGTTCGAGCTGGCTCATGCGCCGCATCTTGCGGGCCTCGCGCAGGGTTTCCGACAGGGCCGGGGACGCGCGGTTCATGGCCCAATTGAACCACAGGCCGGTGGCGATTCAATGACCTTTGAGGTGATTGCCGCCATCACCTGTCCGACGGACACTGCGCGCATCCCGTCACAGGAACGCAGGCAACGGACACACGCTGACAGGCTAAGGTCGGGCGTCAGCCCGGGTCAGGGTATAGGTGTGCTCGACGCAGGCCTCGCCCCGGAAGACGGCCTGGCTGGTTGCGGTCATGCGCATACCAACGCGTTCCATCAGACGCATCGAAGGCAGATTGCGCGCATCCGTGACGCCGATGACGCGCTCGGCGGAGGTGCACTCGAAGATCAGCCTGAGCAATTCGCGGATCGCCGCCGCGGCAATGCCACGCCCCTGGGCGGAGCGCGCGAGCGTGAAGCCGATCTCGGCGTACGTGGCGGCCTCGTCCATGTACACGCCGACGTCCCCGATCAAGAGCCCGTGCTCGGGTTCTGCAATTGCGATCTGCACCCAGTCACCTGGATTGGGAAACGGGGCCTGGCTCATTTCGGCCAGGAACGTGCGGGCCTGCTCGTCCGGAGTCGGTAACCAGCCCTGGTAGCGTCCCAGTTCGGTGTCCTGGCGATAGGACTGAAACTCGGCGAGATCGCCTGTCGACAACCGCCGGAGCACGAAGCCGGGTCCTGGACGCGGCAGCAGCCGGGGATCGGTCATCCGCAATTCCACTCACGGCACCCGAGTACTGTGGAGGAACTGGATGCGCCAGTGGTCCTCTTCCTTCCTCAGCACGGCGGACTCCAGCCAGGTCACGTCCCTGGTGCCAGAGACATCCGTGATCGAACCGCGGTTGACGTAGGTGATCCAGGCCGTGCCGCCGTCGATGCGGACTTCCGGTTCAGTCACTCGCCAAACGTAGACGACACCGGCCTCGTGCCGGCTCCGGATGAATGCCATCAACTCGTCGCCGGCAAAACGCCTGCCACCGTCGTAGGCGTAGAAACCCGGGGCGGCGACGGTGTGGAACAGCGCCAGGTCATCGTTCGTCGCGGCGACGTACATGGTGCGGAGCGCGTCGACGACCCTCGCCTGCGGATCATCGAGCAGCATGGTGAACCGGTCGGGTGACGCGGCGGCTGTATCGATCTGCACCGATGCCTGGCCGTGGGCAGCGACGCAAGCGAGAACGGCCAGCGAGAAGACCCAATGCCGCGCCCAAGGACTCATTAGTGCCGCTCCTGCCGTGTCGTGCAATCAGCGTCGCATGGTAACCGAGGGCGCCACCCGGACGACCTCGCGAATCAGGGCGGCAGAGAAGCCGCGTACCCCGCGATCGAAATCATGTCTTCGATCTCGAGTCGCGCGACCGTCGGCTGCATCAGGACGCTGCCGCTGCCCGCCCGGGCGCCATGCTTGAAATCGTAGAGCTGGCGGACGAGGTACGTGGGCGAGCGACCGGCCAGTGGCGGGATCGCCCCAAGACCCTGCAGGTTCGGCCCGTGACAGCCGGCACATGGAACCGTCCTCCCGCCGCCGTCTGCTACGAGTGCGCGCCCCCGCTCGACACTGCCGGGCGGCACGTACGCGATGAAGCGCGCACGCGAGTCGCGACTGGCAAAGTGCTCCAGGTTCTCCGGAACCTCGATGATCCGTTGCTCGATGGGTTCACGCGCGTCGCCCGGCTCTGCCGCCATGTGCCATCCGGTCACGTACGGTCGCGGTACCCATGCCGTTTCGACGACGGTGATGTTCGCTCGCGGCTTCAATGCGGAGAAGTACGCGGCCGCCGTCTCGACCTCCCCGGCTGCGACCGCTCGCGAGACCGCGATCATCGCCTGCGGCGGCAGCCTCGACGGCACCGACGTTCTGCGCGCTCCGCTCTTGAACTCGGCCATCTGCTGGACGATATAGGCCGCGGGCAATCCCGCGAGACTCGCGTTCTCCGGTCCACCCGAACCGTCGGCGCGGTGACAGAAGCCACAGGCAAACACATCGGGCTTGCGCCCACTCGCCACCACGCCGGGCATGACGGGGTGGTCGCCCGGATGCCAGTCCGGCGCCATGAAGAAATCCCGCAGCTGGCTCAGCGTATGAGCCTGCGTGCTGCCTGGAACGTGCCGCAGACTGCCGTCGTCGACCGCGGGTTTGAAGTCAGGCGGATTCACGGGATACGCCCATGCCGGCGGCGCGTCTGCATCCGGCGCATTCGTCTCTGCCGCCAGGGCGGGCGTCAGCGCGAGACCAAGCAAGAGTGCTGCCAGCAGACGGTACACGGCTAGCGCGACCGTTCGGCATCGACGGCAACATGCGGCGCGCGCGCCACTTCCGCCCAGCCGAGGTACGCCCGGAAAGGCTCAGTGTTCGACATTTACTGCCTGGCGCTGGCGCAGGGAACGGCCGCGCAGACCGAGGCCGTCACAGGCCAAGCTCGGAGAGGGACGGATGCCCATCGGGGCGACGGCCCAGCGGCCAGTGAAACTTCCTGTCGCTTGCCTGGATCGGCAGGTCGTTGATGCTGGCGATGCGTCGACGCATGAACCCCCGGTCGTCGAATTCCCAGTTCTCATTGCCGTACGAGCGCAACCAGTTGCCGGCGTCGTCGTGCCACTCGTAGGCAAAGCGCACGGCGATGCGGTTGCCATGGAAAGCCCACAGTTCCTTGATGAGCCGGTAGTCCAGCTCCTTGCTCCACTTGCGCATGAGGAATTGCCGGATAGCCTCACGACCCGAAAGAAACTCCGATCGATTGCGCCAGACGCTGTCGGGCGTGTATGCGAGCGACACCCGCTCCGGGTCGCGCGTGTTCCAGGCGTCCTCGGCCATGCGAACCTTCTTCGTGGCCGTGTCGGCGTCGAACGGCGGAAACGGCGGGCGCGGGTCTTCCGGTGTGCTCATGTGGAAACTCCCGCGAGAGCGCGGCTGACGGTTACGTCGAGCCGGGAGGAGAATCTGGCGAATGCCGTCATGCCGGTGACTTCACCTGGATAGCGGCCGTACTGCAGCGTGTCCATTGCTCGATGTCCACGCCCTTGAAGACCAGCCACAGGGCGAAACCCAGTTCGCCGACGAAAGCAGGCAGGAGGACGAACGGAAACAGCGCAGAGGCCAGCGCCGGTGCGAGCAGTAATGCGAAGCTGTTGACCAGGTAGCACAGTCCCGCGAGCGCCATCAGCAACCCGAAGACCCTGGGGAAGTACCCCGACTTGAAGATGAGGTAGCCCCTGAACAGGCACGCGAACCCGAAGAAAATGAGCCCGGTGCCGAAACCATACCCATGCGCCTCGATGGCCAGGTAGGAAAGCGCGTGCAGCTGTTCCGGGGCGAAAGCGTCCAGGCCGCTCGCGTTCCCAAGCAGCAGGACAGGAGTCAGCAGGTTGAGCTTGTTGGCCGCGAGCACCGCGGTCTGGATCAGGTTGAGAAACGTGGCCAGAAGCGCCAGTGACTCGCTGACTGGCCGGAGCAGCAGGTAGAGCACCACGATCACCGGCAGGTCGAGCACCTGCATCAACAGATCGCCCGCGATCCCGGCACGCCACAACGACTCTCCCGCCGCAATGGCGTTGGCCGTTGCCGACGCGTCCCCGGATACGACGAGAGTGCCGCGCACGAACGCCTCGCCGAACAGGCCAAGAACGATGATCGCCAGGTACAACACGCCGCCAATCCGCGCCAAGCGCTGCGGGGCCTGCTCAAACGTGGAATTCACTGGCTGCCCCCACTTTGAAACTCGCTTGCCGTGCCTGCACGCACGCGCTGAAGGACGACAGCAAGAGGAAGTCGCGGCGCAGCATCCTTGCTCCGATGGGCACTTTCACCGCGCGAAGTGGATCATGAACCGGAAAACTTCGCCAGCGAAATGCAGGTCGGTGCGGCCTGCGGCGAAACCGGCCTGGTGTCGTTCTGCACCCACCAGGTCCCCATGGGACAACCTGGTCGCGGCCTGCGCCTACAGGCTTGGTTTCAGCACCATCAGCACCAGTCCTGCCATCGGTGTCAGCAGCGCCGCGGCACCCCAGAGTTCCCAGCGAACGGCTAACGCTCGGTACTGGGCATACTCGAAAGTGCCGGATCCGACTGCCGCTGCCGCGAGCGCACGCAGTTGCCGCTGAAGAGGCGCCACACGGAACATGAAGACCAGTCCCGAGACCGTGAAAAGCACCAGGGTCCAGAGAATCCAACCGGTACGGAGCAGCGGATAGTGGCCGTGGATCGCAGCGGCGACCCCCGTGACGACGATTCCAACGACGCCAGGAACCGTGAAGATGCGGTCGCTCCGGATAATGCCGTCCATGGCGTGAGCGAGCTGCCTGGCATCGCGCGTACGAGCGGCATGGGCATGCCAGAAGAGACCGGTAGCGATGTTGCCAAGGAAGGCAATCACCGCCATGACATGCAGGAGCTTGAGGAGGAGATACGCGTCCATGTCTTTCCTGTGAGTACCTGACACCCGTGCTACATCTGCATGTCCGGGATGTCAGCCACGGAATCCCTCGACGTGTTGCCGCCCGGCATCGCCGATTTCGTCCCAGACGGCCTTCGAACCCACCCAGACGTGGTGGATGACCCTGAGCGCGTCACCTCCCTGCGTGATTGAACCCGCCGGCGCGAACATCCTGGTTGCGTCGTTTTCACCTGGCACGGGAGAACCGCAGACATTGCAGAACCAGGTCTGCCAGTCCGTGTGCGGCTTCTTCCAGGTTGCGATGTGCTGTTGGCCCCGGAGCCACCGGAACCGGTCCTTTGGAACGACGACCACCGCGATGCCATTGCTCCCGGTGGACCGGCGACAGATCGAGCAGTGGCACACGAAGACACCAGAGAGATCCGCGTCAATCTCGAACTGGATTGCGCCGCAATTGCATTCCCCTGTGACCATCCACTCTACCTCCGTGCTGCCAAACCGACGCGGTTGCTTCCAACCCTAATGCGTCCCCACTGACGAGGGCGCCGGTCGAGAGCTGCGCTCACGCATCGAGGAATCCGGTTTCCCATGCCTGCAGCAAGGCGGGAACATCTTCCTTCGCCACCTGGAATACGTTCACTGGAACGACGGGCGACGCGTCCGTGCCAGGTTGCTGAAAGATCGGCACGTTCCCGTCAAGTGGCGTCAATTGCAGCAAGGCCATTCTCCGAATGATCGAATGTCATGTTTCTGGCAGCCCTGCAATCGCCCAGTCTTGCAGCCTCCTCCCGGTCATCGCATCGCGTCCGCCAGGGACCTGAGGTCGGCATCCAGGTCTGTTCGCGCTGCCTCGATGGTCAACCAGAGCCCCAGGTCTTCCGGCTCGAGCGTGACACGCGCTACCAGTTGTTCCAGTCCCGGGAGATAGCGGCGCAGCCTCGCTCGCTCCGGTCCCGGCCTGAAAGCCGGAATCCAGTTCTCGCGCAGCCGCTGTAGATGCATTCGCGCGGTCCTCGCGCTGACACCGCGGGAATCGATGCGGCTGGTCCAACTCTCCAGCTGCACCGGCGGCAGGACGATTCTGCCGCTCGACGCGAGACCGGTGAATGTCGGGACGTACTGCGGGTGATACACGTAGACATGAAAGGCCGAGAACGCCGGTCCGCACCATGAGCGCTGGATCGTGACGCCTGTCTCCGAAGAAACCACCTGCGGCGCGAGCCACTCGGCCCTGGTGCTGTGGATCATTCCGTACATCTTCGCCGGGTGTATCACGAAATCGTTCTGCCGCACGCCGCCGCTGTCGAGCCGGACCTCGACCGGGCCGACCCAAGGCACACATCCGGCAGCAAGCAGCAGTGCAACCAGGCCGGTCACCGCCCGGAATGCGCGGTTCGCGATGTGACGGTCGCGACCCTCGCGCTTGCGCAGGATCGGACGCATTTCGTCCCCTTCCCTGGGCGGGCTAACACCGGCGCTGAGTGGCCGTTGACCGACTCGTCCCGACCGAGGCGACGGCGCCCTCACCATCTGAGCTCTCAGCGCTGGCGCCGGCAGCCGCTCACGGCCTGGTCAGATACGAGAGAGCCGCCTGCCAGGTCTGAGGAGAGTTGGCGATGCCGATGTGCGCAGTGCCCTGGAAGACGTCGTAGGCGCCCTGTGCGGTAACGACGAGTTCTGTAGCCCGACCGATACGCGGACTCTTCGAGAAGTCGATCGGCTTGCCAAAGGAATCCATCGCCGGCACCGGCGCGAAGCCGCCGTCCTGCACCGGCAGGAACAGGAAGCTGGCGTCACCGTTGCGAATCACCAGCGTGTTCTTCGGATCGATCCTGTTGCCGGCCTTGTTCAGGACCTTGAGGAACAGCGTGTTCGGCGAGCCGAGTTCCTGGCAAACCGGGCTGGTTGGCGAGAAGCCTCCGAGGAAAGCCAGTTGCCAGTAGTTGGATGGCGACGGCGAGCAGGTGATCATGCCGCTGTTCGGTCCCTCGATGGCGACGAAGCGCCGCACCAGATTCTGGGCACCGTATTGCCGCACCCATTCACGCACCAGCGTGACACCCATGCCATGGGCGACGATGTCCACCTTCCTGGCGCCCGTGGAGACGAGCACCGCATTCACGAAGCGGCGCAGGTCGGGCACGTTAGCCGTGTTTGTGTGCGCGAGGCTTGAATTGTTGACCGGGTGATCGATCAGGTCGCACTGGGTGCCCTGGTAGCCCAGCGCCCACAACTCGCTGCCAGAGTAGCCGGCATTGGCGAAGTACTGCGCCATTGAACGAATGAGCGTGGGCCACATTCCGCAGCTGGTGTCATAGGGCGTGCCGCCATTGCCGTGCAGGAAGATCACTGGCGTCCGTGTCGCGCTGCCCACGGCACCGAAGCCGATGACGGGAACGCCGAGGGACGCGTCTTCGATGACCGGGAAGCTCGCCGGGAAAGCAGTGCCGATCACATCCTGTGCCCGTGCCACGCCGGCTGCCAGCACCACCAGCCCGAACACCAGAGCGATGCGTCGCGTGAGTCTGCCAGTTGTCTTCATGAAGGCACCTATGCCGGGACATGCCGGCAAGATTCTACCCGTTGCGGCAACGAGCGGCGAACCTTGCATCCACGGGGCGCGACGTGCGGGCCCGGCACGGCGGGCAATCAGGGCGACGACGCCGGAAACGTCGATAGTGTGGCGCAATTCTCACTTTACGCGGTCGCGGGACTCGTATTCTCCACCGTGCCTAAAGCACCCCGCCCCCCGGCCGATAGCGGCACAGTCACTCGACTTGTGCCGGCGAGACGCATAACACATGAAGATTCCAGGAAAACCGCCGAATGAAACCCAACGCCTGCGGGCGCTGCATTCCCTGCGGGTGCTGGACACTCCTGCCGAGGAACGGTTCGACCAGATCACGCGCATGGCGAAGCGGCTCTTCGATGTGCCGATTGCCCTGATATCGCTGGTGGATTCGGACCGGCAATGGTTCAAGTCCAGGCAGGGACTGGATGCGCGCGAGACTCCACGGGACATCTCCTTCTGCGGCCATGCGATCCTCGATGAAGCGGTCTTCGTCGTCGAGAACGCCGCCCAGGACCTGCGTTTCTCCGACAATCCACTGGTCTGCGGCGCACCCGACATCCGTTTCTACGCCGGCTGCCCTTTGCATTCTGCAGACGGGCACCGGATCGGAACTCTGTGCCTGATTGACCGCGTCCCGCGTACCTTCTCCGCGAGTGACCAGGCACTGCTGCGCGATCTGGCGGCGCTCGCCGAGCAGCAACTGCGTTCGCTGTCCCTCGCCACGACGGATGATCTCACCAGGATTCCCAATCGGCGCGGATTTCACCTTCTGGCCCAGCAGATGCTGGCGACCTGCGGCCGCGCCCGCCTGTCCGGGGCGCTGCTGGTGTTCGATCTCGATAATTTCAAGCGGATCAACGATCTCGGAGGACACGAAGCAGGTGACCTGGCGCTGCAGGTCTTCGCACGTTGCCTGCTGCTGACCTGTCGCGAATCCGACGTGCTCGGCAGGATCGGTGGAGACGAGTTTTACGCCCTGCTGTGCGATGCACATGCGCCGGATACCGGTGCGTTCACCGACCGGCTCAGGCAGGAGTTGGCAGCAGTCAACGAAACGCGGCACGGCGTACCGCCGATCGCATTCAGTGTCGGTGTCGCAGCATTTGGTGCCGGCGCGGAAACGCGGGACATCGACACCCTGGTTGCCGAGGCTGACGCGCGGATGTTCGCGGCGAAATCGACGGGACGAATCGCCGTCCGGACGTCCAGTTTCACGACCGTGTCGGGCGCCTCGAATTACTCTCCAGCCATGGAGTGAATTCGACCAGCAGTCTCAGCCCAGGCAGAACACGCTGAGCTTGTTGCCGTCCAGGTCGCGGAAATAGCCGGCATAGAAATTCTCGCCGCGCGGGCCGGCCGCGCCTTCGTCGGTGCCGCCGAGTTCAAGCGCCTTCCGGTACACACGGTCCACCGTCGCGCGCGAGTCGACGCCCAACGCCACCATCACGCCATTGCCGACGGTCGCCGGCTTCGTGTCGTACGGCGTCACGATGCCGAGGGTCGGCTGGTCCATCGACTCGCCGTATGAGTAACCGCGGCCGTAGTCCATCAGGCGCTTGGCGCCGATTTCTGCGAGCAACGCGTCGTAGAAAGCCGCAGCACGCGGCAGGTCGTTGGTGCCGAGGGTGACGTATCCGATCATCTTGAGCGCTCCTTGTAGGTTGGATGATGCCGCGTGTACTCGATCGCCTGCCCGATCGCGAGTTTCCTGGACGTAGCAAGGACTGCTGCGAGGAAGACTGCGCCTGGTCAAGACGTAGAGCGGTCCGCATCGGCGGCGGCCCGTGGCGCAGTCCACGGCATGTCGTCTCTAGACAGCGCTCAAGGCACCGCGAATCGGAGAAACCGGCTCGTGCACCCGGCGCACGAGGAAACCGGAAAGCGAAGCTCCTGCGCGCACCTGGGCCAGCCAGTCCTCCGGATCAAACTCCACTCCAACCGGGTTGACGCTGAAGCTCGGGCCACAGATATAGGCGTTGCTTTCCGCGGCGGACTCGAAGCAGTCAACCTGGAATTCGAGCTGGTTGCCGTCGGGGTCAGCGTAATACATCGAGATCGTGAGGCCGTGATGGATGCACCAGTAAGGCAGGATGCCGTGGGACTTGAGGCGCGTGTAGCTGTCGAACATGTCCTCCAGCGACGCGCAGGTGTAGGCAATGTGCTCGACACCAACCAGCCCATGCTTCTCTGAATCCTGCGCACCTGGCTGCACGACCGCGAGGTCGATGAACGCCAGCCGGTGATGCTCGTCGTCATAGGTGAGGAATGCCATTGCCGGGTTCTGATGCCGTACCCGGGCGTGGAACACCTGCTGGTACCACGCGAGCATCTGCTCGAATCTGCGCGTCCGATAGACGACGTGGGCGAGAATTGGCGTTCGGGTTCTCGACATCGGAATTCCTCGTACGCTGCCTGGCGAAAACCGGACGGTTCCTAGATTAGAGATCCCGCGATATGCCGTCCAGCGCCTGGCGCGAGGCCAACCCGTCCTTTGCCGCGTCCGGCGAGAGACCTGGGGCTGTAGTACTCGAGGTGGCGCAGTCGCGCGTCGCCATGTCAGCACGCGCTGATGGCCAGGCTGCTACAACAGTACCGCTTCAACCGGGCGCCGCAAGGACCTGGGCATCCCGGGCCCGCGACCGAACCGGATGACGAGATCGGGCCTTCCAGTCGAGATGCCGATTGACTCGGCGAACTGCGACCTGAGTGCTGCGACTTCCACCGGCTGATTCAGGTGGGCAGTCCTTACATCCATCGCCGTAGCCTGCAATGCAAACCGCTGCAAGGCACGACCCGCCTCTACCCAGTGCTTCTTGTCCTCGCGCTCTGAGACGAATACCGCGATGCCGGCCGAGCTCCGGACATGTCGTGCGTACTTGTCGTTTTCGGCCTTTTCGGTGAAGAAGAGATCAAACATCAGGCCACCCAGCCAACCTGGGGCACTTGGATTGCCGGAACAACCTGCAAACAGCCCATCACCCAGTCGCGCGGCCTGCCCTCCGTTGAAACGCAACCAGTCCTTGAGTTCGCGCACAAAAGCCGGGTCCCGCATCTGTGCCGTATTTCCCTGGACCACGAAATCCAGCACATTCTCCATGGCCTGCCTGTCCGTGAGCAGGTGCACCCGGACGCCGTTTCCTGTGCCGGCCGATTCCAGCAGCCTCAATTCGCCGTTTGCAAGGGGCTGGCCATCGAACTCACGCCTGGTCGACTGCCGGCGCGGGATTGCCTCGAACAGCGGCGTTCGCGACTCCGTGGCGCGCACGAGGGCAATATCCAGTGACTCGTTCGCTCCTGCATTGAAGACGGTATCGTCGCGAAAACCCATTGCCGACGCTGCCTGCACGAGGTTCTCGGCGGCACAGCCGAGGCTGACAAAGAGGTGGTGATCGTCTGGATCGACGATCGGGCATCGGCGTCGATAATCGGGCAGGATTGCAACCGACTGGTCACCCAGCCTGAACTTCCAGCACTGGGAGTTGTGACTGGACGGCGCGAGAGTCGCGTAGCGCACGAGTTCACGCAGCACGGCGGGAGCGTCGCTCGAACCGCGTGCGCCATGCCGCCATGTCCGCTGCACGGCCTGCTCGTATTCCGCACTGCCGGCGCTGAGGGAGCGGAATGTGAGGGCACCCGTGGCGCCCACGCCAGTAGCGACGGCAGTCGCGATGAACTTTCTCCTCGTCAGCATTGCACTGCGTCTACCGTCTTTGAACCCCGGCGGCCGAATGCATCAGGGGCGCGGCGAGGATTGTCAGCCGTGACCACGCCAGCGCTTCAGCCTGTCGAGGCCGATGGTGAAGAATCTCGCGATGAATCGCGGGTACCCTTTCTCCCCGAGTTTCTCGATGATCAGTGCGCGCATCTCAGCAATGGTCATCTCCGGGTTGACCAGCTTGCCATTCTGGAAGCAGAAGCTGCAGTACTCGTCACTGCGGCTGCCGTCCGCATTGGTTCCGCCGCTCTTTGGATCTGCTTTCAGCGGCATACCGCAACTCTGGCACCGTGCGCTTGCAGTCATCTCGCTCTCGGAACTGACTCTAAGAACGCCCTGGCGCGGGCTACGTCCGGAACAGTGAGATCGAAGTGCGTGGGCTTCATGCGGAGCACCGTGTCATCGCGTCAACCCGGGACGTGCGGTCAGACGGTCCTGAACCACGCCTCCGAGCAACCCGATTACTCCACCGGCTATTCCACCGACGAGTCCCGTGTTCATCGTGATTTCCCCTGTCGTCCGACGTTTCGCAGCGGCGGCCCACGCGGCCGGCGGCACGCAGCAGGCGGCCAAGCGCGGCATGTCGTTGCCTGTCCGCTTGAGCGGATGCTCAGGCCGTATTCTCGCCGGCGCATGACGGAAAGACCATATGCAGCAGGAACCAGCCATGGACGGCTCCGACGACGGCACCCGCTGCGAGCAGGGTCAATGCCATGACGGCGACGATGACTGCCGGGGCAGAGGTGAGTTCATTGGATTGGGCCCCAAGAAAGATGATGGGCATGCCGAGGGCCCAGGCCGCGGCGTTTGCGGGAAGCCACAGCCACGCTCTGCGCGTGACCACCTTTCGAAGACTGTGCCACTGGAATGCTGCGAGCAGCGGACCAGCAACTGCCCCGAGCCCGGCGGCAAGGAGCAGGACCATGGCAAGCGGAGGTTCGGCCTGCGCAGGCGTGTCTGGCCCGTGCGCCAGGCTGACGATGGTGCTCGGAACCATGCCAATTGCCCAGGCAGCCATGGCGCCAGCGACTGTGGCGCGGATCCAACCACGCAGCGCAGGAAGTCTGCGGACTAGCACCGCTCTCTGGGCGACGCCGACCACAGCCCCCTCGAAGGCACCAAGCAAGACG
>Ga0224510_10001224_pt1 | contig 17360 bp, 20 predicted proteins | sample SF_May12_sed_USG_FD_170161 | JGI IMG/M metagenome (GOLD analysis project Ga0224510, IMG submission 170161) | Sediment microbial communities from San Francisco Bay, California, United States - SF_May12_sed_USGS_4_1 | ecosystem: Environmental > Aquatic > Marine > Sediment | place: USA: California... | reverse complement strand
TCACCAACTCATCAAGATCCGCTAACGTCGCCGTTCTCATAACCCCCTTTTGTGATGTATCTGTTGCCATTGTTCTCTGATCCGTTTTTATTCTCTCATCCCCCTTTTTCCAACCACAAGATGCCAGAAAGGAAACCCTCACCCGGTTGGACCAAGGCTCTTGAGCTTTGGCATTTCCGCATAAGATGGTTGAATATATTGAGGTGTACAGCCTTGCGGGAGGAAGGCCCCCCTGGCTAGCAACACCCGTCCTGCAAGTCCGATCCCCTTAGCCGATGGCCATGCCCCACTAGCAGGAACCTCAATAAGGGGGTACCCTTGTAAGGGAAGGCCATTCCGGTTCTGCACCCACCCGTCTCCGAGCACCATTGTCGGCTCGGACACGGCGTCACAGATTTCTTTCATCTCCCCGATTTGAGCCTCTTTCAGGCAGACAACCTGTTGATTCTCCCACCGGAAAAGCCCCCAGTACACCATTCCTGGGCGAATACTGACGGTACTTAACAAAGGAAGATCCGAAGCGGGCTGATTCCATACCAGCCCTTCAAGGGTGGAAACTCCAACCAAAGGAATATTTAAAGCCAGTCGAAAGCCCGTCATCGTGGCCAATCCCACACGTAAGCCGGTAAAGGTGCCTGGTCCCATTGAGACCGCTAAGCCTTCAAGATCCGACACCTGTAAAGAGACCGAGGTTAACAAACGGTCAATCGTGGGGATGATTTGTGGAGTCAGAGGCTTTCCTGACTCACAGTCCAGATAGGCTAGCAGGTCTTGATCATTAAAGACGGCCACACTTTGATGAACTGTGGCCGTTTCGAGTGCTAAGATTATCATTCTTTCTGTTGACTCCAGGCACGGGCATCATTCGACTTCTGGCGAATAGCCTATGTCACTAAGCCGCATTTACGATGAATTCCTGAAAATGCAAAGTAATGGATCCTCCACTGGGTCGATGGTCCGTGGCCCGGACAACGAACGGCAATCGGACCGGAGAGACTTCCCCCGATGCTTTGACCTTCACCTCTCGATAATCTTCACACTCCACTGACACGACCATATCATCGAATGCGCGTCGATATTCAATCGACGTCAGCTCCAGGGTCTGGGCATCAACCCAGGTCCGGACGGTGAAATCCTCTTGAGACGAAGTCGATGACGGTTGGCCTGCCGCCATATCAATTCGATAGCGATCTTCATTTTTCCACACACGGACATCCGAACTCGACAATCCGGAAATTTTTCCCAACACCGCATCCAGAGCACGAACACTCAACATCACGGTCTGATCCCATTGCGTGCGCGCGGTGGGTTCATCCACTCGTCCGGTGACCACCTTGCCCTCAGCCGGGAAATACAGTTCATACTGGTTGCCCTCGCGATGAAAATCCATCACGGGAACACCCAAGCGAATATAGCCTTTCAAGTTCAACACATCGGGTCGCACATAGGAAAACATGCCTTGAAGATTTTGAGAAAGAGGGATTCCAGAACCGGAGATGGATGCCTGAAATAATCCTCGAAGAGTGCTTATGGTCGCCTCTTTTTGACGCAACGCCTCCAGCACCCGCTGCCCTTCTTCGTCTTCAACAGGTCGTAGCGCCGCTTGGAACAGGCCGGCACATCCAACCAGAAAGACTAACGGCAAGACAGCCCATCGACTCAAAATGTTCATCTTGATATATCTATCCGTCAGACCTTGCCATTTATGAGGAATGGCTGACCACTGTTTCCCAAATGTCGCCAATTTCACGGATACCTACGACTTCTATTCCTGGAACAGGCTTGCATTGCTCCAGATTGGGCTCAGGCACCACGCAGCGTGTAAATCCCAATTTCATGGCCTCCCGAATGCGAAGTTCCGCATGCTGCACCGGCCGAACTTCCCCACCTAACCCCACCTCTCCCATCACCACCAGCCTGGGGTTTAGAGCCAACTCTCGAAAGCTGGATAACACCGCACACACGATTCCCACATCAACTGTCGGCTCATCAATTCGAAGTCCTCCTACCACATTCACATATACATCGTAACCGGTGAAGTGTAATCCTAATCGCTTTTCCATGACTGCCAACAATAACGATACCCGGTTCACCTCAACACCTTTGGCCATGCGTTTCGACATGGGGTAACTCGTCTCCGCCACCAGAGCTTGCAACTCCACCAATAGAGGGCGCGACCCTTCCACACTGGACACGACCACTGACCCGGCACTATGGCCGATTCTCCCGGTCAAAAACATTTCTGAGGGATTAGCTACCTCCATGAGGCCCTCATCCTTCATTTCAAACACCCCGATCTCATTGGTAGGCCCAAACCGGTTTTTCACCGCTCGAAGGATGCGATAGCTTTGCCCTTTATCTCCTTCAAAATACAATACCGTATCAACGATATGTTCCAGGAGTCGTGGCCCCGCAATGACTCCTTCCTTGGTCACATGCCCAATAATAAAGACCGGAATATTGGTCCGTTTGGCATACCACATCAGGCGACATCCAACTTCCTGAACCTGGCTCACACTTCCCGGAGCCGACGTGAGTTCCTGAGTGAAGACGGTCTGAATGGAATCGACGACCATAATCCCGGGATTGACCTGTTCCGCAACCTTGAAAATTTCTTCCAGGGAGGTCGCCGCAACCACATACAAATTAGGAGAGTGAATACCCAGGCGATCCGACCGCATCTTGATTTGTTGCGGGGACTCTTCCCCCGACACATACAACCGTGCCTGCTCTGATGTTCCTAAGGACGCCAGAGTCTGCAGCAGGAGGGTCGTTTTGCCAATTCCAGGATCGCCTCCAATCAAAATCACTGATCCCGGAACCACTCCTCCCCCAAGTACCCGATTCAATTCTTCAATGCCGGCCTGAAGACGAAACTCCTGGGTCTGCACAATGGAGCCAATCGGTACCGCCTCAGGCGTTCCGCCGGCGACACTTCGTTGTTGAATGGGCGAAAGATCCCGATCAACTTCTTCCCGTAACGAATTCCATTGCGCACATTCCGGACACCGCCCACTCCATCGTACCCCTTGGTATCCGCACTCTTGACACACAAAACGGGTTTTGGGACGAGCGGCTTTCATCCAGTTACCCCTCCCGATGACACAACCCAAAAAACAGCAAGGCACCCTCGTATGATAGAGAATACTTTTTTAACCATTCGTGGACCCATCAATTGCCGCGTGCTCATATTTAGAGATATCGCCGGACACGAGACCAATCATTGAGAATAATGGCCCTGCGCGGGAAATGCTCTTGTATGTTGGGAGGCGGTAAAATAACGGTTTGCAACCGATTTTGAACGAGGACTTCCGCAAAACCTGCTGTGCGCCCAATACCTCCACTCACTTTTTCCCATCCTTCCGCTTTCAGATCGTGTAAGAGATCGGTCAATGCTGTGGCCGTCTGAGGAAGGATTCTCACCATCCCGGGAGGAAATTGATGATCGCGCAACCAGGTCTGAATGCTTTCAATGCGCCCTCGCCCGGTCAGGTCCAGATACACAAGGTTATAATAAAATTCGGCCAGCTTACCCAATTCTGCAGCGGCAGCGGGATGGGCCTCTCCTAAACTCATCCCGGGATCCAGATACAGTTCTGGCGGAGGGGCTTCCGTGACAAGCTCCTCTGCCACCACCGCCAGGTCAATCAGCAAAATGGGACGGCGACGCTCCCATGAGAGCAGGACCCCTTTCCCTTCAATGGCGTCTACCTTAGATTGAGTGATCACCTTGACGACGATTGATAAATTCCCTCGCATACTGGGAACAAAATCGAGCCGAGCCCATCCATGCGCATCAGTGTTCGCCTGCCCAACTGTACGCCCATGGACAAAAAACTCTACGGCCTGATCAGGAATACCGATTTCCCCTTCCGCGTCGGGGTTGGTCAATCGGGCTTGTAATTGGATGCGCTTTCCGGGTGACGTTAATCCGTCCGTCACCGCGAGTTCAGCCCCAAACGCCAGAGAGCCACTCAAGATTATCAGGCCTGCCAAAAGCCCGAACGTCTGCCTCATTGTCTCAAGCCAGGAAAAGCAATTCCGCCTACGATTCATCACTTCCTCTCCATCTCGTGTGACACATTCTAAAACAGTCCTCTCCCGCGCTTGCCAAAGGCAAAGGCATCGAACCCTGCCAGAATGACAAATTGGATATAGATCAACCACCCGGTCGGCCAGAAAAATTTCGAAATGATTAAGAGAAGGATCCCGCACACTAGGAAAATATTCCCGCGTTTGACACCTAAGTACAGATGCCCCATCCCCGGTAAAATTGAGAGGGTGGCGGCCCCGAGAGCATGCATGGTCTTTTCCCGATCATCCATGAGACTTCACCTGGCCAAACCATACCATTCGCACTCTACGCAGTTCCAGAGATGAGAAACTCCAATCATGAAAAGGCAAACGGCAAATTCGGGGAAAAAGCGGAGGCAGAAAACGGCAGGAATATGAGTACAATCAACCAAGCTTTCGCTTACGTAATTCTTCCTCGTAGGTTTTATGATAGAGCACATCCCACTCCTGGGAACCTTCTGGAATTTGCCGGGCATAGGATTGCAACCGACTACGCACTTTTTGAACCAGCTCCTCTTCAGCCTTCATATGCTCAGCCAGGACTCGCTTCACCTCACGAAGTGCTTGAGCAGAATCGCCTATCAGCGTTGCTTGTGGGATTCCCTTGATACCCGACAGGATGGCATGGGCCAGATGCGTCTGCTTTTCGTCACTCAGGATGGGAGTATTCATTGGAAATCCAGGGAGGTTGACTCTCTACTTAAGACCTCACCCTTGTAGTGCCCTACAAGATAATTCCGCGTTCCTTGATGAGTTTTTGCTTCACCATCGTAAACATTTTCTGATAGTCGGCACGGCCTTCTGAGAACTCTCGTTCGAATTGCTTCAACATCTCACGGACATCGGCATTCAACCGATCTTCCACCTGCAATTCGGACATAATAACCGATTCCAATTGCTGAACCACTTCCTCTGGCTTTCCCTCAATTTCCAGGAACCCGGCCGCAGTTAATCGTTCAACGACTGAGAGAGCCATCTGATGCACGCGGACTTTATTCAGGCGCATCACATTCCCTCAGGAAGAAGTTCCACTTTCATCATGGACGCCCCTATCGCCTGCCGCAACACTTTCGGATCATCCAAAATCTTGCCAATCACATTGACCCGATCCGCGGGAACCGGGTCATCCCCGAGGCTCATGGGTGTACGACCAAAAAAAACTGCCAACATTTCCCCCATCCCCCAAAAGGCTACATCACCAACCTTCACTTGAGTCGTGGCGATCTCGCGATAATCTTTGACCCCCGGCAGCTTACAATAAAATTCTTCTCCCCATTGATTCACCGGCGCATGAACGGGTAAAGCCGCAACCACGGCCTGAGCCGTCCGATTGGATTTAAGCTGAGCCACCACCTGAATCCCGCCAATGGTGATCTTGATTTTCTGTGGACTAAATTCCATATTTTTTCGTTGCGGTTTGGTACGAAGCACAAAATGATACGGTCTCAGAATGTAGCTTGTCCTCTTGATGAAATCAAGGCTAGAATACTGGTTTCCCGTCCAGACTCATGTTGCAATCCACATTTCTATTTTTACAGGGCATCGGAGAATCAACTGAACGCCTCTGGTGGGAGGAAGGCCTTGCCACATGGGATGCGTTCCTTGAAACACCCACTGCTCCCCGCATTTCCACTGTTCGGAAAGTTCAGTACGATGACGAGATTCAGGAAGCCCGCAATCAGTGGAAGGATCATAATTCCCGTTTCTTTGCCCGAATACTGAAAACCCGCGATCACTGGCGACTCTACCCGAACTTTCGATCTCATGCGGCATTTCTCGATATTGAAACGAACGGCCTCCCGTTACCCGATGGCGAGATCACGGTCGTGGGCATTTACGGCAAGGGGGGCATGACCACCCTCATTCACGGAGAGACCTTATCCGAGGAGCGCTTGCAAGCAGAACTCGCCTCATATGATCTTATCGTCACGTTCTTCGGCTCGGGCTTTGACCTGCCATTTCTCAAAGCTAAATATCCTAACTTGAGGCTCGATCATCCCCATATCGATTTGTGTTTTGCGGCTAGACGATTAGGATTAAAGGGCGGGCTTAAGGCAATTGAGGCCGAAGTGGGCTGTTATCGCCCGACTTCCCTGGAGGGTCTCACGGGTTGGGATGCCGTCCGCCTGTGGGAAGAATGGCAACACGGGCAATCGGCCTCTGGAGACTTGCTCATCCAATATAACGAGGCGGACTGCAAAAACTTAGAACCCCTGGCCGACCTGATTTACAACCGTCTGGTTCAACGCCATGGACTCCCTGACTATATCGCTTCCCTATGAGATCGCATCAATCATCTGACAAATGGATTGGGGTCGGGCTGACGGATATCGGACTGGTCAGGAAATTGAACCAGGATGCCTTTTCTCTCAACGACCAGCTCCAACTGTGGGTGTTAGCCGATGGGATGGGAGGACACGCCGGGGGAGAAGTGGCAAGCCAAATTGCGGTTCACACCATTCCCCAAGAATTTCGAACCCGACTTTCTTCTGAAGCCTCTTTGGACATTCACCTCGACAGATTCCAAGCCATCCTATCCCAAGCCGTTGAGACGGCCAATCAGTCCATTCGGAATGAAGGGGCACAAAACGAACGCATTCATGGAATGGGCACGACCGTCGTCGTTGTGGCCATCACACCCACGCCGACAGGACACCAAGCGATTGTGGCCCATGCGGGCGACAGCCGTGCCTATCTGTTTAGAAACGGGACACTATCGCTCTGGACCAAAGATCATTCACTGGTCGAAGAACGGCTGGCATTAAACCTTATTACGCCGGAGCAAGTGCGCACGCACCCACTCCGTCATGTTGTGACCAAAGCCCTGGGAATAGATCCTCAGGCTCACCCCACCATCCAGGCCTACCCGCTTGAACCCTCAGATCTCATTCTGCTGTGTTCAGACGGACTCACCAAAATGTTGACTGATCAGGAAATTCAAACCATCGTAAGGGGAAAAGCCCCGTATTTGGAATCGATCTGCGACAAGCTCGTGACGACAGCTAACCGGTTAGGTGGAGAAGATAATACCACGGTGGTATTGATTGGCTTAAACTCAGGCGGAACGCCAGTCAATACTTAGTAGGGCATCCCTTACCATCAAGCAAAATGGTCATGAGCCGGGAACCTTAGCCTGGCCCACCAGTAAAATCCCCCCAAAATGGCTCTATAGGGCTTGCCCAGCAAAACCGCATTGAGGAGCGGCTAGACTGATTAGGCCCCTTGTCCGCAGACCAAGCACGCAACCGATCTCCTGATTGAAGGGACGACAAAAAGCTACCGGTTAGGCTTTCGAAAGAGGGCCGACCACCCAAAATACCCAACGGCATCTTTCATATTTGAAAACCACCGTTGAGCCATACCCATTGACGGATTCGTGACGTATTGGAGAGTGAGCACAATCCGCTCCTCTGCTGCGCCAAGTGGCGTGACCGCATGGTGCAGTTTATCCCCATTAAAAAAAATATACGTCCCCGCTTCAGTCCTTAATGATAGTTCTTTGACCTCTCGATCCGGTTCTTTCGTATGAAGACGGCATACCAAGCGGCTGCTCGATTGATCCCGCAACCCTAACAAAACGGTAAACCGTTCACCTTTATAATAGGAGGTGTCGTAATGATACCCGATATGATCTCCTGGCTCGGTGTAAAAATACAGCGCGCAGGAATGAGGATCCTCTTCCGGACATAGCAGTAACGGTACCCCTGCAATCTGGCTCAACAGATTCATCCACCCCTGATGATGATAAAACGCAAGGATCGCGGGAGCAGATTTTTGAAGCAGGTAAAAGCTGACGCTCCCTCCCTTTTTATGCCCTGGAATAAAGTTGCGATTGATCTGCGGCCGCACGCGCTCTACTTCCTGCATGAACTCCTGGACAAGCTGAGTGGGCATGAGATGTTCCAAGGCCAGAAATTGCCCCTGCTCCCAATATTGACGGGTCATATCCTCAACGTGGAGGGGCAGAAGTGCCTCAGTCAATTGCTGATCGATGGCATGCACTACAGGATTCAGCATATTCAGTTACCTTCATTCACCCGGACGACCAATCTCCAGGCCTTAACCGTTCTAAAATGAAGCGTCGGGATTCACTGTATCATGTCTGCCACTAAATTTTCACGAGGACAATCACACGTAACATTTTCCTTGACCCCAACGTCACGCACGTTTTATGGTGCCCGTTCGCGTCAACAATCTCCAAGGTTGTCTCGCAATTCAGCACTACCTTCATTTCACCATTTTTCACTTTTTCCTATGAACCGACTCCCCTTTCGCGAATTGATCCAAGGACAGGATTATTGGATCCAGGATCAGGCCTTACCCAACGCATTAGAGATTGCCCAGCGGTGCATCGCCAAAACGACTTGGACCTTAGGATCTCCCTGGCGGCCAGAACCCTGGCCTGGCATGCGTGCGCCGGAAGCCCTGACTCCTGAAGAGGTTCTCACAGTGGAAACATATGTCACAACGCACTTAGGAATCCCTCACCTCACTCCTCAAACGGATAGCGAGGCAGGGTTTTCGGGTCACAACCATATTCAGCTCTGCGGAGGAGCTGAAGGGGTGGCCCGTCCACATGTCGACTCAGCTCGAATCTGCGATTACGCCGCCGTTCTCTACCTCCATCCAAGTCCCCCCACGAGTCATTGTGGCACCTCCTTTTACCGGTTACATCTCCCTGGAGAACCGCCGGACGGCAACTATTGTCCAAAAAATTTTGAGAGTCTCAGCGAAGTGCCTGGCTTACCACGAGAAATGGATCCCACCATGTTCCAGGAAATCCTGGAAGCTCCCTATGTCTTTAACCGCCTGGTAGCCTATAAATCTGATCTCATTCATTCCGCCACCGGCTATTTTGGTTGGGATCATGCCCTGGCCTCAAAACGTATGGCTGCCGTGTTTTTTTGGAAAGCCGAATCTTAAATACGCTCGATCCATAATGGATGAAAATTCCATCCGTTTATGAGGGGCTTCTACAATCAGACTAGCTTGACTGAAGAAGTCTTACGTCTTGGCAGGCTTTCTTTTGGGGGTATTGGGACTGTCACCTGCGGTAGAACCGGTTCCTCGATCCAGCATTTCCCCCGCGGTTTTTCTGATCGTTGCGGTGAGAGTGCCCCCTCCCAGCATTCTGGCAATCTCGATTTCTCGTTGGACACCTGTCACTTCTTGTACATGAGTGAGGGTACGGTTTTCAGTTGAGGTTTTCTCTACCACAAACTGAGCATGAGCCTGTGAAGCGATTTGGGGGAGATGCGTGATACAGCAGACTTGATGGAATTGGGCCAATTGACGTAAACGACTCCCCATGACCATCCCTGCTTCACCGCCTACCCCACTGTCAATTTCATCGAAAATGACGACCGGAGTTTGATCGTTTCCCGCAAACACGGTTTTCAAGGCCAACATAATTCGAGACAATTCCCCACCGGACGCAATTCGCCCCAATGGCATCAGCGGTTCTCCAGGATTTGGGGCAAGGAGCATATCGATACGATCCATTCCGCTCGAACCAAAGAGATTGTCCGCATTAGCCATCTCAATATTGACCTGCACCTCCATTGTCGCCATTTTGAGAGCAGCTAATTCGCGCTTGATCTCTTGCACCAAGTGCTTGGCAGCTTTTTTCCGCCTGAGCGACAAATCGTGACCAACATCTTTCATTGATTCATAGCAACTGGTCACTTCCGCTTGCCGAAGCGCCACCTGTTCCTCACTGTGCTGGAGCGCTCCCAGGTCTTGCTCAAGGGTCTGGGTGAGTTCCACAAGATCTTCTATCGTTTTACCGTATTTCTTTTTAAGCCGTTGAAGGCCAGCCAACCGGGTATCAATGACTTCCATTCGTTCCGGGTCATATTCCATCTGTGACCGGTAATCCCGAAGATTATCGGTAACCTCCCGCAATGCGATGGTGGCCGTGTCCAATAACGGAACCCATGATTCTCCCTGGGCATCAATTTGCGCAAGCTCATGAATCCACTGAGTCACCTCCCCCAGTTGATCCAGAATCGACCGTTCTCCTTCATGCAGCGCGGTAAAGGCTTGATTCGATAACTCTCCCAATCGTCCACTGTGTTTCAATCGATGATATTCCTGACTAAGAGCCTCTTCTTCTCCAGTCTGCAACTGCATCTTGGTCAACTCGTCGTATTGATATTGAAGGATATCCTGACGATTCGCTTGATCCCGTAGCTTCTGGAGAAATTCGTCTAGGGCCGTTTTTTTCTCTACCCACTCCCGGTGCTTCCCCTGATAACGGGCCACGAATTCCTCAAGGTTTCCAAACGCATCCAGAAGTTTGAGCTGGGTCTTAGATGAAAGCAACGATTGCTGGTCATGCTGGCCATGAATGTCTACTAGCTGCTGCCCGATGTCTTGAATCGTTTGAAGCGGGGCGAGTTGCCCGTTCAGGTAACTGCGGTTTTTTCCGGACCGAGACAATATCCGGCGAACAATGATCTCCTGTTGGTCGGGTAGGAGATAGCCGTCCTGTTGCAACCTGGTCACGAGCGGATGAGTTGATGGGAGAACGAAACAGGCTTCCAGGAGAGCTTCATCAGCGCCAAACCGGATATGTTCGGCAGAAGCTCGTCCACCGACAAGCAATTCCAGCGCATCAATAAGAAGGGATTTTCCCGCTCCGGTTTCCCCCGTAAACACCAGAAACCCCGGGGGAAATTCCAAATGGAGTTGATCGATGAGGGCGAAGTTGGTAATTCTCAGCTCGGTTAGCATAACACCGAGTTATCCGCACCTCTGGTCAGGCGGTAGCAGAGGATTGAGCGAGGAGCGAGTCAATGATTTGTTTAAATTGTTGCTTTGGTCTTGCGCCAACAATTTTTTCCACCACTTGCCCACCCTTGAAGAAGAGAATGCTGGGAATACTCATGATTTGATATTGTCCCGCCACTTCGGGGGCTTCATCCGTATTCAGCTTCATGACTTTCAGTTTGCCTTGATATTCCTTCGCGAGTTCATCAACGATAGGGGCCACCATCTGACAGGGTCCGCACCAGACTGCCCAGAAATCCACCATGACGACCTCTGGGGACTTAAGCACTTCCCCGTCCCAGTTCGCTGCATCTGCTTTGGCCACTAAATCAGACACTGACTGCCTCCTTGGAAAAGTAGGACAAAATAGCTAAACTGTCCTGGCATCCTAAAACCGCTCTTGGGGGCCTGTCAACTGATTCATGCGACATGTCTGTTTTGCCATGGGCGAACTGCTTTGTCTGCTTGCTCCTAACTATTTTTGTACAATTCACAGAAAGCTTTCACCACTTCCACGCGCCAGGCACACCCGCCCACCAGGAATCAGGCATTGCTTCCCGCCAAAGAGTTTGCTGGGCCCATAATTCATCCGTTCGCGCCCGATTCAACCGATTGGCCATTGCCGCCGTCACATCAAATTGTTGACGAATGCCTTCATGAATGAGTTCTTGCGCCATACGGGGCATCACATTGGGCGGATCAATGAGATCAATGATTTCCCGTGCCGTCAGGTTCAAGGACAATTGCTCCACTCTCACATAATCTTCCTGTTTCACCAGTGAGTCTAAATACCCATTAATCGCCTGGTAGACATACGCCAAATATACATACGCCTCAACTGATGGATTGAGATCAATATTTCGCTGGGATGCCTCCACCGCTCGTCGATAATCTCCTGCCATTAAATAAACCTTGGCCCGCGCGAGGCAGTCATTCATTTCTCCAGGAGTCTGATCTGCTTGGGCCCAACTATTGGAAAACTGAAACGCTCCTATAAGAACAGCTCCCACGCCTAACCAAATCACCATCTCCCATACTCTCTTCTGCATCCATGAAGCATTCATGTTCCCCTCCGTCACAAATACCATTCAACATCACTGACTCGCTAAGAACTTCAAGCTATTTCGTAATCCTAACTTCTAGCCTTCGAGACGCTATTACGAAATGTCAGATTTCTTATCAACACACTATTCTCGAAACATCCCTTGTTTCAATCACTTTTGATTACCTACCTGATTCAGCCTTCCTTTAACTGTCCCCGAACAACGACAACAATTCATTTTGGTGACTGCCGGACCATGCCCAAACAAAAACGGACGAGCATCAATTCCTCACCCAATCGACAAGACTCCCATAAACGCCTGTCATTGAACAATGCAAAAGGTGTTTGGCATGCCCATTGCGAACAGCGACCATTAAAGAAGTTATTGAGATCGCGTGATTACTAAAAACTCAACTAACGGACAACGAGCAAAAAGAATGGGCGTCATCACCACCAGAAGAGGCATAATGAAACACAACAAATCAATTATTCACTTTACCATCATCATCGGTATTGGAGCCCTGTCCTTGTGCTTGATCCCTATCGCACCCACCCCGGCCAATTCATCTGATGTCGCATTCATTCTTTCGTCTTCTACGCTTCGTCCAGCATTTCTCTCTGACGAGAACCACGTGGAGGAATCCATCCAAAACGACGATACGTTGGCAGCCTTAACAATCTATCTAGAAGCGCGTGGAGAAAGCTTTGCAGGTAAATTAGCTGTCGCTGCCGTCATTCGCAATCGGATGCATCACAAATACCATAGCGATGGCACTGTAAAAGGCACGGTCCTCCGTGCCAAACAGTTTGAACCGTGGATTGGGCGTAACCCGGAGGAAATGGAATTTGACCCAAGAAACCAAAAGATGCAGGAAAGTTTATTAGCGTGGAAACTTGTTCAAGATGGGCGGAATATCGTGGATGGAGCCGTGTTGTTTTACAATCCCCAACTGGTCAAAACTCCCAGATGGGCTCAAGTCAACCGGAAAGTGGCAAGAATTGGGGGGCACGAATTTTTCAACAAGCACACCATTTAATGAGATTTAGGGCACCTGCATTTTTCGTAAATTCTTGGGACGCCTTACTCTGGAACCCCCGTCCTCAATACGTTCCAACTCTATGCGTAAATGCCTGAGTGCGCCGGAATGCACTCGACAGACGCCCGATTCGGTGAGGCCCAGCTGACTGCCAATCTCTTTCATCGTCAAGCCGGTGTGATAATATAATTTCAGGACTTCTTGCTGGCGTTTCGACAAGGTCACAATGGCCGCATTTAAAGCACTTTTCATTTCAGCATCAGCACAGGCCACGAAGGGATCTTGATGGTCGACATCAGGCAAGACATCCCGGAGCGTACACACCTCTTCCCCTTGCCCGACTGGCTCATCCAGACTGATTAGTCTGGGATCACATCCCCCGATCCCCTCTATCTCTTCTGCAGATATTCCCAACAAATGAGCCAATTCCTGAGTCGTCGGTGGTGTGCCGTTTTTCTGCAGATGCTCTTCCACGATCTGCCTAATTTGGTCCCGGCGAGACCGAACGGACCGGGGAACCCAATCCATCGCACGAATTTCGTCCAACATCATCCCGCGAATCCGATATTCAGCAAATGTGCGAAATTTAATATCCCGACTTGGATCAAAACGTTTCAATGCCGACAGCAAGCCCATTGCCCCTGCGCTGGTCAAATCTTCAACATCCAACGAAAATGGATTTTTGAGGGCCATGGCCCCAGCCATTCGACGAATCATTGGCAGAAACTCCTGCAATATCTGGGTGATTTTTTCTTGATCGAGCTGGGCCTGAAACTCAGCAGGATCTTCTCCCTCAGAGTCCCCCTCCTGAAACAAGGATAGGTCAACTTCCCTGATACCCACTACCAACTCTGTGGAATGTTGTGCGTGTTCGTCCATAATTCCGGCCTTTCCAGTGTGACCAAAAAAAACGCCCAATTCCGAGGAATGGGCGCATGAACGAACGCACGGAACTACTCACACAGTTCGGTAACCAGACCAACCCTGAAATACTAATTTCCTCAGGGTCTCTTGGCTTTGCGCCCTACCCTCACGGATAGTTTGCCCTTGTCACCTGTTTAATTTGTTATCCTATAATTAACCCCTCGTATAATTTGGCAGGCATTTTATGCTTCATTAAATAACTGCATTCTAGAGCCACATTTCCTTCTGGCATTCGACTGTTTCCTCTGTGCCTGTGTTATCGGATCCGGGTCATTGGGAGTTAAGAAAAAATCTTGAGTGGTCGTGAGAAAAAATGACAAATTCATACATTGAGCGGCATTAAGGTAAACCGCTATAGCGAAAGGTAAAGAATGACAAAAATTTCAACCTGTACCTATAACCATTTGACGAAAAGTCATTGTCATTTTATTTCAACTTCAAAAAAAGATTGATCCCAATCATCAAAAACATGACTGTGGAAATCCAACTTCCAACAACCGGCAACACAGCCCCATTACGGCCCAAAACTATGCCAACCGAGTGCGCGGCCCAAAAGAGAAATCCGATTGCCAGAGTTTGACCAAGCCCTTTGGCCACCCCCACCCCACGCACACCGCTTCCCCGAAAACTCACAGATACCCCTAACAGCGTCATCACCAAAGGAACAAACGAATAAGCAATACGGGACCAGTAATCGGTCAAAAATCGACGCGGACTGTGCCCGTCTTTCGCTACACGCTGAACATAGTCATGCAATTGATACAAAGACATATGCTCGGGAGACTGGGTCAGCCAATTCTGAAAATCATCGGGGGTGAGAGACAAGGGCAGCACTTGCCGCGATATTTCAGTCACATGGATTCGCTCTTCCTCCTGAAAAGTTCGCTGGATGACATGTTCCATCACCCATTCAGAATTTAAAAAAGATGCCCGTTCTCCCTCAAGAACCTGCTTAAGACTGAAGGAATCCCCCAGCGAATACTCATGAATCCCCTTCAAATGAAAACCATCCTCTTCCACCGAATCAATCTGCAGGAGGTGGTTCCTTCCCACCCGCAGCCATAAACGATCCGGAGTAAACAAGAGAGGCTCCGGCTTATTTTGGATCAACACCGATTGGACATATTCCGCTTTGATATTGGCCAAGGGAATCAATACCGCCGTCAACCCTAGAGCCACGAGACTCACGAGGGCTCCAAAGGCAAAAAACGGCGCGGCAATTTGAAAAAAGCTTAAGCCGCAACTGCGCATGGCGGTTATTTCACGAGTCCGGTTGAGCCCACCAACGGTCAAGATCGAAGCCATCAGTGCAGCCAGAGGGGCCAGCAAAAACGCAATTTCAGGAACCCGATACGCAAAAAAACTTAAGATGACCGTTAAATCGGCATCATATTTCAAGAATTTTCTTAACTTTTCAAAAAAATCCACAACCAGGTAAATCGTCAGGACCGTCAACAGGCACATCAAAAACGCCCGGCTGAATTTTCCACAGACGTACCAGGAAATTTTCTTCATAAACCAAATCCGTAAAGAGAACCCTGAATTATTGTTTCCGAGCTTGAAACAACAAAAACCCCGTCAGACAGGCCAGAGCAATATTGGGCATCCACGCCCCGACAAAGGGAGAAATAACCAGCTTGGTCACCAGAAATTCCCCCAACACATTAAATAAATAAAACCCGATTATCACCAGAACCCCAATCGCAAACCCTCCTGCTTTTCCAGACCGCTTCGACACAATTCCGACCGGGACTCCCAATAACCCCAGGACAAATGTAGCAACAGGAAAGGCCGTATCTTTGTAATACTCCATTAAGCGACGAAGGGCGCCAGTATCATTTCCCCCGGATTTCTCTAATTCCTGAATAAGGTCCTCGTAGGTTCTCCTTTGCGTCTTGTCTTTAACCGATTTGAATGGCGAAGGTAGCCAAAAATCATAGGTGCCAAAGGTAACCCGGTGATAACTATAGATCTCTTTGGGAATTTGATGAATGGCCCCGTCAAACAGCCGAATGCCAAATTGCTGACGTTCATTCTGTTTCAACATCTGAAATTTCTCTGCAACAATAATCAAAGGTTGCTCCGGATTTCGCTGATCTGCAATAAATACCCCCTTGTGCCCGGAGGAATTCTCCCAATTGGGAACATACACCATGAGTCCGGGAATCGGTTCATTAAACACCCCGGAATCAACCGCGAGAGTCAATTCATCCTCAATGACACTAAGCGCCAAGGTCTTTAACGACACACTGGCCCAAGGCTGGCCCCATTGAGAAAGGTACACCGTCAAAAAAAACACTGCCCCTGAAAAGACCACTACAGGGAGATTGATTCGCAAGAAACTAACCCCCGCTGCTCGAATAGCAATGACTTCGTTGTCAAACGACATGCGATTAAACGCCGAAATCGAGGCAATGAGGCATGCAATGGGAAGTGTCAAGACTAAAAATGAAGGAAGTAAATGCAACACAATCGACCCCAAGGCCGCCAAACTGATCCCCCGGGATACGACTAAATCAACCAGGCGTAACATTTCCTTCGTGAAAATAATGAAACAGAGTCCGGTCAGACTGGTCAAAAACGGGCGGAGCAGCTCAACAAAAATGTATCGATCGAGAAGTCTGATCAACGTATTGGACGGAACATATAGTTAGTGGGAAGGGTCAAGAAATGCCTACTGAGTAGAAATACTGCCCACAAAATCACCCTGAAATAATGAGCAGAAAAACACCCTTGCGAGATATTAGGGAATGATTTTCCTCTTGTCATTTATTGACAGATTTTTCAAACTGTGCTACACCCTTATCGTTTTTGTAAAGGTTAAAGAAGTGAAAAGAACACTACGCTGGGAAGCCGAAAAAGGAATCAACTCCTTTTTCGGCTTTTTCTTTTAGCCATGCACGGTCAATTTTGAATATCATATCCACGGGAACTTTAAATGGGGAGGGGACATCATGAAAAGTAAGGGAACGGTAAAATGGTTTAATGATCGAAAAGGCTTCGGATTTATTCAAGTTGAAGGTGGCCAGGATGTTTTCGTTCATTACTCGGCTCTTCAAGAAGATGGATTTAAATCTCTAAAAGAGGGGGAATCCGTCGAATTTGATTTGGTGGAGGGAGCAAAGGGTCCGCAGGCAGCCAACGTCACAAAATTGGGAATTGGCCAACCCTCTTAAATAACGGGGTTATTCTTTATGGCATTCTCCCTCTGAAACTTTGAAGGAGTGTGAAGGTCGGGCCAGACGTGCCTGAACTTCTCCCTTTGAAAATCAAGAATGGTTTTTTGGTCTATTATTCCTCGGACTTTTATTTACCGTCCAAGCGAATAGGGAGGATGTTGCATTAGTCTTTCCTTGACTTCCCTCTTTTTCTCCTGGTAGACTTTTCCATAAGTCGTTGTATTTATTGCAAAAATTTACGATTTTCGCCCAACCGATCTATCAATTTCAGAGGAACAGTATGACAAAAATTTTAGATGCCTTATTTTTTGGACATCCTTTCTATCGAAACAT
>Ga0224510_10001221_pt1 | contig 17376 bp, 17 predicted proteins | sample SF_May12_sed_USG_FD_170161 | JGI IMG/M metagenome (GOLD analysis project Ga0224510, IMG submission 170161) | Sediment microbial communities from San Francisco Bay, California, United States - SF_May12_sed_USGS_4_1 | ecosystem: Environmental > Aquatic > Marine > Sediment | place: USA: California... | reverse complement strand
CTATATTCAATGCCATTGTGAACCATCTTCACGTAATGTCCAGCGCCATGGCCTCCCACATGTGCCCATCCGTTCTTTGGAGCTAAGGTTGTCAGAATCGGGGCTAATCGATTGACGGGTTCGTTTGCCCCGCCGACCATCAGACAATAGCCGATTTGTAATCCCCAAATGCCGCCGCTGGTTCCGGCATCGACATAATGAATGCCACGTGCCTGAAGGTCGGCGGCCCGGCGGACATCATCATGAAACCTGGTATTGCCTCCATCGATCACGATATCATTGTTATCCAGGATCATCCGGAGATGTTGCACGGTGTCTTCGGTGGGTTGGCCTGAAGGAACCATCACCCACACTGCTCGCGGTTTGGGTAATTTGGCGATCAAATCTTCTAATGACGAGGACGCCGTGGCCCCTTTTCCTTTGGCCTCTATGACCAGGGTGGGCGACCGGTCATAGGCAACGACTCGATGCCCTCCCTGGCACAGGCGAGTCACCATATTCATCCCCATTTTGCCAAGTCCAATAAATCCGATATCCATGTTCTCTCCTTTGGTGAGACCGGGTGGTTGCCTCTTCAGTCGTCATTGAGTCTGACGTCAGAGCGATGCCAATGATGATGGTCGGTTACGCCTCACGACGGTGTGGCCGGCACGTTTCGTATTGAGGGCCAGATCAAGATTGCAGGCAGCCGTGATGAGACCAAAATGGGTAAAGGCCTGAGGGAAGTTTCCTAACTGTTCGCCAGAGTGTGAAACTTCCTCGGCATATAATCGCAGATGATTGGCATAGGTTAACATTTTTTCAAAGATCAGTCGTGCTTCAGTCAAGCGTCCGGCTTTCGTCAGGGCTTCGACTAACCAGAAGGTACACATGCTAAAGGTGCCTTCTTCACTGTCCAGGCCATCGGATGCGGCCTTGCCGTTCTCATAGCGGTACACAAGACTTCCTAACGACAGTTGTTCCAGGGTGCGATCAATGGTGGAGAGCATGCGAGGATCGGTGGGAGACACGAAGAACACAAGAGGCATAATCAGGTTGGCGGCATCCAACGCATCGCTATCGTAGGATTGAACAAAGGCCCCAAGGTCGGCATTCCAACCCCGTTCCATAATTTCCCGGTAAATGCGGTCGCGTTCCACCATCCATCGGGTCCGGTTGCCCGGAAAGCCTCGTTTGTCGGCCAGACGAATGCCCCGGTCTAAGGCTACCCAACACATGACCTTAGAATAGACAAAATGACGGCGTCCTCCCCGGACTTCCCAGATGCCTTCATCGGGTTGTTCCCAATTGTCGCAGACGAAATCCAAGAGGCGACAAAGATTCACCCAGAGGTCATAGGAAATGGACGCGCCATGTTTATTATAAAGATACACCGCATCCATCAAAGCTCCGTACATATCCATTTGAAGTTGGGAGGCGGCACCATTACCGATGCGCACGGGGCGAGAACTCCGATGGCCATCCAAATGGGGCAGTTCTTCCTCCGTCAGGTCACGTCGGCCGTCGACGCCATACATCAATTGGATGGATCCGTCCGGATTGAGTTCGCAACAACGGGCATTAAGCCAATCCATAAATCGGCTGGCTTCCACCGTAAAGCCCAGGCGCAATAACCCGTAAATCGAAAAGGCTGCATCCCGAATCCAGGTGTAGCGATAGTCCCAATTACGGGGACCTCCGATATTTTCGGGAAGACTGGTTGTGGGGGCAGCCACAATGGCTCCGGTGGGGGCATAGGTCAGGAGCTTGAGTGTGAGAGCGGAGCGATGCACCACTTCCCGCCATCGTCCGTCGTATTGGCATTGGGATAACCAGCGTTGCCAAAAGGCGGAGGTATTCCGAAAGGCTTCGTCCCCGGATTCAGGCGTGGATAGGAGTTGCTCGCCATTTTTGGTTTCCAGGTATTCCAGGAAAAACGTGAGACTTTCGCCTTGATGGAGCGTGAATTCTTGATACGCGATGTTTTCCTGCGTATGAAGAGGAATGGGACTCACCAATCCCACAGATTGATCCCCTGATTGAAAGATGAGGCCTTTCGGTCGAATCTCCATTTCATGTGGATTCCGGCCAAAATTAAAGGCGGGCGCGCATTCAAGTCGAAAAGTGACGGTTCCCCGGACGACCGAGAGCATGCGGATGATTTGGTGGCGACGAGGCCGGTATCCGGCTTCGTCCGATTCGATTGGCATAAAGTCGGTGAGTTCCCCGACACCATCATGCTGCAGAAACCTGGTCAGGAGAATATTGGTTTCCGGCAGATACATTTGCCGGGTATTGCCCTTTCTGACCGGAGCAATCTTGAAGTACCCTCCCACTTTATGGTCAAGAATGGCTCCAAACAGGCTGGGGGAATCAAACCGAGGCAGGCAACACCAATCAATGGATCCATCGATCCCAACAAGGGCGATGGTATGGAGATCTCCAATAATCCCGTAATCGCCGATGTTTTTATAAGTCATGTAGGTTCCTCATCACCATGGGATGGGATATTAAAAAATAAAAGGGTAATATACCGAAAATAGAGCAATGAACACTACATATGGTGATGAAATTATCAGTTAACCTCAAGATCTAGATCGTCTGCAATGAGAAACGCGAACCAACAAGTCTGACCGATGGAAGATTTCTCCCCCAAAAGGGAAATTATCAAATACGTCATTGGTTCCGGTGTTTTCATGATTTAGTAGACCTCTTGCTGCATCACTCCACTATTCTACTGTATCTGTATCGGATGCCAGCGTTGCAGGCTGAACAAGAATTGGCCGGAAAACACAAGAAAGGGTAGGTGAGAACTTAAGGAGGAAGCCGGGGATTTTATACGCGGATATCAATGAGTCGGGTCGAGCCATCTATGCGGGGTGTCGGCTCTTCGGAGTGTTGATCCATATTCTTTTTTTTGTTTTTCCGGGTGCGGCTATAAAAACTTCCCTTCTGGCCCACATCTCCATCCTCGACCGTTGAGGTAGAGTGAGCGGGGATGATCGTTGGTGGTGGAAAATTGTTGATTTCCATAGAGCACCTTTAGATTTGAGGGTGATTATTGTGGTCTGCGAGTCTTTTCCCTCTCTTACTACAACTTATCGTCAGAATGTTCTCAATCTTTAATGGGAAAGTGTTGATCCGTCCCTCAATACCCCTGGGGAATATCTACTATTTATAGTGTTCAAACCTTTTTCCCGGCCAATCTCATGGCCAATGCTTGATATGGCAGCATAGAGGGCTTTTTATTTTTCGTACTAATACTGGATGGCCTCACCCGATACATGGTGCCTTCTCAGGCTTCTTTTCCTCCAATCGAGTATCAGAGGAAAATGCCATTTCCCAAAAGGCGTCTGTTCCCTTGATGACAAGAAGTTGGTGTCGCCGTATAATCCGCATAGATGACACCTCAAGCTTCCCCGTCTTCGATAGCTCTTGATATCCCCCGTATTTCCTCTGCTCTCCGCCAGCATCTCCCTTTCTCCGCCGAACTTGAGCAATGGGTGCCCTTGGCCGGCGATGCCTCCAACCGGCGATATTATCGGTTGTATGTGAAGGAGGCCCCCGTCTCTTCGCTTATTCTCATGCAATTGGCCGATCCAGAAGGGTTTAAAGCGTCGGAGGAGGCGGTCAGTGGCGCGGGGAGCGAAATTGCTGAATTGCCGTTCATCAATGTTCTGAAGCACTTGCAGGCTCATGGGGCGGCGGTTCCCTCGTTGTATGGCTATGATAAATCGGCAGGCCTGCTCTATCTGGAAGACTTTGGCGATGTGACGTTGGCTCAGGCCTGTACAGGGGCGCCCATGCAAGTGGTCGAGCGCTGGTATGGGCAGGCCATCGATCAACTAGTTCACCTGCATGTGGGTGCCTCAGAGCCGTCCGCATCGGCGTGCCTGTCGTTTACACGGTCTTTTGATGTGCCGTTGTATCTGTGGGAGTTCGACCATTTTCTGGAATATGGCATTGTGGCGAGACAGGGGCGCCCCATGTGTGCTCAGGATGCTGTTCCTGTCCGTGAGGAATTTCAGAAAATAGCGGAATGGTTGACCAGTCAACCGCAAGTGTTTACCCACCGTGATTATCATTCCCGTAACTTGATGGTGGATGGGGAACGGCTGGGCATCATCGATTTTCAAGATGCATTGATGGGGCCTGTGACCTATGATTTGGCTTCCTTATTACGGGATTCCTACATCGCTCTGGATGACCTCTTAATTGACCGCTTGATTGCCCGGTACAGGGAAGGGATGCGTCAAAACCTATCATTGCCACAACAAACAGCGATGCTCTTACATGACCCTGAAGCGTTTCGTCGGCTGTTTGACTTCACCAGTATCCAACGCAATCTGAAGGCTGCCGGTCGGTTTGTGTATATCGATCGGGTCAAAGGCAATCCAAACTTTTTGGCCTCGATTCCTCAGACATTGAAGAATGTTCGTGCCAACTTGAATAAATACCCCCAACTCCATCGATTGCTCACTCATCTCTCCCCTTATATCCCTGAATGGCAATAGCTCCTCTTTTATGAAGGCCATGATTTTGGCCGCGGGCTTGGGCACACGTCTTCGGCCGCTGACCGACACGATTCCTAAACCGTTATTGACGGTAGGAGGCACTCCGCTCATTGTTTGGAATCTCTTGTTATTGCGGGCAAGTGGAATACGAGAGGTCATCATCAATTTGCATTATCTGGGGCATGTGATCGAAGAAGCGATCGGTGATGGATCACGTTGGGATATGCAGGTGCGGTATTCTCATGAACCGACGCTGTTAGGAACGGGTGGTGGACTAAAAGCGGCCGGGTGGTTTTTTGACAAGCAACCTTTTTTAGTGATTAATGGCGATACATTGATCGAGCTGGATGTGAAGGCACTGATAGAATTTCATCAGACTCATGGCGGAGTGGCCACGCTGGTCCTCCGAGATGATCCACAAGCAGCCCAATGGGGAGCCGTGGAATCGGATGCACAGAATCGCATCCTCAGAATAAATGGCCGGGGAATGAGCCGGGCCGATTCGATTGGCCCTCTGGTTGAACGGATGTTTGCAGGCGTCCATATTCTCCATCCCTCTGTTTTGAAAGATGCTTCGGCGGGGACCCCGTTTTCCATCATCGACTCCTATACGCATGCGCTTGCGCATGGTTCGAAAATATTTGGATTTGTTCATGGCGGTTATTGGTCCGATATCGGGACGGTGGAGCGCTATGCTCATGCACAAGCCGATGCCGAGGCAGGATTGATTTCCCTTTTTCCCCGAACCTCTCCCTGACCACTTAACTCTGAATTTCCTCTATGGGTTGAGGGAATGAGCGTGAGATGCTATTTTTCTAACTGAGCATTTTTCTGCTGAAAGTTCCCTCTTTTGACGGGTTGATCTGGAGGAAGGCTTGCAAAAAGATATCGATATCCGGTTTAGTATCTGAATCCTCCATGCGGTGTTTCCCTTTTCATATTTCGGGGTAAAGGCAATCGTGGCGTCATTTGATCAACTCCACCACTTACTCGAGCAGTCCCTACGGGATTTTCAAGCCGAATCGAGTGACCTCTCCGATGCGCAAGAACACGAACTCAGCCAAGCGCTCCACCAATTGACGGGTCGGCTCACCGAGATTCTTGGGACAACTTCCGACCTATCACACTCCCCTGACTTTCTGACGGCCAGCGATCTGCCAGTCTCGCCCAAGGCTCCCATCTCTCAACCAGTTAAATCTCAGATTCATTTTGTGACGTCCTGTGAGGGAGTGGTCCTGATGGCCAATGATGCCATGTGCGAGGTGTTGGGGATGGATCGGGTTAAGATGGGCAAGGTGTCAATAGCTGAATATATGCCTCAGGAAGAATGGAGGATTCTTCGGCATCACCTTCGTGCCCCCGGCGCCCCTCATGAGTCGATAAGCAGGGTGATGACGATTCTCCCGGCAGGAGGACCATCACGGAAAGTCGCGTGTGTGGTGACACCCATGTTCGATCAGTCTCAAAAGGTGATGTCGTGGCATTGGGGATTGATTCTGGAACCCACGTATTCTTCCGCTCAGCCTTTTATCCAATTGGTGCAGAGCCTCGAATCGCAATTATTTGCGGGCCAGAGGATGGAAGGGTGTCTGACGCAGATCTGTGAGGGCCTCGTGCACACCTTTGGGTTTCCCTTTGTGTGGATAGCCACCGTGCGGAAGGGATATGGTGCCCAGTTATGCGCGCATGCCGTGACGGCGGGTTTGGATTGGGAACCGCATGGCCTCATGTGGTGGAGCGATGTTGCTCGACAGGAAGGGTTGGTTCGGGCCTGCGGGGCCTCTGAAGTGTCCCTCCTCTCTAGGTCTGCCGCTCAAGCAGGCGACATAGCCTGGTTCCCATCGGTTTTCCAGCTTCATGACACGTTGTGTGTTCCTCTCGCTTGTCAGGGGGATCTCTCAGGCGTACTGGTCGTGTGTTCCTCAAGGCCACACGTGTTTGATGCGACGGTGACCAGGTGGCTGCGGGCCCTGGGTTATCAGATGGAACGGTTGATGGCGCGTGGGAGGAAACTGGAACAATGGCGATTGCAGAGTGCGGCTATTGCCTCAGTGAATGACGCCGTGTGTGTGACGGATCCGCACGGTCGCTTGGAATGGGTCAATGAGGCCTATTCCGCGTTAGTGGGGCTCTCCATTCCACAGATACTGGGCTCACCATTGAGTTCATTTCCACATGCACAGCTGCAAGCCATGAGCCATCCGAATGACTCTTCGGCCAAGAATCTCTGTTGTGTGAAGACGGAGATTATGCAAACAGGGAAACATGGCGAATCCCTGGTTTTTGAGCAAGTGGTCACCCCTTTGGTGGATGAGGAGGGGCAAGTCATGCATTTTGTTGCGATCCTGCATGATGTGACGGCCCGGAAGACGCAGGAACTCCTGATGAAGCATCAGGCGTATCACGATCCGTTGACCGATCTGCCGAATCGGATTATGTTTGAAGACCGGCTGGAACAGGCGTTGGCGCAAGCCAGACGGAATGGCACCTTGCTGGCTGTATTTTTTTTGGATCTCGACAATTTCAAGGCGATCAACGATCACCATGGTCATCAAACCGGAGATCGCGTGTTGCGCGTGGTGGCGAAGCGGTTGGTCACTTGTGTGCGATCGACTGATACCGTCGCGCGTTTATGCGGGGATGAATTCACGTTGATTCTTCAAGGGCTTGATCACATTCCGGATATCCGGCAGGTGGCTCAAAAAGTTTTAGAATGCCTGACCCCACCCCTTCGGGTAGGTGGGAAGGATATTCCCATTCAGATCAGTATCGGTATTGCCGTCTATCCCAAGGATTCCACGGAACCTCATCAGTTGATGGAGATTGCCGATCAAGCGATGTATCGGGCGAAAAATTCTGGCGGCCAGCGCTGGTATTTTGCGACGTCCGAATGGAATGCCGAATAGTCTTTATCCCGCTGACTCCTCCTGTCTTCTTCCCGAGACCGATGCTCCAGCAACATCCGGTTAGTTAATGGACTCGTGAGCCATAAGACTGCCTGTCTGACGAGCAAAGAGCGCGTATCGGCTTTTTCACCGTATCCCCATCTCCCCAGTTCCTCATCAGATTGCGGCTGTCCCGCCTTCTCCGCATTTTTATTAATCCTATGTCGGCTGCACCTTCTCAGGTCATCTTCCTGTGCCATGGCGTCTGCTTCAAGAGCGTTGAGGAAAAGCCACGATTGTTGAGTAAATGCTGCGTGTGGAACGCAACGGATTTCACTTTGCCGGGAAGTCTGAACCCTCCAAAGTCTTCCCAGGAGTGCCTTGCGGTATTCGGGCATCGTTTGAGCATGGTCATAGAGATGGTCTTTCGTTCTGCAAGAGTGAGGGATCCGTAACTCGGCCCCCCAATTATGGAATTTTTAATGATGGGTGTGTGATTTCTTCTTGCGTCTGTTCTCGTCTGAGGCATTCTCGGCACCGATGCTTGGCTGCGGTGAGTCCCTATCGTGTTCCGTATTTTGACTTGGCCTTGTTTTTGCATTTTTCCATTTCAGGGATAGACGTCTTAGTAGAGGATCCCTCGTGTGTTGTTCGCTGTAGCCGTTGAACAAGGAGTCCGTATCATGACATTTCATGCATCTTCCCGCAGTATGTATGTTTGGGGAATAATCATCCTGATGATGTTGCTGGCGACCGGTTGTGCGCATCGCTCTTCTCAGGTGGTCAAACATGGCAAAAAGACAGGGAAGTCTTCCGTGATGGCCTCACAGGGGGACCCTTCTCCGGCATCTCCGGAAAAAGGGCTGAACGGAGGAACCGTCGGTGGCGAAGGGTATTTCCCTGAAGTGGCGGGAAAATTCTCCGATCTGCTTGAAGAAGATCCGATGATCCGGGAAGACAAAAATTTTGGCTCTGACTTGAAGTCCCCTGGTTCTCCTAATGATTATTGGGTGAATCGAACTCGTGCGGAGCAACTGACGGCTCAAAGCGGATTACAGGATGTGCATTTTGAATTTGATAGCTTCCAACTCAATGAACAGGCCAAGGAGACGTTAGGAGCCAACGCGGAGTGGCTAAAATCTCACCCCCATGCCGTGCTCACTATTGAGGGACATTGCGATGATCGTGGGACCGCCTCGTACAACCATGTCTTGGGTGAAAAGCGCGCGATTCGCACAAAAACCTATCTCACCAGTCTGGGAGTGCCGGCTGAGCGACTCCACGTGATGTCATTCGGGAAGGAAAATCCGGTCTGTTGGGATTCAAGCGAACCGTGTTACCAAAAAAATCGGCGTGCCCATCTGGTGCTGGATATCAGTGTGGCGGCAACCGCTATGCAATACTCAGCCGGCCGAATCGAGTAGCACGGACTGGTTCAGGTCTCTTGCTGTCCATGCTATTGTTTGGGTTCTGAGAAGATAAGGAACACATCATGCTCATCCCCCGTTCATTGTTTGGTCGTTGGACTGCGCGAGTGGTTATTTTGGGGTTAGGCGCCATGGTGGTGGGGTGTGTGGCGCAACAGGCGGACGTGGTGAGAATCAAGCGCGAGTTGGACGCGAAAATCAGCCAGCTCGATAAGAGTAAAACGTCGCTCCAAGAAGCCGTGAATGATGCCAATGAGGCGCTGGGGAAAGCGAATATCCTGATTACCCAGCAACGCGCTGAGATTAAGGAGTTACTTCATGCACGGGCAGAGGTAATGGATCAAATGGCCACTTTGAAGGATACGGACCTCTCGCAGGTGCGTGGCGCCATTGAAAAAAATCAGCATCAGGTCAACGAATTGAACCAGAAACTGGCCAGGTACGACACGGAGATGAAAGAGGTCCGAACCCAGCTTCAACAATCTGAACCCCTGGTGCATCAGCTTCGAGATCGTGTGGCGGGGGAAGAGCAGCTTCTGACGGAGCAGGGCGGCAAGTTGGGAGAATTCCGGACTTCATTGGTGGATTATCAGCAGGTGCTTGCCTCTCTTCGACAACAGGTCGCACAACAAGAACAGCAGGTCGCGGAGTTGCGCAAGCAGATGGAACTCACGGGCCAAAAATACGACGCTCAGGGGAAACAGGTCCAGGCGAATTTCGAAGAAGTCCGGCGAAGTATCCAGTCGGTGGTGGGGACGTTGGAAAAAGTCAGTACCACGTTCGGAGGACGATTGGATGAACACGAGCAAAAGCTCTCCCGGGTGGTTGGTCAGCAAGGTGGCCAGGTTTCTTACAACGCTCCTGTGGTTAAGACTCCCGAACTGTCGGCACGGACAGCGGAATCCCGTGCTCTCCTTTCCAGCATCACGCCTCAATCTTCTCGATCCGGAGGAAGTCCTCGCTCGGAATCTTCCCAGATAAGTTCTCAGCCTGTTGCCGCCGGGGCGGTCGCCGCCTATGCTCCCTCAGCGCACCCTTCCAGGACTGTGCCGCCTCTGTCAGGAGTCCCACCCACAGCTTCTCCCGGTCGTGTCGAAGTGCGAGACCCTCGGGTGACGTATGACGGGGCGATGAATCTGCTTCGTCAAGGGAACTTTATGGAGGCCGCCAACGGATTTTCCACATTTTTGCGGACGTTCTCCGACTCACCATTAGCTGCGAACGCGCAATACTGGTTGGGCGAATGTTATTACGGAGAAAGACGGTTTCAAGAATCGATCGATGAATTTGAACGAGTCTTTGCCTTCTACCCGTCCAGCAATAAGGTTCCGGCCTCTCTGCTGAAAATTGCCTACGCTCACCTCGAATTACGGCAGCCGTCGATGGCCCGCTCGGTGTTTCAGCAGCTCGTTCGGACTTTTCCCCAAAGCTCCGAAGCGGACAAAGCCCACGTTCGCCTTCAGGAAGTGAATGCCCTTCTCGAAAACCCTTCCTGATTTCTACATCTTCACTCTGGCAGAGTTCTGTGCGTTGGCTTCTGTTTACTGACCCGGACTCGGCGCCTGTTTCAATTCATGCCAGCTTTCTTTTCTGCTTGAACAGAATCCCTCTTCCTCGTTCCTTCGGTCGGTTTGCCCAGCCGTTGGCTGGAATCCATCTTCAGGAGAGTGGAAACGTATTGGGGGAGCGGCGCTCCCTATTTGCGGAGATGGTGGAGAAGGTTGCGGTGGGGTAGAGAAAATGCCGGGGAGGACAACAGGAATGTGCCAGATGACGGAGGGATGGGGATGTCGCTGAGCAGTGGCCGATAGAATCGAGGATTCTCAGACTTGAGATAAGCGAATGCCCTGGTGTGCGGGAATTTCGGGGACTAATGCGAAAGGGTGATAAACGGTTCGCCAGGATTCCCCGCGTTGTTCAATTAGCGATTCATGAATCGGGCCTAACCATTGGTCGGCCTTACGCAGATATTCGATTTTGTGTGGATTGATTCCCATGATTCGGCAACAGGTCGCATCCACGGCCGGGAGATTTCTTCCCATGACCAGGACTCCGGCTTGAACGGGGGTGCCCATAATCGGACCGTCCCCTTCCATCCCGGTTATGCCATCTATAATGGCGAGGTGAGGTTTGAGAGTGGCGTTAATATCCAAAATGGACTGCGGTATTCCTGCCTGGTGTAGTACATTCTTGGGCCACCCGTAATAGTTTCCGGGCATCACCCCAAAAAAATTCTTCATGGATAACGTGGCGCCGGCCCAATGGTGGGTTTTCATCTTGGCCAGGGAGACCACCCAATCGACGTCCTGCACCAATCGAGGAAAGGTGAGCGTGGTCAAATTCGTCTGCCCACCCACGTTGGGCAGGCTCACCCCTTCCATCGTATTCAGATCTTGAAAGGGAATACGATCTTCGTACAGCACATCCGCTAGCCCGGATTCTTCCAAAACTAAGAGGGTATCGTGACGATGCCCGGGCCCTTCGGCAACCACCACAGAAGCCGCACCAAGGTGAAGGAACGCTTCGACCGCGCCTCGCACGACAAGGGGATGGGTATTGATATGGGACAACGATTTGTGTGGCTCAACCAAATTAGGCTTTAGCAAAATGCGTTTCCCGTTGATCTCCGACGGGGTCACTCCCAATTCCTGGAGTCCTTGACGGATAAGTTTTGCCAAGTCTGCCTCATACGTTTCCGCGTGACCGATGAATGTTTGAGCCGTCAGGCGAGAGCCTGTCAACCAATGAAGCAGGGAGAACCCTGAAACAGCCAATCCTCCTCCGACCACACAGGCCTTCAGCAATTGTCTTCTGGAGAGGGTTGGCTGTTCGGTGCGTGTAAGAGGGGTGGTCATGGAAGGGATCTTTCTCCTCTTTAGTAGTGAACAGCGGTAGAACGTGGTTCTTGTGGGGAAGATCTGAATAACGAGTGCAGCCCATGAGACGCTTTCACGGCGCACAGGAGCAGGGCCAGGGAGGGAAGAGGATAGGGCCCATACCGTTCTTGACGTTGCAAACTCGCCAAGACCAACTCCTTTGTGTTTGCCGGCTTCAATCCCCAGGCTCCTAAACCCAGGAGGGCCCAGCCCAATGAGATGGGAGTCCTGAGGTGCGGGAGCTGTTCCAAAAGGTACGTCAGGCTCTTTTCGACAAGGTGACCCTCGGTGTTTCCCGCCAATGCGTGCAAGGCAATGCCCGTGCATTCCGGTAAGGGGAGTAAGGCTTTGCCGAACACCATCGTATTCCCTGAATTCCACCCTTCGTGGGGGAGTTGGCGATTCAGGAGCATGTCTACTCCTTCAGAAATGCGTGGATGGTGTGGAATCCCGGAAATTTGTAAGGAAGTAATGGCCATGGCTGTTGGAATGACCCAGCTATGCGTTTTGGCGATCCACGGCCAGCCCTTGGTCATGGTGTCGTGTCCAATAATTGAAGGGTCTGGATTGGGGAAATGTCTGCCTGTAAATCCTAAGAGATAGGCGATCGCCTGCGATTGGGCGTCGTGATAATGAGAAATCCCCTGCCAAGCCAACATGGCAAGAGGTGTTGGCCAGGAAGCGTCAGGGTGTGAGGGAGAAATGCTGACGCGGCCGTCGGTGGCTTGCTGGGAAACCAAATAGGTTCTTCCACGGGTACAACTTTCCCTTTCGAATTCCCAGGCAGACATTGAGAGAATGGCCCAGGCTGTCGTATCCGGCCGTGCCCCTTCCCCGGAGTGATAAGGAAACCCCCCGCTTGGGAGCTGGGCGGACTTCAGAAGTTCCAGAGAATGAAGCAATGGTTTTTGAATCATGGTGGAAAATTAGGAAATAACAAACATTTCAATAAAGATCGGTATCCCATGTTGTTCGGTTTAAACGGGGGGAACCTTAAAAATGACCCGTATGTAACTAGGCCACATCGTGCTGTTGTCATTCCCGCATCTTCCCCTATGTATCCCGGTAAGGTGTGAAGGGAAATCCATCCGAACGAAAGATCAGATGAGATGGATTCCCGATAACAGATGCCGGGAATGACCCTGCAGACTGCGACTACCGCGCCTTTCTCCCTTCCCTCCATCCGTGATTTCCGTTCCGTCCCTCCGTCATCTCCGCCAATTGTCAGCGGAGATCCATGAAGATGGATGCGCGATGAAACAGTCGGGTACGACAAAGACGTTTTTTGCTGGCGATTCGAATAAATTTTTTTCTCCGCGTTCAACAAAGGGAAGCAATGCATCGCACTGCGAAACAATATGGAAAAAAATCAAGCAAAAAACTCCGGCAAGTTTTTCCATGGCCAGTCGATAATGGAGCATGAAAACGAGGCGTCAGAGAAAACGACATGAAAAACGTTCCTGGGTTGACGAACATTTGGCTTTGACGAGGAAACATGCATTCGGTCGGGTGCCCCTTCCCGAGAAGGGCGAACACGTCGTAAGGCGTGGACGCAAAACCACGGGTCAGGGTTGGTCCCTGATAGCCGGGTTGCCGAAGGAACGGAGAGCCAAGGGGCAACGTCTGCGTCAGAATATTCCGGGCAGTCTGACGTAGCGAGAATTTTACCTTCGCCCGTAAGGAGATTCGCTATGGTTAACCAAGTAATGCGTTTTGTGAACGATGAAGAAGGAGCCACCGCCATTGAGTACGGCTTGTTAGCCGCGTTGATCGCCGCCGTGATTGTGGGCGCGGTGACCGCTGTAGGGGGCGCCCTCCAAGGGACGTTCAATTCGATTGCCGGCAGCGTTGCGGTGAGCTAAGAGAGAGCTCTTTCCCGCAGGAGTGTTTGGAAGTGCCGTACCCGGTGGTCACTCATCGGGGCGGCACTTCGGCGGGAAGCTACATCTGAAAGCCAATGCAATTTTGATGAATAAGATGAACTCGAATGTCGGAAAAGGGATAGGGGAGGCCAGCATCATGCAGACAATACTCCTGAATCACTTTCACTATTGCGTAAAGGACCTCCTTCACGATGAAGAGGGAGCTACGGCCATTGAATATGGTCTCATGGCCGCGCTCATCGGCGCCACGGTGTTGACGGCTCAAGCCGCTCTGGGAAATGCGGTGATGAATATGTATACGGGTGCCATGGGGCTCCTCACTGCCGCCATGGGGAGTTAGTGTTGTTTTCCCTCATAGTTCTCTCACCCGTTCGTGCGGAGCCTGACAGCTATCCGAAGTATGAACCACACCAATGGAAATTATTCACCATTCGAGAAACTCAGGGCGAAGAGGAGGTGGGAAGGTATTTGAGAGCCCCGACTTGATTGCCACCTCCAAACTTTTTAGTAGGATGGGATAACGAGTTATGAAGATACACACACGTCAACTATTACAAACGCTCAGACAATCCGAGCGGGGCTCCACGGCAATAGAGTTTGCCCTTATTTTGCCTGTTCTTGCCTCCCTCGTATTTGGAGCGATCGATTTTGGCCGCATGTTGTGGTTCAAGGAAGTGCTGGTGAATGCGACTCGTGTGGGAGCGCGCCAGGGGACGTTATTCGCTTCTGGAAATGGCCAGTCAGAAATTGAAGCAGCCATCACGGCTTCGCTTGCGGCCGGAGGAGTGGATCCTTCCGGACTGACGGTGGTGGCCAATGGGGTCGGAAGCCCGCAGGGACAGCCGTTAAGTGTGGTGGCCACCATTCCCTGGAATTACATTATCATCGATAAACTCGTTCCTGCACTGTCTACACCAAATTTACAAGCATCTGTGACCATGATGATGGAATAAGAGGAATACAATGTCTTGGACAGGATATTCCTGTGAGGGAGAATCGACTATGTGCAACAATCAACGAGCAGGCTGTGTCTCCACCCTTTTAAACCAACGTGGCATTGCTGCCATTAACAGTGCGTTTATGGCGGTCGCAATGGCCATCATGGCCGGTGTGGCGATTGATGTCGGGCATGCCTTGCTCACGCAAAATGAATTGCAGAATGCAGCTGACGCCGTAGCCCTTTCGGCAGGAACAAGAATGGGAGAGGTATATCTCAACATGCCGGAAGCCGATCAGGGGGACATGAATCGGAATTTGACATCCGGGGAACAAGCCCCGATTGTCAATATGGGCGATACGACGGCAGCGGCCAATAGTGCGTCGAATGTGGCGAGCCTTGCGCTTGAAGCGGGTGGCGTGCAATTTGGAACGTGGGATTTTTCGGCAAAAACTTTTACGCCAACGGTGGCGCGTCCCAATGCTGTTCAGGCAACTGTTTCGCGAGCTGCCGGAACTCAAAATGGGCCAATTGCGACATTTTTTGCGGGGGTGCTGGGTGTCTCGGCCATGGATGTCAATGCGACGGCCATTGCAGCGCTCGGGACAGCCGGAGGTCCGGCAGCACCTGGCGCGGTGGATGCCCCCTTTGGAATTTCAGAAGATTATTTTACGGGAAGTACGGGATGCGGAGATCTCATAACCTTTTCTCCCACAGGGACCCAGACGGGATGTGCCGGCTGGCATGTGTTTGATGAGGAGACCGGTGGAGGGAATAAACCTAAAAATTGTAGTGCGAACCCCAGTGGTGGCGGCAACGGTGCTGGCGGGGCCAATGCCCAGCTGATGCGGAATGTGATTGATTGTTTGGATGCCGGAAATTATACCAGCCCTCCGGTTATCCCCGGGGTGACGAAATTTAATTTTACTGGTGGCCAAGTCTCCACAGCCTTTACCAATCTCAAGAATTTGTTTGATCATCATAAAGATTCGAATGGTGAGTGGCATATTCATGTGCCGGTGTATGAAGGGGGCACCAGTTGCGCGAATCCTAGTGGCTGGACAACAATTGTGGCCTATGCCAACGTAATTGTGACTGAGGTCATTCCCCCGCAAGGGCAAGGGCAGTCCTATATTGAGGCTCACATTGAATGTAACACCTTCTTTAACGCGGCTCCCAGTCCCATACCAGGCGTCGGTGGCGGCCCGACGAATCCTATCTCGCCGATTGCCCGGCTTGTGTCGTGATGATGAAGGAATAAAGGGGAGCCTGCTAGAGACTTCGAGTTACCTTTTTCCCCGTGGGTCGGTCTTGGTTCAGATCTGCCCACGGGGATCTTTAATGGTCTTCCTCCCTTTGATCCTCTAGTGTGCGAATCGCACGTTTTCTCATTCCCCTGACAAACGCGGGCCTTTTAAAGGGTCTTCTGAAGAAGGACTCATTGGTGCCTTGTTGCTTGTCCCTGGCAAATTTTCACGACAACCTCTCCGTCTTACGCCTCTTACCTCTCCCCGTCATTCCTCCAAAAGTGAAAATACATACCGACATACCGGCCCAATTCAACAACTTCGTCAGAGGCAATTCCCTGACCAGTAAGAAGTGAAACGTGGGGAGAATGAGCGGAGCACGCGGCTCATTCCATCTTACTCCTGAGGCCTCCCCCTTTTTCCCTCACCCTGAGCCGTCATTTCCGACATGGTGCATCGGGCATTCCTCTGCACCCGGCACTCCCGACATGTGCTATCGGAAGTCCATCTTGGCCTCTCCGGATGAGTCCCCGCTGACAACTGACGGGGATGGCGGAGGGGGGTGTTGGCCGCTGGCCTTCCCTTTCTTCGAATCAACAGCATCGCTGACTTGGGTTACGAATACTTTTTTGGGCCAAGCCTTAAGAAAGTCCGGCAACTCACCGAAACATGAACTGTTCCCAGTGCTTGAGGTTTCTCTATCGATGTTGTCTGGCGTGCATATGGGAACAGTTCGAAATCGGGTCACCTTTTCTCCGGTTTCAGAATTACTTGTCTCACGAACAATGGTCAGCCTAGCCTGAAATTATGAGTTCTCCACTTCTGTTATCCGGATTAGCTTTGGGGTTAGTGGTCGCTGCCGTTACCGATGTTCGGGAGGGCCGGATTCCCAATTGGCTGACGTTTTCCCTCGCAGCCTTTGGATTCGGCGTGCAGAGCTGGGAGCATGGGTGGGAGGGATTCCTGTTCAGTCTCGGCGGTCTTGGTGTGGGCCTGGCCTGCTTAATGTTTTTTTATATTAAAGGGGGAATGGGCGCGGGAGATGTGAAATTGCTCGGAGCGATCGGAGCGATCCTGGGTCCCGGCCAGGTGGTTATTGCGTTTGCGTTTGCCGCCATGTTGGGGGGGCTGTATAGCCTTGCGCTGATGTCCAATCAAGGTGGCCTTCGACAGGCTTGGGATCGGGTGTTTCTTCTTCTTTCGACCTTGAAGGTGACACGCACCCTTCCCGTGTCCGGTGATCAAATCCCGGCAGAACCCAAGTTGCGGTATGCCCTGGTTTTAGGTCTGGGGACGGTGATCGCCCAAACGTTGTTCTATTACGGTGTATGGTAAACCGCATCATTGTCTTGGAATGCGGTGTGAGAATGAAGGATCGCACAAGATTCTTTTGGTTGACTATTAAGAATGCCAATTCTCATCCGATATGCAGAGTAGTTGTATTGAGTCATCAAAATGTATGGGCATGAACAAAGCCGACGGTCTAGATTCAGTGAATAAGTAGGAGGAACCCTCATGGGACAAAAACGTCCAATCGTATTTCTTGGTATTGCGATAGCCATTGCCCTGGTGACGACGGTCATGGTGTATCGGTGGCTGCAGGGACAACGCATGGTTGAAGTCGACAC
>Ga0224510_10001220_pt1 | contig 17379 bp, 16 predicted proteins | sample SF_May12_sed_USG_FD_170161 | JGI IMG/M metagenome (GOLD analysis project Ga0224510, IMG submission 170161) | Sediment microbial communities from San Francisco Bay, California, United States - SF_May12_sed_USGS_4_1 | ecosystem: Environmental > Aquatic > Marine > Sediment | place: USA: California... | reverse complement strand
CCCGGCGTCGAGGACGGCACGATCGTCCTCGTGGGCGCCACCACCGAGAACCCGTTCTTCGAGGTCAACAGCCCGCTGCTGAGCCGGATGACGTTGTTCCGCACAGAACCGCTCACCCCGGACGACCTGAGCGTCATGGTGAGGCGGGCGGTCTCCGATACAGAGCGGGGGCTGGGTGGCGACGGGTTGTCCATCGATGACGGCGCGGTCGAGACCCTGGTGACCCGGACCGGTGGCGACGCCCGGCACACTCTCACCGTGCTGGAGGTCGCTTCGACGCTGGCGTTGGGCCGGGAGTCCGTGGCGATCGAGGACGTCGACGTCGAGGAGGCCCTCCAGCGAAGGATCGTTCGTTACGACAAGGCGGGCGACCAGCACTATGACGTGATCTCGGCCTTCATCAAGAGCGTTCGCGGTTCTGACGTCGACGCCGCCCTGTACTGGCTCCACCTCATGCTGGAAGGAGGTGAGGACCCCGAGTTCATCGCCCGCCGCCTCATCATCCTCGCCTCGGAGGACATCGGATTGGCGGACCCCAACGCGCTCCTTCAAGCGGTGGCCGCTTCCCAGGCCCTCGCCTACGTCGGACTCCCGGAGGCAGCATTCCACCTCACTCAGGCGACCGTCTACCTCGCGGCCGCTCCCAAGTCGAACTCGCTGACGGCGGCTATGGGAGCAGCGCGATCCCTGGTCGCCGACGGCCCGGCGCCGTCGGTGCCTGCCCACCTCCGCGACTCCCACTACGGGGGAGCGCGGACCCTCGGTCACGGTGAGGGCTACCGGTACGCCCACGACGCCGCCCATCACGTCGTACGCCAGCAGTACTTCCCCGACGGCGTCGCCGACCAGCCGCTCTATTCGCCCACCGACGAGGGTCGGGAGGCCGGTTTGCGGGAGCGGCTGGCATGGATCGACGAGATCCTGGGCCGGGAGGGTCGCCGATGAGACGCCAAGCGGTCCTCGTGATCGCGCTCACCGTGGTCGCCTGCACACCGGCACCAGTCCCCACCTCCGTCCCGACGACCGCCGGTCCTGTGACGACCGAGACGACCGAGAACGCCGTCACGACTGCCGCGCCCGAGACCACGACCACCACGGCCGAGCCGACGACCACCACCTCACTCGACCCGCTCACCTCTCTCGAACTCGAGGAGGTGGCCGCGGGCTACGACCAGCCTGTTCATCTCACGTCTCCCCCTGGCGACGATCGGTTGTTCATCGTGGAACGGCGCGGCGTCATCCGCATCGTCGGTGTCGATCAACCGTTCCTCGACATCGACGCTCGGGTCAATTCGGAGGACGGCATCGAACCTGGGTTGCTCAGCCTCGCCTTCCACCCCGACTACGCCGACAACGGCCGATTCTTCGTCTTCTACTACCAGTCGGATGCCGAACGGACCCGGCTCGCCGAGTACACGGTGTCCGACGACCCCAACCGGGCGGATCCGGGTTCGGAGGCCGAACTTCTCGGATTCGACAAGCCCACCAACCGCCACAACGGGGGCATGATCTTGTTCGGACCTGATGGCAACCTCTGGGTTTCGCTGGGCGAGGGCGGTGCCGCCTCGACGCATTCCCAGGACCCGAACACCCTGCTCTCTTCGATCCTTCGGATCTCGGTTGGTCCCGAGGCCGGTACCTACACGATTCCTGCCGACAACCCGTTCGTGGACGGAGGCGGGGCCCCCGAGGTCTGGGCCTACGGCCTGCGCAACCCGTGGCGCTTCTCCATCGATCCGGTCGACGGGCTGGTCTACATCGGAGACGTCGGGCACGAACGGTGGGAGGAGATCGACGCGGTCCCCTGGACGGCGGGCGGGTACAACTTCGGCTGGTTGCGCATGGAAGGTACCCACTGCTTCCAGGACGGGTGCGACGCCGCGGCCGAGGACCTCACGCTCCCGATCTACGAATACCAGCACGGCCCAGGATGTTCGGTGACCGGCGGATTCGTGTACAGAGGGGACGCCATCCCCGAGGTCACGGGTGAGTACTTCTTCGGCGATTGGTGCGCGGGATGGGTGAAGAGCTTCCGTTACACGGGTGAACCGGTCGAGGACGTCACCGAGCGTTTCTCCGATGTGGGTCAGGTCAACGCATTCGGCGTCGACTCGGCGGGTGAGTTGTACGTTCTCACCTGGGAGGGCGCCGTATTGAAGATGGTGGGTGTGCGATGAGCCTGCTCGAGAAGGTGATGCACGCGGACCGGGAGTTTCTCGATGCCTTCGGGATCGACGTGGTCGAGGTGGCCCCGGGACATGTTGCACTGAGGGGTCGCCCATCGCCCGCTCTTGTCAACTCCGCCGGTGTCGTCCACGGGAGCTACGCCTTTGCGCTCCTCGACACGGCTGCCGCCTACGCGCTCGCCGCCCGAGACGTTCACGCCGTCACCATCGGCACCCACGTCGTGTTCTCCCGGCCTGTGGCCCCCGAGGCGTCGATCATGGCCACCGCCGACGTGGTGACGGCCGGACGGACGCTGGCCACGGTTCGGGCGGCCCTCTCCGCGGACGACCGAGTTGCGGCTCTCGCCACTCTGCAGTTCAAGGTGGTCACCGACCGTCTCGGGTAGGTCTACTCTGAACAGGGTGATCGACAGACTCTGGTGGTTCGTGACCGGGGCTTTCCTCGGGGGAGTGGTCACCGTGAGGGCCCTCCGTCGCCGGCCGAGCCCGGCAGACGTTCGTGCCGCGGCCGCTCAGACGGGGGCGGATGTCCTGTCGGTGGCGGCGAAGGTGATCCGCCCTGCCGTCCGGCGCTGAGAAACGCCGTTCGAGACCGGTCCCCAGCTCACTAACCTGTCCGGCTCCATGGACTCCAGCAGCATTCGCCGAACATTTCTCGACTTCTTTCAATCGCGGGGCCACATCATCCGGCCCTCCGCGTCCCTGATTCCGATCGACCCGACTCTGCTGCTCACCAACGCAGGCATGGTCCCGTTCAAGCCCTACTTCCTCGGAGAGGAGCCGCCACCGTTCCCGCGCGCCGCCAGCGTCCAGAAGTCGGTTCGCACCATCGACATCGACATCATCGGGACCACGGTCCGGCACATGTCGTTCTTCGAGATGATGGGCAACTTCAGCTTCGGGGACTATTTCAAGGCCGACGCGATGAAGTGGGCGTTCGAGCTGTTGACGGAAGGGTATGGACTCGACCCGGATCGCCTCTGGTACACGGCGTACGCCGAAGATGACGAGGCGGTCGACCTGTGGATCAACCACGTCGGTGCGCCGTCCGAGCGTGTGCAGCGGGGAGGCAAGGACAACTTCTGGCAGATGGGCGTCCCCGGGCCCTGTGGACCGTGCGCGGAGATCTTCTACGACCGGGGGCCCGAGTTCGGGGAGGACGGAGGACCGATCGGGGGCGGCGAGGAGCGGTTCATCGAGATCTGGAACCTGGTGTTCATGCAGAACATCCAGGACAGGCCTTACAACGTCGTGGGCGAGTTGCCGTCGAAGAACATCGACACCGGGATGGGGCTCGAACGTCTGGCGATGCTGTTGCAGGGTGCCGAGTCGGCGTTTGATGTCGACACGGTCCGTCCGGTCAGGAAGGCGGCCGAGGCGTTCACGGGCACCACGTATGGCGAGGACTCGATGGTGGACGTGTCGCTTCGGATCCTCGCCGACCACGGCCGGACGATGACAGTGCTCATCGGCGACCAGGTGATGCCGTCCAACGAGGGTCGGGGTTACATCCTTCGCCGGGTCATCAGGCGCGCGGTCCGCCACGCCTGGCAGCTCGGTGGAGAAGGGCTCGTGACCCCAAGGCTCGTCGAGGCCACGGTCGAGGCGCTGGGCGCCTGGTACACGAACATCGTGGACCGCGAGGACTTCATCACCGACGTGGTGACTCGGGAAGAGGAGCGATTCCGTCGCACACTCGAGTCGGGCCACCAACTTCTCGACACCGAGCTGGAGCGCCTGGGGGGCGGCGGTGCCCTGTCCGGTTCGGTGGCGTTCAAACTCCACGACACCTTCGGTTTCCCCATCGAACTGACCAAGGAGATCGCCTCCGAGCGAGGGTTCGAAGTCGACGAGCCCGGCTTCGAGGCGGCGATGGACGAGCAACGCCAGCGCGCCAAGAAGAACTGGAAGGGTGGAGATGAAGCTGCCAGAGGTGAGTTCTATCGAGCGGTTCTCGACGACGTCGGGTTGACCGAATTCGTCGGGTACGAGTCGGAGCTCGGGATCGGGCGGGTTCTGGCGATCGTCGTCGACGGTGACCTCGTCGACGTCGCCGAGCACGGACAGGACGTCGAGATCTTCCTCGACAGGACGCCGTTCTACGCCGAGTCTGGTGGCCAGGTGGGTGATACCGGTTCGATCACAACCGCCACCGGGGCGATGGCCGTCCACGATGTTCAGCATGCCGTTCAGGGCTTCCACGGCCATCGGGCCAAGGTGGTCTCCGGGACCATCCAGGTCGGCCAAGATGCCGAACTGGTCATCGATTCTCCGAGGCGTACCCGGATCCGGAAATCGCATACGGGCACCCATGTGGTCCACGCCACGCTGCGCGACGTGCTCGGCGATCACGCCCATCAGGCGGGTTCACTCGTCCAGTCGGGCCGGCTCCGATTCGACTTCAGCCACTTCCAGGCGATGACGCCCGACGAAATCCGGGACGTGGAGCGGATCAGCAACCACCGGCTCATCGGCAATGGAGAGGTCTCCACAACGGTCACCAGCCAGGACGAGGCCAAGGCGATGGGTGCCCTTGCCTTCTTTGGGGACAAGTACGGAGAAACGGTGCGCGTGGTGAGGGTCGGGGACTTCTCCGTCGAGTTCTGCGGAGGCACACACACCCACACCGCCGGGGAGGTGGGACCACTGGTGATCCTCGGCGAGTCGTCGATTGGTTCCAACATCCGCAGAATCGAGGCGCTCACCGGGGAGGCGGCGTACGACCACCTCGTCGACGTCCGTGATGCGCTCGATGGTACCGGCCGTCTGCTGCGCGCCCCTGGGACGGAGGTCCCCGCGAGGGTGCAAGCGCTCATGGACAAGGTCGAGGAGCTCGAATCGGAGATCGACGCCATTCGGGCTCAGCGCCGATCGGTACTCGCCGCAGAGATGGCCGAAGCCGCCGAGGCAGTGGGGGAGTCCAGGATGGTCGTGGCCGCCGTCGGGGAGATGGTTCCCGAACAACTGCGTCAGCTGGCAGTCTCGGTGCGCGACCGTATCGGGCGGGGCGTCGTGGTCCTGGGTGCGACCAACGGCGGCAAGGGTGCGCTTGTGGCCGGCGTTACCCCGGATCTCGTGGCGTCGGGACTGTCCGCGGCGGCACTGATCTCCGAGGCCGCCAAGTCGCTTGGCGGTGGTGGATCGCGGGATCCCGAACTCGCCCAGGCGGGCGGACCCAAAGGCAGCGGACTCGCAGGCGCGCTCGATCTGGCAAGTGAGGCCGTGGGTCGAGCGCTGTCCGAGGTCTGATTGGGGCGAGTACTCGCTTTCGACTACGGCTCGACCCGGATCGGGGTGGCCATCTCGGACCCGCTGCGCATCGTGGCGAGCCCGATCGAGGTGATCCCGACCGCCGGCGCCGAGGAGCACGTCAAACGCCTGGTCGATACCTACGAACCCGATGTGGTGGTCGTCGGCCTACCGGTCTCGCTTTCGGGAGGTGAAGGGCCGGCGGCCGAGGCGGCGCGGCGGTTCGGCGCCGAAGTGGTCCGTCTCACCGGACTCGAGGTCGAGTTCGTGGATGAGCGGTTCAGCACCCACACCGCAGAGCAGGCGATGCTGGAGGGCGGGGTCAAACGACGTGATAGGCGCGCCGGGGTGGATAAGGTGGCGGCAGCAGTCATCCTCCGTCAGTTCCTGGAGCGTCGATGACCACCCCGCCCGACACCACACCCATGGTCACACCCGATCCCGAACCGCCTATCCGGTACGGGCGTATGGCGCTCATTGCGCTCGTAGCCGTGCTGGTGATCGCCGCCGGATTCGGAGTCGTCGTGTCGGCCCGCTGGTTGGGCGGCAGAGTCTCGGATGCCCTGACCGCCCCTGACGAGGACGCTGTGCTCGAGGTCGAACCCGGAATCGATGTCGAGGTCGAGATCCCGGCGGGCGCCACCGCCGAGGAGATCGGGGAGCTTCTCGCCGAATTGGGGGTCATCCGCTCCGCCCGTCAGTTCGAAGCCGCAGTCGATACCGCCGGAGTCGCAAACAGCCTGAAGGCGGGAGCGTTCGACCTGACGACGGGCATGAATCCGGACGCCGTGATCAACGTTCTGATCGCAGGACCAAAGATCAGCGTGTTCACGATCACGATCCGTGAGGGCTTGCGGGTGACCGAGATCATCGACCTGCTGTCCGAGGAATCCGAGATCGCTCGAACCGACTTCGAGGAGGCCCTGTTCTCGGGCGCGGTGACTACCACCCTGCGGGAAATGCCCGCCGAGCCCACCTTCGCGGATTGGGAAGGCCTGCTCTTCCCCGACACGTACGAGTTCTCGGAGAACACCACGGCCTCCGACATGTTGAACCGGATGGCCCGCACCATGCAGGTGAGGATGGACGCCGTCGACTGGACGGCGTTCGAGGAGGCCGGTTTCTCGAAGTACGACGGCATCATCATCGCTTCGCTGATCGAATCCGAGGTCAGGGTGCCCGACGAACGGCCGCTCGTTTCGAGCGTGATCCGCAACAGGCTGGAGATCGGCGAGATCCTGGGCATCGACGCATCCACGCTGTATGCGATGGACACCCGGGATCCTGGTGAGATCAACGTCGACTTCGACTCGCCGTACAACACCCGGCGCTATGGCGGGTTACCTCCGGGGCCCATTTCAGCGCCGGGCCTGGCCTCGCTCCAGGCGGCGGCCGAGCCCGCCGAATCGGAGTTCCTGTATTACGTGCTCAGCGATGAGGACGGGTCCCACGCGTTTGCAGAGACGATCGAGGAGCACAACGCCAATGTCGACAAGGCCCGCGAGGCGGGTCTGTTGGGGTGAGTGGGCTCAGGCTGGTCGTCGTGGGTGACCCCGTCGACCACTCGCTGTCACCGGTGATGCACACCGCGGCGCTGGCGTCGGTCGGACTGGAAGGGACATACGAGAAGCTGGCCGTGGATGCCGCGGGTCTGGGCGAGGTTGCCTCGGAGATGCGGTCCGGGCGCTGGGACGGCGTGAACATCACCATGCCGCACAAGCGACTGGCTGCAGAATTGAGCGACCGTCTGGCAGCCCTTGCGTACCGGGCGCAATCGGTGAACACCTGGGTGCCTCGACATGGCGCCATTGAAGGACATTCCACCGACATCGTGGGGGTGCGCCGTGTCTTCGAGCGGCTGCCGGACGGCCCCATCGTCGTGCTGGGGACCGGTGGAGCCGCTGCGGCCACGGTCGTCGCCATGGAGGGCCGGCCGATGACGGTGGTGGCGCGAAGACCCCAGGCGGCCGTCGCCATGGTCGAGCGCTGCGGTGCGGCGGCAGGGGTCGTCGGATGGGACGGGCCGGTCCCGGCGGGCGTGGTCGTGAACTGCACTCCGGTCGGCATGGCGGGTGAGGCGCTCGAGGACCGGTTGCTCCACTCGGCCACCGGCTATTTCGAGATGGTGTACGCATCGGGTCCGACGCCCGCTGAGCGCGCGGCGCGTGAACGGGGGATTCCGGTCACCGGCGGTTTGGAGTTGCTGGCGGCCCAAGCGGAAGTGTCGTTCGAGCTGTGGACCGGCCAGGCGCCCCCGGCCGGTGTCATGTACCGTTCTGTGGACAAATACCTCAAGGGTTCACACGGGGGGACCGAATCATGAATTCTGAGTTCGATTCAGGAGCAGCGATGTCACTCAATGGGAACCTCGAGGTCTTCCCACTGGAGGAAGTTCTCCGGCTACTTGCCCGTTCGCGGAAGTCCGGATGCCTTCGCGTGGAAAGCGGGGGAGTCCAAGGCAGGATTTTCCTGACCAATGGCTCGCTGGCCATGGCCACCGTGGCCTCCGACGACGAATTGCGCCGCAGGCTCATCGCATCCGGGCTCGTCCTCGAATCCGACATCCGCAAGATCGAATTGTCCGGGTCGCCGGTTTCGCAGTCCCTCGCTCCCGAGGTCAACCCGTCTGAGTTCTCCGATTTCGTGCGTGAGGAGTCAACGGAGGGGCTGTATCGCATCAAGCGTTCGGGTCGGGGCACGTTCGACTTTCTCGTCGAACTGGCACCCAGGTACCCCTCGGGGCAGAGTTTCGACGCCGAGGTCGTGGTGTCCGAAGCCGACAGGCGGGCTCTGGAATGGGAGGACATCGAGTCCGTGCTCCCGTCGATGAGCCAGCCACTGCGCATGGTGGCGACGCTCGAAGGTGAGGACACGGTCACGCTGAGCCCCTCGACCTGGAGGATTCTGGCCGCCCTCGGGGGCGGCGCCAGCACCCAGGTCGTCGCAGATCACATCGGGTGGAGCGAGTTCCGGACCGCCCGAGAGATGGCCTCGCTTGTGCGAAACCGACTGGTGGAGCTGTTCGAACCGGAGACCGTTACCGCCCCGGTCGCGGCTCCCGAGGTCGAAGCCGACTCGGACGCGGCGGCTGAGCCTGAGCCCGTGGACGAAGCCCAAGCGGCAGCCGAAGCCGGGGCCGAATCCGTGATCGACTCCCACACCGAGGAAGCGGTGACCGAGGAAGCGGTGACCGAGGAAGCGGTGACCGAGGAAGCGGTGACCGAGGAAGCGGTGACTGAGGTTTCTGTCGAGGAAGCCGTAGTCGAGGTTGCTGCCGAGGAAGTCGTGGCCGAGGAGATGGTGTCCGACCAGGCCGAAGCGGTCGGCGATGCCGATGTCGAAGCAGAAGTCGAAGAGGTTGCTGTCGTACAGCCCGAGGCGGAACTTCCGTCCGAGCCCGCCGCCGAGCCTGAGCCGGAGCACGCCGAGCCCGAGGTCGGCACTGATGCCGTGTTGGTTGCGGCTGCCGCCCTCGACGAGGTCGAGATCGAACCTGTGGGCGATGAGGTGACGGCCGAGCTCGCAGAAGCCATCGGGGCAGACGAACCGGAATCGAGCGGATCGAGCTGGTGGACCGATGCTCAGACCGATTCATCCGACAACGGTTCGGATGTCGATGCCCCGTGGAGCGCATCGCCGTGGACGGCCGAGCAACCGACCGAGGAACCTGTGATCCAGACCTCTCCGTGGGGTGGTCCGGCCGGCGTCGAGAACGTGGCCGAAACGGGCGTCGAAGTCGAGGAACTGGCGCCGGAAGATGACGCCCCGACCGGCGATGCCGATCGTACCGGTGGATGGTGGGCCGAGACGATGGGCGGCGCGGCCGAGAAGACCAGCGACTCCGATGCCGACAAGTTCCTCGAGAGCGTGTTCAGTTCACTCTCCGAAGACGAGCCCGAGGGCGCAAAGGACGAAGACGAGACGGGATTTGGCATGGGCCTGCTCCGCCGTCGTCGTATGGGCGCCGCAGCCCGCGACATCTCTGACAACGATCGCTGATCGGTGACGGGCCTCGTCGCGGCGTGCGCCGTCGTCGGCCTGCTGATCGGACCGTCCCTTCATCATCTCGGCGTCCGGGCAGCCCTGCGCCGTCCGTTCGATGGCGTGTGGCCTCGTTGTGAGGGCTGCAACGAGAGGCGGGGGCTGTTCGTATCGGCGTGCAGGGCCTGCCGCGGGCGAATCCGGCGACGCGAGCCGGCAATCTGGCTCGCGTCGGCCGTCGGTTCCGGACTGGCAGCCTGGGTCGCCGGGCCGACCTGGGTTCTGACTGCTCATCTCGTTTTCGTGTGGCTCACAACCGTGTTGGTCGTGACCGATCTCGATGCCAAGCTCATCCCCAACCGGGTTTTGTATCCGGGGACGGCGGCGGTGGCGCTGCTGCTCGCTGCGGGTGCGGCGCTGGATGGGAGGATTTCCGATCTGCGGACCGCGGCGTTGTGCGCGGCCGGATACTTTGGGGTGCTGTTGCTGGTGGCGGTCTTGAGCCGCGGCGGATTCGGTATGGGTGACGTGAAACTGGCGGTCGTCATCGGCCTCGTGCTCGGGCTCTGGGGATGGCGGGTTTTCGCCCGCGGGATCTTCTTCACCGGGCTCGTGGGCGGTATCCCGGCGCTCTACCTGATTGCGCGGGGCCGAGCCGGCCGGGGCGACGAGCTGCCCTACGGCCCGGCGATGATCTTCGGGTCCTGGGCCGGCCTCGTCTTCACCGGCATGCTGTGAGCCGGGTCTCGGGCTCCGGGGCGCGCCGGTAGGATCGCTTCGATGTTCACCTTCGTCACTGCCGGAGAATCTCATGGCCCCGGTCTTGTGGCCGTCATCGAAGGCCTACCTGCCGGGGTGCCATTCCTCCAGTCGGAGCTCGAGGCCGAACTGGCTCGCCGAACCCTCGGGTTTGGCCGTGGCCCACGGATGAAGATCGAGCGCGACGAGATCGAGATAATGGCCGGTGTCCGGCACGGGATCACGCTCGGGTCGCCGGTTGCGATCGTGATCCGCAACACCGAACACGCCGAAAAGTGGGCCGAGGAGATGAGCCCGCACCCGGGGGTGCCAAAACGACCCATGACCACACCGCGGCCCGGCCATGCCGACCTGGTGGGGATGCAGAAGTACGACACCCACGACGCGCGCAACATTCTCGAGCGGGCGTCTGCCCGCGAAACGGCTGCACGGACGGTCGTCGGGTACGCAGCCAAGTCGTTGTTGGCGACGGTCGACGTGTCGGTTCTCAGCCACGTGATCGAGATCGGAGGTGTCGCCGCTCCTCCGGATCGGTTGCCCGGACCCGAGGACCTCCCGGCCGTCGACTCGTCGCCCGTGAGAGTGTTCGTACCCGAGGCAGAGGCGGCGATGATCGAGGCGATCGAGGCGGCCAAGGTCGATCGCGACACCCTCGGTGGGGTGGTGGAGGTGCTCGCCTATGGCGTCGTGCCAGGGCTGGGCAGCCACGTCCACTGGAATCGAAAGATCGACGCCCGTCTGGCCGAGTCGCTCATGTCGATACAGGCGATCAAGGGCGTCGAAATCGGTGACGGGTTCGGCTCTGCGAGGCGTCGGGGATCGGAAGCCCACGACGAGATCTTCCGAGAAGGCGACTCGTTTGTTCGGATGACGACCCGGGCCGGGGGCACTGAAGGCGGGATGACGGTGGGCGGTGTCTTGCGGGTGAGGGCCGCCATGAAGCCCATTTCCACAGTTGGCCGCGGACTCCAGACCGTCGACGTCGAGTCGAAAGTGGCTGAGTCGGCGTTCTATGAGCGGTCCGACGTGGTTGCCGTTCCGGCGGCAGGCGTGGTGGCCGAACAGATGGTTGCCATCGTGGTGGCCCAGGAGATACAGCGGAAGTTCGGCGGTGACACGGTCGGAGACATTCGGGAGGCCTGGGATGCCTACAAGCGCCGGCTCTCGCAGTTCTGAGAGTGCTTTGTGGCTGGTCGGGATGATGGGATCGGGAAAGACCCGAACCGGCCGGATCGTCGCCGAGCGCACGGGACACGTGTTCGTGGACACCGATGCTGAAATCGTGCGGGTGTCCGGGGCTTCGATTTCCGAGATCTTCGAGTCGGTGGGGGAGGAGACGTTTCGGGATCTCGAAGAGCACATCGTCAGCAGAGTTGCCGGTGGATCCAAAGTGATCTCCACGGGTGGAGGAGTCGTGCTGCGCGACGTCAACATCGAAACGATGCGAGCCACCGGAACCGTGATCTGGCTGAACGCATGCCCCGAGACGCTCGCCAACAGGGTTCGCTCGGGCGAGGGACGTCCGCTCATCGAAGGCGAGTCCGACATGGTGCCTCGCCTCAGGCGGATCCTGTCCGAACGGCGGGAGCGATACCTGGCCGCGGCACACCATGTGGTCGACACGGATCGAATCGCCTCCGATGGCGTCCCCGACATCGTGGAGGCCTTGTGGCTCGCGTGATGATCGGTGATGTTTGCGAGATCGTGATCGAACGCGGCCTGTCGGCGGACCTCCTCCCGGAGCGGTCTGGGCGGGAGCAGGTGGTGGTGATCACCCAGGCCCCAGTCCGGGATCACGCCGAGCGGGTGGTGGAGGCGATTGGCGACGGCTCCATCATCGAGGTACCCGACCGGGATCGCGCCAAGACCTGGGACGTGGTTCGCGACATCTACGACGAGCTGGCTGAGCGCAATGTGGGACGAGGTGACACGCTGCTCGGGGTCGGAGGTGGTGCCGTCACCGACCTCACCGGATTCGTCGCCGCCACCTGGCTTCGGGGAATCGAGTCGGTGCTGGTTCCCACCACGCTGCTGGGGGCGGTCGACGCCGCCATCGGAGGCAAGACGGGCATCAACCACGCCGGCAAGAACCTCGTGGGTGCGTTCTGGCATCCGAGCCGTGTCCATGTGGACCTCGATGTCCTCGACGCCCTCGACGAAAGGCTGAAACTCGAAGGGACGGCGGAGATCGTGAAAGCGGGGTTCATCGCCGACCCCAGAATCCTGGGGGAGTACCGGGCTCGGGGAGCCGCGGCTCACCTCGACGTCGTGGTCCCTGCTGCCATCGCCGTGAAGGCCGAGGTCGTTTCCTCGGACTTCCGGGAGGGTGGCCGACGGGCGATCCTCAACTTCGGCCACACCATCGGGCACGGGGTGGAAGCCGTGACCGGCATGCCCCACGGATTCGCCGTGTCGATCGGCATGGTGGCGGCGGGGGCGATCTCTGCAGTGCGTTTCGGGTTCGATTCGGCTGCTATGACCGAGCTGTTGTTCGGCCTCGGTCTTCCCGTGGCCGCGGCCGGCACTTCGCGACAGGCCGTTCTGGAGAAGGTCGCACGGGACAAGAAGCGGACCTCGGACGGAATCCGCATGGTGTTGTTGCGGTCGGTCGGGGACGTCGAGGTCACCCCGGTGACTGCCGACGAACTGGACGTGGGGTTGGCGGCGATCGGCATCTGACCGCCGGTTGTCTCATCCGGATCCGGCTATCCTCTCGGCCTGCACCCCGTACCCAGTACGCCGCACCCGCACAGCCAGCGAAGCGAGCCCCCAGTGATCTCCACCAATGATGTCCGGCCCGGTATGGCCCTGAGCCTCTCCGACGGGATCTTCACGATCGTCAAGTACGAGCACGTCAAGCCCGGCAAAGGGAAGGCATTCGTGCGGATGAAGCTGAAGAACGTCGAGACCGGCCAGGTGCTCGACAAGACCTTCCGGGCGGATGAGGACGTCGAGCAGGCGATCATCGAGCGGAAGGAACATCAGTTCCTCTACAAAGACGACCTCGGATTCCACTTCATGGACCTGGAGGACTTCTCGCAGTTCGCTCTCAGCCCAGGCGACGTCGACGACGCCGCCAACTATCTCACCGACGGGATGACCGCGGTGCTGGTGCTGTACAAGGCGAATCCAATTGGGGTCGAGTTGCCTGCCTCGGTGGAGCTCGAGGTCACATACGCCGAACCGGCAGTGCGGGGCGACACGGTGTCGGGAGCGACGAAACAGGTGACGATGGAAACCGGCCTCACCGTGCAGGTGCCGCTGTTCATCGAACAGGGCGAACGGCTCCGGATCGCCACCACCGACGGCAGTTACCTGTCAAGGGCGTGAACGAACCGAGAGATCTGGCCGTCCAGGTCCTGTACGAGATCGATCAGCTCGGCACCGACGATGTCGACGATCGGGATGAGCTGGCGGGAAAGGCGCGTCGCCTCGTGGAAGGCGTGCTCGGACTGCGAGCGGAACTCGATGATGCCATCGATGCCGTGTCGGAGCACTGGCGGGTCGACCGGATGCCCGTCGTCGACAGGGCGATCCTGAGGGTCGCGCTGTACGAGCTGCGCCATGAACCGGACACTCCCACGGCGGTGATCCTGGCCGAGGCGGTGCGGGTAGCCAAGACCTACTCGACCGAAAAATCAGGCTTCTTCGTCAATGGGATCCTCGGCACGCTCGCCCAACGCGAACGGAGCGATCAGGCCTCCGACCGTTGAACCGGGACACATCTCCGGTGTGGTAGCGTCGCGCTCGTCCCTTTAAGTCCGGTCCAGCGAGGCCGGGAAGGAGTGAGAACCGTGCGAATCCCGTGCGGCCTCGACCTGGGTGCATCATGGCCCAGGTGATGAGCGCCGAAGACCTGTCGCGAGCAATCCGCCGCATCGCCCATGAGATCCTCGAACGTCACCGTGGCGCCGACCACGTGGTGCTGGTCGGAATCCACTCGAGGGGGGTTCCCCTCGCCGAGGAGATCGCCGACGCGATCGACCTCTTCGAACGAGTGAAGGTACCCGTCGGAGAGCTCGACATCGGCCTGTACCGAGATGACCTCGGGCTGCGACCCACCACCCGTCTCTCCAGGACGCTGATACCGGTCGATCTCACCTCGGAGACGGTGATACTCGTCGACGACGTCTTGTTCACAGGGCGGACCATTCGGTCGGCACTCGACGCCCTCGCCGACCTCGGGCGGCCCGAGAAGGTGGAACTGGCCGTCATGGTCGACCGCGGCCACCGGGAATTGCCGATCAGAGCCGATTACGTCGGCAAGAACATCCCGACGGCGTCGGAGGAGCGAGTGGCAGTGCGGCTCCAGTCGGTCGATGGGACGTCGGGTGTGTGGATCGGTTCCGAGGACGAGTCATGAGACACCTCCTCACGACCGAAAGCCTGACCCGTGCCGAGATCGAAGAGCTACTCGATCTCGCCGACGAGTTCACCGACGTGCTGGGACGGGAGATCCCCAAGGTGCCGGCGCTGCGGGGCCTGACCGTCGGGACGCTCTTCTTCGAACCGTCCACAAGGACGCGATTGTCGTTCGAACGTGCCGCCAAAGCCTTGTCGGCGGATGTGATGAGCTTCTCTCCCTCCACTTCGTCGCTCTCGAAGGGCGAGTCGCTCAAAGACACCGTTCTGACGCTGCAGGCCATGGGGTGCGATCTGATGGTGGTCCGACACAAGGCGACCGGGGCACCCTGGCGGGTGGCCGAATGGACCGACTGTCCCGTGGTCAATGGTGGCGACGGCGCACATCAGCACCCGACTCAGGCCCTGCTCGACTCGCTGACAGTTCGCCGCCATTTCGGCAAGCTCGACGGACTGCACATCGCAATCGTGGGTGACATCAGGCACTCCCGGGTCGCTCGATCGGATCTCTTCGCGATGTCCACCCTGGGGGCGCGGGTGACCATGGTGGCGCCGCCGACCCTCCTCCCACTGGACATCGACGATTGGCCGTGTGACGTCAGCTTCGAACTCGACGACGTGCTCGGTGGGATGGATGTGGTGTACCTGCTGCGTATCCAGGCCGAGCGAGGTGGGGCAACGGTGTTCCCATCACTACCCGAATACGTTCAGCGGTTCGGGATGACGCGGGCCCGTTTCGACAGGCTCTCCCCGGAGGCAGTGGTGATGCACCCGGGGCCCATGAACCGAGGTGTGGAGATTGCTCCGGAGGTGGCCGACCACCCGCGGTCGCTGGTTCTCGACCAGGTCCGTGCAGGTGTGGCCGTGCGCATGGCGGTGCTCTTCCGGCTGGGACAGGCAGTCCGGACGGAGGTGCCGTCGTGACCGCGGAGATCCTCCTCAAAGGCGGCTCGGTGCTCACGCCCCACGGAGTGCTGGAGACCGACGTCCTGGTGGGCGACAAGGTGCTGGCCGTTGGCGAAGGTCTCGTCGCAGACCACGTGATCGACGCCTCCGGGTGCTGGATCGGTCCGGGCCTCGTGGACCTGCACGTGCATCTCCGGGAGCCGGGTCAGGAATGGAAAGAAGACGTAGGCTCCGGATCTGCGGCAGCGGCCGCCGGCGGGTTCACCGCCATCCTGGCGATGCCCAACACGGAACCGGCCATCGATTCGGGCCATCTGGCCCGGTTCGTGGCAGATCGGGGCGTCACGACGGGGTTGGTGCAAGTGGTACCGGTGGGGGCGCTGACCCTCGGCCGGGAAGGGGCTCAGCTCAGCCACCTCGACGATTTGTGGGCGGCCGGCGTCCGAGTGTTCAGCGACGATGGCGACAGCGTCGCCGACGCCGGGTTGCTTCGGTCCGCCATGGAATACCTCGCCCACCGGGGTGGAGTCGTGGCCCAGCACGCCGAGGATCCGGGGCTCGCTCGCGGCGGACACATGCACGAAGGGGCCGTGTCGTCACGGCTCGGGATGAGAGCGTTGCCGGCGGTGGCAGAGGAGGTGGTGGTCGCCCGGGATCTGGCGCTGGTGAAGCTCACCGGGTGCCGGTACCACGTCCAGCACGTTTCGACTCGGGGCACAGTCGAGCTGGTTCGAGCGGCCAAGGCCGAGGGACTGGCGGTAACCGCCGAGGTCGCGCCCCACCACCTGACGTTCACCGACGAGCGGGTCCTTTCGATGGACCCCGATTACAAGATGTATCCGCCACTCCGAACCGGCGCCGATGTGGATGCGCTCCGGAGTGCGCTCGAGGACGGCACCATCGATGCCGTGGCGACCGACCACGCTCCGCACGCGGCGGCAGAGGGCGAGGTCCCGTTCGAGGAGGCGCCCAGAGGGGTCATCGGGCTCGAGACGGCGGTGGCTGCGGTGATGATGGCGGTGGAACTCGACCAATCGACGTTCTTCGACCGGCTATCGATCGCTCCGGCTCGAATCGCCGGTTTGACCGAGCAGGGGCTCCCGGTCGAGGTGGGGTCCCCTGCCAACCTCGTGGTGATCGACCCGGGGATGGAATGGACGGCCGGGCCGTTCGTGTCCCGTTCGCAGAACTCACCTTGGAAGGGGCAGCAGATGAGAGGGAGAGCAATCGCAACCATCCATGCCGGACGGTTGACGCATGAGGTGGTGGCGGTATGAGTAGGGAGCGAAACGGCCTCCTGGTGACGGCCGACGGTGCCGTCTTCAGAGGGCGCGCCGTGGGGGCGGAAGGGGTCACCACGGGCGAGGTGGTGTTCAACACCTCGATGACGGGGTATCAGGAGGTTCTCACCGATCCTTCCTACGCCGGCCAGGTGGTGGTGATGACGGCGTCTCACATCGGGAACTACGGTGTGGCGGCCGACGACGACCAGGCCCCTATCACTCATGCTCGCGGCTTCGTGATGCGGGCGCTGTCGCGGCGAGATTCCAACTGGCGCTCCGAAGGCAGCTTTGCCGCATATCTCGCAGACGCAGGCGTCGTGGCGCTGACCGACGTGGATACCCGGCGCCTCACGCGATACATCCGGGATCGCGGCGCCCAACCGATCGCCATGGGTTCTGGCGTTGATCAGTCCGAACTCGTCGAGATGGCTCGCTCCGCCCCACGGATGGAGGGACTCGATCTCGCCACCGGCGTGTCGACGTCCACGTCGTACGAGTTCTCGGCAGAGACGGATCGGATCGGGACCGTCGTCGCTTTCGATCTCGGGATGAAACGCGACATCGCACGGAGGCTCGCCGGGCTCGGTCTCGATGTCACGGTCGTACCCGCAGGCACACCCGCCGACGAGGTGCTCGGGCTCTCGCCGAATGGT
>Ga0224510_10001219_pt1 | contig 17386 bp, 15 predicted proteins | sample SF_May12_sed_USG_FD_170161 | JGI IMG/M metagenome (GOLD analysis project Ga0224510, IMG submission 170161) | Sediment microbial communities from San Francisco Bay, California, United States - SF_May12_sed_USGS_4_1 | ecosystem: Environmental > Aquatic > Marine > Sediment | place: USA: California... | reverse complement strand
CGCCTTCGGCCATCAGCCGTTCGTTTCGATCGGTGGTGGTCCGACGCGATCCCATCGCCCCGATGTAGCCGGTGTTCGTGGTAAGCGCGGCAATGACGGCCGGGACGTCGAACTTCGGGTCATGGGTCAGTACGCAGATGGCGTCGCGGGGCCCGAGCTCCGACCCGACCTCCTCCAAGAGACGGTGGGGCCAGTTCACGACAACCTCATCGGCGTACGGGAACCGCTGTTTGGTGGCGAAGACGGGGCGGGCGTCGCACACCGTGACCCGATAGCCGAGGATCTTGGCCACCCTGGTGAGGGCCGCAGTGAAGTCGACCGCGCCGAAGATCAGCATGCGGGGCGGCGGGGCGAACGACTCGATGAAGACCGAGACCTCGTCCTGGCGGGCCTCGCCCTGCGGCCCGTAATGGCGGATACCGGTTGTTCCGGCCGCCAGCTCCCCGCGGGCGTCACGGATCACAACCCGGTCGAGATCGTCGTTGCCGAGCGAGCCGACCGGATCGGAGCCCGGCTGCAGGAGGATCTTGGCCCCCACCAGGGGGACGTCGTCACCTTCGGCCGATTCGTGGACGGCCACGATCGTGACCAAAACCACCGGCTGTTCGGCCGCGATGGCGGCCCGCAGGAGGGAGAACAGGGAGTCGGACACGAAACGCTACCAGTCGAGGGGTTCGAGATAGAGGTGAATTGTTCCACCGCAGGTCAGACCGACGGCGAACGCCTCGTCGTCGGAGTACCCGAACGTCACGATACGCCGGGAGTTTTCCTCGAGACACTGGAGTGATTCGGTGACCACCGCTCCCTCGACACAGCCACCCGACACTGATCCCGCGACCTCGCCGTCCTCGTTCACGGCCATTGCCGCGCCCGGTAGGCGAGGTCCGGAACCTTCGATGTCGACAACACGGGCCAGTGCAACCCGCTTGCCCTGCTTCCGCCAGCGTTCGAGGTCGCCAAGGATCTCTTTCATGTTTCAACCTTATCGACGTGGTTCGGCCGCCGGCCAACGAGGCCGGTTCGGCGGACGACTGAGCCCCGCCGGCTCATGGAAGCGCCCTTCGCCGGGCGCTCAGGTGATGCCGGCCCCTTCGAGGGCGCGGCGGGTCAGGACCCGGGCCAGATGTTTGCGGTAGTCGACGGTGGCGTTCAGATCGCTCGACGGTTCCATGCCCTCAGCGGCCGCCGCCGCAGCATCGACCGCTCCGGCCCCACCGGCCAGTGCCTCCTCGACCGCGGTCGCCCGAACCGGTGTCGGATGCATGTTGACGAGAGCCACCCGGGCGCCGTCGCCCGTGCTTTGGGCCGAAACCCCGACGATGGCCCAGTCCTGGGCTCGCCGATTGAACTTCTGGAAGTTCCAGCCGAGCCCCGTGTGCTTGGGGATCCGGACCTCCGTGATCATCTCGGTCGGGTCCAGGCTCGACTCGAGGAATCCGGCGAACAGGTCCCCCGCGGCAATGACCCGTTCGGACCCATCGGCCTTTCGGGCCACCACGGATCCGTCGAGAGCCAGCAGGGCGGACGGATGGTCGGCGGCGGCGTCGGCGTGGGCCAGCGAACCACCGATCGTGCCCCGATGACGGACCTGGGGATCGCCGACGTGGCTGGTGGCGTGCGCCAGCAGTGGCGCGTGCTCGGCGACGAGGTCGCTGATCTCGATGTCGCGGTGGCGGGTCAGGGCCCCGATGGCGAGGTGATCGCCGGCGTCGTTGATGTACGACAGATCGCTCAGCCGACCGATGTCGACGATGACCGACGGGTAGGCCAGACGGAGCTTCATCATCGGCAGCAACGAGTGGCCGCCCGCCATCAGCTTGGCCTCGTCGCCGTGCTCGCTCAGTGCGCCCAGCGCCTCATCAGCCGAAGAAGCTCGGACGTAGTCGAATGCAACGGGGATCATTTCACACCTCCGGTGGGGGCAAGGAGCTTGCGCGACCTGCTCATTGGTTGCCTCCGGCCGCGCTCAGAACCGCCTTGACGATGTTGTGGTAGCCGGTACAGCGGCAGAGGTTGCCTTCCAGCCCCTCCCTGACCTCGGCCTCGGTCGGTTGCGGGTTCTCGTCGAGAAGGGACACCGACGCCATCACCATCCCCGGTGTGCAGTAGCCGCATTGCAGTGCATGGCAGTTCATGAAGGCCTGCTGCATCGGATGCAGTTCGTCACCGCCGGCCAGACCCTCGATCGTGGTGATCTGCTCACCGTCGGCCTGGACGGCCAGCATGGTGCAGGATTTCACCGCCTCGCCGTTCACGTGAATGGTGCAGGCGCCGCACGACGAGGTGTCACAGCCGACATTCGTGCCGGTCAGACCTGCGACGTCGCGGATGAAGTGAACCAGCAGGGTTCGAGGTTCGACATCATGAGTGTGATTGGTGCCGTTGATCTCGACAGTGATCTCCACGGAGTCCCCTTTCGGATAATGTTCCCACGGGATTCTTGCACAAAACCATCGCGACCGCCGTAATCGGAACAGGTTGGCTGAGCGGGTCTTGTGCGAAGGGTGGTTCACAAGCCATCATTGGCAGTGATCCCTCGCGGATCACCGGTGTCGAGTCGACCGAACGTCGACGCTCACCGATTCTTCAGTACGCGGTATCTTCGAGCAACGGCCCTCGCCGAACAGGAGCCGATCGAGAACACCTCATGGTCGCCGCCCGACTTCCCTCCCGGGCGGTGTGTCGGCGGTCGGGGCACAGCCTCGGCCGCCGGCAACTTTCCGAACGACGCTCAGGGCTGCTGGGTGCTCGGTTCGGGCAGGATGCGGTAGCTCTCCTCGCCCGGGAACACCAAGTCGAAATCCTGACGGGCCCGGCGCTCGATCTCGTCGTCGGTCTGCAAACGGGCCAGCCGGCCTTCGAGATCGGCGACCTCGGCGTCGATCTGCGCCAACTGGGCACGGGCCTCGTCCATCTTGCGCTGCTGCGCCAACCAGGTCCGAACGGGCACGATCGCCAGACCGACGAGCACGGCCGCCGCCAGACAACTGGCGAGCGCCACCGGGGCCATCTCACGGGTGCGGTCGACCGACGAACGTTTCCGGGTCACGGCGGATCGTCGACCTCGGGACCGGGTGCGGGCCCCGGAACGTGCGCCGGAACGGCGGGATCGGCTGGATCGGGTCATCGGCGGGATCCCGATCCGACGGTGAAGCGGCCGGCGTAGCGGGCGGCAGCACCCAGATCGTGCTCGATACGGAGAAGCTGGTTGTACTTCGCCACCCGGTCGCTTCGGGCCGGCGCGCCGGTCTTGATCTGGCCGCAGTTGGTGGCCACCGCCAGATCACTGATCGTGGTGTCCTCGGTCTCTCCCGAACGATGGGACATCACCGAGCTGTAACTGTGACCGGTGGCCAGACGGACGGCCTCCAGGGTCTCGCTCAGCGACCCGATCTGGTTGACCTTCACCAGGATGGAGTTGGCCACACCGGCCTCGATGCCGCGTGAAAGTCGTTCGGTGTTGGTGACGAAGAGATCATCTCCGACCAGTTGGCAACGATCGCCGATCGCGTCGGTGAGCTCTTTCCAACCGTCCCAGTCCTCTTCGGCCATGCCGTCCTCGATCGACACGATCGGGTACCGCTCGGCCAGCCCGGCCAGCTCCTCGACCATGGCCGCGGGCGTCAGCTCCCGCCCCTCCCCGGCAAACCGGTACTTGCCGTCGGAGAAGAACTCGGTGGATGCGACATCCATGGTGAGTGCGATCTCGTCGCCCGGAGTGCGGCCGGCCCGTTCGATGGCCTCGATCAGCAGCGTCAGCGCGGCTTCGTTCGACTCGAGGTTGGGGGCGAACCCGCCCTCATCGCCGATTGCGGTGGACAACCCCCGCTCCCCCAGCACTTTCTTCAGCGAATGGTAGGTTTCGACGCCCCACCGCAGGCCCTCCGAAAACGAGGCTGCGCCGACGGGCATGATCATGAATTCCTGGAAGTCGACGTTGTTGTCGGCGTGCTCTCCGCCGTTGAGGACGTTCATCATCGGCACCGGCAGGACGTGGGCGTTCACGCCGCCGACATAGCGATACAGCGGCAGTGCGAGGTCGTCGGCGGCGGCACGGGCCGCGGCCAGGCTGACCCCGAGGATCGCGTTGGCTCCGAGCTTCTGCTTGTTGGGTGTGCCGTCGAGATCGACGAGCAGTTGATCGATCTCGCGCTGGGCGTAGGCGTCCATGCCGGCCAGCGCGTCGCTCATCACGGTGTTGACGTTCTCGACGGCCTTGGCGACACCCTTCCCGAGATAGCGATCGCCGCCGTCACGCAGTTCGACGGCTTCGAATTGACCCGTGGAGGCGCCGGACGGGACAAGGGCTCGACCAACGGCGCCCGATTCCAGCAGCACCTCGACTTCGACGGTGGGGTTTCCTCTGGAGTCGAGAACTTCCCGAGCCAGGACATCATGAATAACACTCACGCTTTGCGTTCCTCCTACCGCCCGCAGTGAGATGCTAGCAGCTCGCCTCGCCGGATGGCAGTATCACTTCGGTCCGGCCGCCAGGTGCCTGCGATCCGAAGATCGTGACGGACCGCATCTTTGACGTCGATCTGCTGTTGGAGGGGCTCCAGGCACTATGCTCGGCTACAGAATTCGCGTCCTGCGACCTTGCGGAGAGGCATAGGATCGCCGGAGGCATCCACACAAGGCGACCTCTCCCGAACAACCTGCAGAGGCGTCCCACAGCGAGCCATTCTCCCCGCGGCGGAGATCACCAGCACTTCCCGGCTTTGGAGTTCGGCAGAGATGGTCGAGGGCTTCGTTCGACCATCCGCATCGATACGACTCGACCACGATCCACGGAAGGACTCCACCGCAAGCTCTCATGGCCAAGACGTTCGCTCTAGATGGCTTCGAGCCGATCAAACGGATCGGCGGCGGCGGCTTCGGTGACGTGTGGTTGGCGCGCCAGACGAACGTCGACCGGGAGGTCGCGGTCAAAGTCGGGCACGCACCGATTCAGGACGACATCATCCGGCTTCGTTTCGACCGCGAATGCAAGGCGCTCGGTCGGCTGTCCGGCCATCCGAACATCGTCGACGTCTTCACCGCCGGTTCACTCGACGACGGCCGCCCCTACCTGGTGCTCGAATACATCGACGGAGGTACGTTGTGGCAGCGCCTGAAGCAGTCGCCGGTCACCGACGACGAGCTGATTCGAATCGGCTATCAGCTGGCCGATGCGCTGGCCCGAGCGCACTCGTCGGGCGTTCTGCACCGCGACCTGAAACCGGAGAACATCCTGATGCGGTCATCGGGCGACGCTGTCCTCGGCGACTTCGGCATCGCCCGCCTCCAGGACGGCATGAACACCACGTCGGCCGCAATCACGGCCAGCGTCGCCTACGCCGCCCCCGAGGTGCTGGGGGGCACCCAGGCCACCGCCGCAAGTGACCTCTACGGCGTCGGCGTCTGCCTCCTGGCCGCCGTCATGCGTTCGGTGCCGTTCGTCGACAAGGGCGACAAATCAATCCATCCGATCATCTCCCGCGTGATGAGCGAAGAACCGCCGGACCTTCGGAGTCGAGGGGTTTCGGAGGACCTTGCCAAGCTGATCGAATCGCTACTCCAGAAGAACCCGAACCTGCGACCGGTATCGGCCGCCGACGTCCAGGAGATGTTCCAGAGTCTCACGGTCCGTCCGTGGCAGTCCGATCAACACCTGCTGGCCGCACGGCGGAACCGGTTCGACCCGGCGCCCAGCCCGCGCCCACATCCCACCGGCCTCGGAGCCGGTTCCGAGCAAGCGACCCCCAGTGCCGACGCCGGATCCCCGATCAGCTCCACCGGCACCGGCCGACCGTCGGCGCTCACCCCCGGACAAAGCGAGGCGACGGCCGGGAGCAATCGATTCGGCGACGCAACCGGAGTACCGCTTACGACCCGTTCCGGTTCCCCCGATCGTTCGCCGTTCGGTGTGCCGAATGCCGAACGGGCCCGGAGGGCGATCACCGGTGACGACACGAGCAGCAATGTCAAAGCGTTCGCGCTGGCCTATGTGGCCACTCTCGTCGCCGGCGCGATCGTGATCTTCATCCTCGCCCAGCTGCTTTCCTAGGTTCAGCCGACCACCCAGGAGAGGCGGGGCGTGCCGGTGGCCCCGACTGAAGCACCGAGCAGCCGCTCATGGGATCGGACCGACTCCTCCAGGGCGTTGGTGGCCGCCCGAAGGGCCTGTTCGGCGTCGAGACCGGAAACCCGGGCGGCTTCGACCACGGCCAGCAGGACGCGGCCAAGATCCGCCTCATCGTCGATCACCGGATCGAGCGGGTCGCCCTGGCCGGTCGCGGCACCAGCGTCGGCGTCAGTGTCAGTGTCGGATTCGGAGTCCGATTCGGATGCGGCGTCGGCGTCGGCGTCGTCTGCGAGACCCAATCGCTCGGCCCACGGGCCCCGGTCGGGAGGACCGTGCGCCCCCGCCACCCGTTTGACGATCTTCGCCGCCCTCGCCAGTGACGGCATGGCCCGAGGCACACCGTCGAGAACCGACGACCGCCGACCCTCGGACGCTTTGATCCGGTTCCACTGCGCTTCAACCCCGGCGGCGGTGGCGGTTCGGTCGGAGGCCCTGGTGGAGAGATCGGGGTCGTCGGTCCCGAACACGTGCGGATGACGGCTGATCATCTTCGCCGTCAGCGTTGCGGCGACATCGGCCACGTCGAAGTGGCCTGCCTCGGAGGCCAGGCGGCTGTGGAACAGAATCTGCAGCCACAGGTCGCCGAGCTCCCCTTCGAGTTGCTCGAACGCGTCGATAAGCGCCTCGTCGATGTCCCCGTCGGCCGCCGGATCGACCGGTGACAGCGCAGCCGCCGAGGCGGCGGCATCCGGTCGGTCGGCCGTCAGCTCGGCCCCCAGCTCGGCAACACGGTCGAGCACATCGAGGACCTCGTAGGTTTCCTCCAAAAGGTATTTGCGCAGTGTGGCGTGATCCTGTTCGGCGTCCCATGGGCACTCGGTCCGCAGCCGACGCATCAGCTCGACCGAGCCGATCAGAGCCCGGCCGATGGGTGCCCCGACCGTGGGCAGGTAGAGCGATGTCAGGTGGTCGGCGTCGACCCGCCGGTCGAGATCCTCGATCGGCACCTCGAACACCGCCTCCTCGTCGGTCCCGAGCCGCTGCAGGACGATCACCGATTCATCGCCGCCCACATCGTGTTCGAGCAACGCCAGCTTGATGTCGGAGAGCACCCAACGGGCATGGGCGTGGGCCACCAGCAGCGGACCCCGGTCTCCGGCCGCCTCGACGGCGAACCGATGCCCGTCGATCAGACGGACCCCCTCCTCAACAGGATCGACGGCCAGTCGGGCCCACGTCTCGTCAAGGAACGAGATGGCCGGAACCAGCTCGATCGCAACGTCGTGACGGGCTCGGAGTTGCGCCACCGACCGCTCGAGCACCAGCGGTGAACCGGGCACGCAATAGATGACCCGGCCGTTCGCAACGGCGGCCTCGACGAGTGCCTCGCTGATCGTTCGGTACACCTCGGCGAACGAGTCGGCCGAGTCGTAGATGGGATCGAAGGAGATGGCGTCGACCGCGAACCGTTCGGCGCCGGGATGGCGGCTCGTCCGCAGAAACAGCGGCTCCGGGCCGGCGAGAATAGCCGACGTTCGTTGGGTGAGCAGATCCGGGGCCCCGGGTCCGAGGCCGCAGATCGTTATCGTCGGACGGTCACCGTGAGGGGTCATCGGGAGCGGGCGACGTCGACGTGGACTGCCGGCGGTCTATTCGTCGGCCACCGGGTTGATCGTCAGATTCACCGGGTCCCAGGCGCCGAGCCGGGGATCGACGTCGATCGTCGCCCCTTCCAACCGGGTGCGTACGCGCTGCCCGATGGCGTCGCCGGGGTTCAGCTCGCTCTCCTCGAAACGATCGACGACGAGCACATGCCAGCCGAACTGGGTCTCGATCGGTCCGACGTACTCGCCCAACGTGGCGCCATCCACGGCGGCGGCGAATTCCGGCACATAGTTGGAGCTGGGCACGCAGCCGAGATCCCCACCGGACGGGCCGGTCGGCCCCGTCGAGCGTTCGACGGCCAGTTCGGCGAAGTCGCCGCCGTTGTTCAACAGATCGAACACTTCCTGGGCGGCCGCCTCGTCGTCGAGCAGGATATGGCGCACGCACGGGGCCTCGACGGTGAGTTCACCGCTCTCGAGCAGGGCCTCGCCCAGAGCGGTCTGCTTGGCCTGCTGGTTGACCACGAACGGCAGATACGGAACCTCGTCGTAGAGACGATCGGCCTCGGCCACCGGATCGGACGCGCCGGCGAACCAGCTCTGCATCAGGCCGGCCAGGCTCTCCCGGGCGGCCTCGGTGTCGGTGTCAGTGACACTTCGATCCAGTTCGGCCAGTTCACGGGCCAGTACCTCACCAACGAGGTGCTCGTAGGTGACGCCGGGATAGAAACCGGGCGGAACCGAGCCACCGAATGCGAGGGTCACGAACTCCTGGTTCTCCCAGGTCGGGATGACCACATCGTTGAGTTCGCCGTGCGTCAACTCCCAGACCTCTCCCCCACCGAGGTCGGCGGTGATCGCCACCTCGTCGGCCGGTGCCGTCGAGGGGGTCGGGACCGGCTCGACATTGGCCGTGGTCGACGTCGTCGCCTCGGTCGTGTCGTCGCCTGAAACCGTCTCGTCGGTGGCGGCCTGGTCACCGTCGAACGCAGCGTCGGTGGGGGCCGAGCGGGACACCCCGCAGGCCGAGACGATCAGCGACAAACCGAGAATGAGGGCCGGCCATGTGCGGCGCACGGCCTGGGTGGAAGGAAACCTAGTCACGTGAGCAGGCTAACAATCCGCAGCCTGATTCCCCGGCCCGAAACCGAAGTGTGACATGGGGCCCGGAGTCGACCGCGGCGGTGCCGCCATGCCGACAAAGGCGGGGAACGACGGCGAAGGAATCGAGTGCTAGCTGACCGTCCAGGTGGCTCCGGAGCGGAGCAGATCCTTCAGATCTCCGGGGCCCTGCCGATCATTGGCCAGCAGGATCTGCTGGTTGACGGCCTCCGAATACTCCGGAGCGTCGACCGACCGGAAGATGCCGAACGGTGTCGGGGTGTAATTGTCGGACGCAAGCATCGAGAGCGCCATCGACGCCACCGACTGGGCGTCGGCCTGGTCGTGCACGAGCAGTTCGGACTCGTCGACATCGGCGATCTCGACGATCTCGGCCCGACCGTCGCGCATCACGACGCCGCGCTGGCGCTCGGCCCCGAACAGCACGGGCTCGCCGTGGACCAGGTCGATCATCATCTCGTCGCGCACGTCGCGCTTGGTGATCGAGTCGTAGGCGCCATCGTTGAACACGTTGCAGTTCTGGTAGATCTCGACAAGCGAGGCGCCCTTGTGCTCGTGGGCCCGGCGGAAGACCTCGGTCATGTGCTTGCGATCGAGGTCGTGGGTGCGGGCCACGAACGTCGCTCCGGCACCCAGGGCCAGGCTGATCGGGTTGAATGGACGATCGATGGAGCCCATCGGCGTCGACTTGGTGACCTTGCCGACCTCGCTCGTCGGCGAGTACTGGCCCTTGGTCAAGCCGTAGATCTGGTTGTTGAACAGCAGGATAGTCAGGTTCACGTTGCGGCGCAGGGCGTGAATCAGATGGTTGCCGCCGATCGACAGCATGTCGCCGTCACCACCGACCACCCAGATGTTCAGGTCGGGGCGGCTTACCGCCAAACCGGTGGCGATCGCCGGTGACCGGCCGTGGATCGTGTGCATGCCGTAGGTCGACATGTAGTAGGGGAACCGGGCGGCGCATCCGATACCGGACACGAAGACCGTGTCCTCACGCTTCACGTCGAGTTCGGCGTGCAGGAACTGGACGGCGGCCAGAATGCCGTAGTCACCGCAGCCCGGACACCATCGAACCTCCTGATCCGACGTCCAGTAACCTCGCTTGGTGGGGTCGAGTTGCACGTCGGTCATTGGCTGATTCCTTCCCGGATGGCTTCGATGAGTTCGGCCCCGGTGAACGGAACCCCCATGACTTTGTTGATCGGCTTGGCGTCGACGAGGTATTCGGCTCGAAGCACCTTCACCAGCTGTCCCCGATTGAGTTCGGGCACGAACACATGCTGCCGTCCGGCCAGGACCTGGCCGAGGTTGGCCGGGAACGGATGGAGGTGCATGAGATGGGCGTGGTCGACCTGGACACCGTCGTTGCGCAACCGCTCGATGGCGGAGGTGATCGACCCCCTGGTCGAGCCCCAGCCGACGATCAGGATGGGCGCGTCGCCCGGACCGTCGAGCTCGACCGCCGGGATGTCGTTGGTGATCCCGTTGATCTTCGCCTCCCGCAGCTCGGTCATGCGACCGTGGTTGGCGGGGTCGTAGTTGACGTTGCCGGTGCCGTCCTGTTTTTCGAGGCCGCCGAGACGGTGCTCGAGACCCGGTGTGCCGGGAATGGCCCACGGGCGAGCCAGGGTGGTTTCGTCGCGCTTGTAGGGCAGGAAGATCGGGTTGCCGTCGGCGTCGGTGCCGTTGGCCTCGGTGGCGAAGCTGGCGCTGATGTCGGGCAGCGTCTCCACATCGGGGAGGAGCCACGGCTCGGAGCCGTTGGCCAGGTAGCCGTCGGTCAACAGGATGACCGGGGTGCGGTACTTGACCGCGAGACGGGAGGCCTCGATGGCGGCCAGGAAGCAGTCGGCCGGGGTGGATGCCGCCACCACCGGAAGCGGAGCCTCGCCGTGGCGCCCGTACAGCGCCATCATCAGGTCGCTGGCCTCGGTCTTCGTCGGCAGGCCGGTCGAGGGGCCGCCCCGCTGCACGTCGATGATGACGAGCGGCAGCTCCATGCTCACCGCCAGGCCGATGGTCTCCCCCTTCAGGGCGACGCCGGGGCCCGACGTGGTGGTGAAGGCCAGGCTGCCGCCGAACGACGCACCGAGAGCGGCGCCGACTCCGGCGATCTCGTCTTCGGCCTGCAGCGTGCGAACACCGAAGTTCTTGTGGCGACTCAGCTCGTGCAGGATGTCGGAGGCCGGGGTGATGGGATAGCTGCCGAGGAAGACCGGGAGTTTGGCCAACTGCCCGGCGGCGATCATCCCCCAGGCGGTGGCGACGTTGCCGGTGATGTTGGTGTACTCGCCGGGCTTCTGCGGGGCTGCCGCCACCTTGAACGGCGATCCGAACATCTCTGCGGTCTCGCCGAAGGCGTGTCCGGCCTTCAGTGCCGCCGTGTTGGCGCCGGCCACCATCGGCAGCTTGCCGAACTTGGCCTCGATCCACTCGAGCGTCGGCTCGAGGGGGCGGGTGTACATCCAGCTCACGAGACCGAGGGCGAAGAAGTTCTTCGACCGTTCGGCGTCGCGCTTTTTCACCTCGAGATCGGCGGTTGCGTCGAGGGTGAGCTTCGTCATGTTCACCCGGTGGACGACGTAGCCGTCGAGTGTGCCGTCGGACCGAGGATCGGACTCGTAGCCGGCCTTTTCGAGGTTGCGCTCGTCGAAGGTGTCGTCGTTCAGAATCACGGTTCCACCGGAACGAAGCCGGGACAACTCGCTCCGAAGCGCCGCCGGGTTCATCGCCACCAACACGTCGGGCGCGTCGCCCGGGGTGTGGATGTCGTGGTCCGAGATATGGACCTGGAAGGCCGACACGCCGGCGAGCGTTCCCTGCGGTGCCCGGATCTCGGCCGGGAACTCCGGCAGCGTGGCCAGATCGTTACCGATCGCCGCGCTGACGGAAGTGAAACGGTCACCGGTCAACTGCATACCGTCGCCGGAATCCCCGGCGAAACGGATGACGACGTGATCGAGGGTGGTGTCATCAACTCGATCAGCTGTATCTGTCACTTGGACCCCTAATGTCTCGAGATCACCGATCGCTCAACGACGGACGTGCTGCCATAGCACCTCGTTTGTGACCGTGACCCCTTCGTACGGTTCTTTTCACCGTACCCTCGTTTCCGCCGGAGCGGTACGTCTTTGGTGAGAGATGCTCAGAGGGTGAAATCAATCCGAAACGCGGCCCCCCGACGCTGTTCGCCCAGGCCGTCGGGGCCATCGCCGCTGGCACGACATCGACACCGACCGCTACCTTGACTGACGATGCCTCGACTCCCCCACCTCAATGCCCGCCTCCAGGGTTTCGGCACGACGATCTTCGCCGAGATGTCGGCGCTGGCGGCCAAGACCGGCGCCATCAATCTCGGTCAGGGATTTCCCGACACCGACGGCCCGGCCGAGGTCTCCGCGGCGGCCATCGAGGCCATCGGCCGCGGGGAGAATCAGTATCCGCCGGGGCCCGGAACCGCCGACCTTCGCCATGCCATTGCCGAGCATCAACAACGGTTCTGGTCGATGACGGTCGACGCCGACACGGAGGTCCTCGTCACGGCCGGGGCCACCGAGGCCATCGCCGCCACCCTGCTGGCGTTGTGCGAGGTCGGCGACGAGGTGATCGTCTTCGACCCCACGTATGACTCCTATGCGGCGTCGATAGCGATGGCCGGGGCGAAGATCCGACCCGTCCTGCTGTCGCCCGACCCCGAGACCGGCCGCTACGGCTTCGATCCGGCCGAACTGCGGGCGGCCTTCTCCGCCCGGACCCGACTGATCCTGCTCAACACGCCTCACAATCCGACGGGCAAGGTGTTCACCCCCGGCGAACTCGAACTCGTCGCCGAGCTGTGCCGGGAGCACGATGTGGTGGCGGTCACCGACGAGGTCTACGAGCACCTCGTGTTCGAAGGAGCCCACCTCCCTCTGGCCACGCTCCCCGGCATGGCCGAGCGGACGGTCACGATCTCGTCGGGGGGCAAGACGTTCTCGTTCACCGGTTGGAAGATCGGCTGGGCGGTCGCCTCCCCGCAGCTCATCAACGCGATCCGCACCGCGAAACAGTTCCTGACCTTCGTCAACGGCGCCCCGTTCCAACCGGCGATCGCCGTGGGGCTCCGCCTGGGCGACGACTACTACGACCGCTTCGTCGCCGATCTTCGAACGAAACGCGACCTTCTCGGTTCGCTGTTGATCGATGCCGGGTTCACCGTGCTCGCCCCCGAGGGCACGTACTTCACCACCGTCGACATCTCGTCGATGGGCGAGTCCGACGGCATCGGCTTCTGCCTCGGCCTGCCAGAACGTGCGGGCGTCGTCGCCGTTCCCAGCCAGGTCTTCTACCAGCACCCGACGGCGGGCCGCACGATGGTCCGCTTCTGTTTCGCCAAACGTGACGAGGTTCTGCGGGCCGCCGGACAGCGGCTCATCGACGCCTTCGCCGGTTGAGTTCGGTCGAGCACCCAAAACAGCGAACGGCGCCGGGCGGACCCGGCGCCGTTGACGATCCTACGATCGACGTGTCGAGCCGACGACCTACTCAGCCGGCGGGATGCGCAGAACCTGACCGACGTAGATCAGGTCGGGATCCTTCAGCATCGGCCGGTTGGCCTCGAAGATCACCGGGTACTTCATGGCATCGCCGTAGTACTCCTTGGCCAGCTTGCTCAGGGTGTCGCCGGACTCGACGACGTGAAGCTCGGCCTCGTCACCTGCATCGGACACCTCGATGGAGTCCTGCACCGTCTCGACGCCGGACACGTTGCCGACGGCGAGGATGATCTTCTCCCGGGTCTCCTGGTCGGCGACCTTGCCCTCGATGGTGGCCAGGCCGTCGTCGAAGCGGATGTCGAGATCCTTGATGTCGAAGCCCAGCTTCGTCACGTAGGTCTCGAGGCCTCGGGCCCGACGGGTCTCGTCGAGTTTCTCCTGACGCTCCTGCTTTGCGACCTCGGCCTTGCGCGCCTTGATACGCTTGGCCATCTCGGCCGCACGTTCGGACGACGCCGCTGAAGCCTTGGCTTCCTTCTCGTCCTGGCTCTCGCCGATGCCGATCTTGGCTCCGGCCTCCTTGATGAAGTCGAATACGCCCACTGCTCTCACCTTCTTTGTTTGATGGCGAACTTGTCGTTGACAAGCCGTATCGTGAAGGTATCAGCAGCAACGTTCTTTTCTTGCCAACAGCTTCGATTACGGGGCTACGTGGCACCGTCTGCTCCATCGAGTATCTTGCTAGGGGCGACGTCACGGAGATGCGGCAGCGCCACTCCGAATGTCAGCCACCGAGAACAGGGACAGGCGAGAAGAGGGACACGACCTTCGCTCGGGTTCGGGCGCACAGGCGTCAACGGCCCAGCCGGAACGAGTCGTCCTGAGGCGAGCCGTGCTGAATGCAGGCCTCCACACGGCCGACGGACAATCGAATGCAACAGATCGCCGACTACGACGTCGTTCAACAAATCGGAGAGGGAACGCAGGGCTACTACTGGCTGGCCCGCCCACCGGCGCGGCTCGGCGTCTCCGACGACGTCGTGGCCGTGAAGACGATGAATCAGGCGGCAACCGACGCCGAATTCGGGCGATTGGTCGACCATCTCCGCACCTACGCCGCCGTCTCGTCTCGCTACCTGCACCGCCTCTACGACGTCGGACAGCAGGGCACTCTGCTTTATTTCGCCGGCGAATATCTGCCGTCGGGATCGCTGGCCCGCCCGGCCCGGCCCTTCTCCAGGGTCGACGTGCTCCGGGCTCTGGCCGACGCCTGCCGAGGCGCTGATGCGCTGCACGAGGCGGGCATCCCCCACCGGAGCGTGCGTCCCGGCAACGTCGTTCTCGGCGACGACGGCGCCAAGCTGGCCGACGTCGGCGTCACCCAGCTCCTGAATCCGGGTCAGACCATCACCGGCGCAGCCCAGATGGGCGCCATCGAATATCTGGCACCTGAGGTCATCCAGGGCCGCCCGGCGTCGCGGGCCAGCGACATCTGGGCGCTCGGTGCCACCCTCCATCGGGTGCTGACCGGCGTCTCGATCTTTCCGACGCTCCCGTCGAACTCGCTGGTCGAGGCCCTCCGGTTCCTGCTCAACGAGCGGCCGGTCATGGGTGATGCGCTGCGCAACGGCGAACGGCGCATCATCGAGTCGGCGGTTGCCGCCGATCCCGCCGATCGGCCGTCGACCGCCGCTGAACTGGCCGAGGCGATCACCGAGGAAGCGGCCCGCCAGGCCGGGAAGATCCAAGCGTGATGGCGCCGCCGTGCCGGAGGCCCGGCTCACCGAATTCGGCTGTCGGCCAGACTCCCGGCTTGGGCCGATCACCTGAAGGTGGATCGCTGTGGGTGGTGACATGACCGACCTCGATCTGCGCTCCGGCCAGATCCATCGCGGTCTCGGCGTGGTGGCTCGCTGGCCCGACATCGCCCTGGTGATCCCGAGCGACGCGGCCCACGACGGCATCGTCGACGACATGTTCCTGTCGCTCGGGGCGAACCCGACCTCCCAGGACATCATCAGAGCCGTCAACGCGCTGCTGTCCGACAACAAGCTGCGATCGGTCGCCATGATCGTCGAGGCGACCGGCGGACCCATGGCGGTCGCCTTCGGGCCGGTCGAGATTCTGAGCGACGGCGAGCTGGTCATCGGCGGCGCCAATGGTCTCCAGAAACAGCAGCTCTCCCACAGCGCGCAACGCCTGACCCTTCGGGCCGCCAACCTCACCAAGGCCGCCGAACCGGTCCCGCCCTTCGACCTCCGTCGAGGCGTGGCCCCGGGGGCCGGCCTCAGCCTCGTCACAATCGCCGGCGGTCAACCGCCGGCACTCGACGACCTTGCGCCGCTCGGCGCCACGGCCGACAACACCGGCGACTTGGTGAACCCAGTCGCGAAACAGTCCGGGGAGCCGTCCGAGGGCGAGGTCGCCGAATACGAGCCGGCCTCGACTGACGACGGGGGCCTAGGTTCAGACCCGAGTCAGGCGCCCTTCCGTTCGGTGATCCTCATCGGGACAGCCGCACCGTCGCACCGCGATCCTCTTCCGATCGTCTCCGGTGGCGAGGCGGGCGGCGACGGCCCGATCCCGGCGTCCCCGACCGCTCAGAAAGGTCGCATCGAGGTCGATGGCATTCTGTGTTCGCGGGGTCACTTCAACAATCCGAAGTCGGCCTACTGCATGGTGTGCGGCATGTCGCTGCTGCATCTCACTCCCCACCCGGTGGTTCGTCCCCGCCCGACGCTCGGGTTCATCGTGTTCGACGACGGTGCCAGTTTCGGCCTCGACCGTTCGTACGTCATCGGTCGTGAGCCGTCATTGGGCGACAACCCCGACGCCGAGCTGCTCGTGATCCACGACAACAACGACACCCTCTCCCGGACCCATGCCGAGTTGCGACTCGACGGGTGGACGGTGCAGATCGTCGACCTCGGCTCCACCAACGGCACCTATGTCTGGGACTCCCAGAACGATCGCTGGAATCAACTGACGGCCGGTCACCCCATCGAACTCCAGTCGGGTGAGACGGTGGCGCTCGGCCGTCGCACGTTCGTGTTCGAAAGCGTCAGCCGCACCTAGGCTCGCCGCCATTTCGCCCGAACGGCGATCGCTACAACACGAGTCCGTAGCGACCCAGCACCTTGCGAGCCTGTCCCGGACCCTTCACCGTTTCAGCGGCCATGCCGACCCGGCGGGCACCGTCGACATTGATCTGATTGTCGTCGAGAAACAGGACCTCAGTGGCCGGACGGTCGAGATCGTCGAGCACGAGCCGGAACAGGGCCTCGTCCGGTTTGACTTCGCCCAGGCGGTACGACAGGTAGGGGCGTGTCACCATCCGCTGGAGGATCTCGGCGTCGGGCTGGGTTTCCCAGTGGAGCTGGTTGGTGTTGCTGAGCACGCCGATCTCGACCGTGGCCATCAGCTCGGTCACCAGTTCCTCGGCGCCGGGGAACAGCCCTCGGGGAAAGCGGGCGAAATTGGCGAGGAACGTCGCGGGGCTGATCTCCAGGTCCAGGTCGTCGACCGCCCCGGCGGCGAACTCGTCCGATGAACAGTGACCTCGTTCGAAGCGCCGCACCGCCGGGCTCGACAGCCAGCGGGGCCAGAACCGTTCGGCGTCGATCGTGGAGCCGAGCAGCTCGGGCAGCGACCCGAGCTCGACCAGGACGCCGCCCATGTCGAACAGCACGACGGTGATCGGTGTACCGGCACCGGATCCGCCACCAGCCACCGTCATCGGCCCGACCGGACCATTCGGTGGGCCCGTCGACTACGATCTCGGCTCGTACGTGGCACCGGGTCAGGGTACAGGCACGACTACCCACACGGTTTGCCCGCACGGACTACCCCCCATCCGTCACACTGATTTTCGGCGGCACGACGTTCCAGTCGGCCGCTGGTCTCCCCCACTGGGGGAGCCGCGTGGCCCGGTCTTGGTGGTGACCGGGCCACGCATTCGTTTTCGGTCGCAACGGACGGCCGGCGACGGGCTATTTGCCGTTGGCCTTGGCCAGCGCCTTCGCCACACGACGCACGATGCCGCCCGGTGTCGCCTTGGCCAGACCGGTCGCCAGCCGGTTGTGCACACCCGGCACCACTCGGATTCGGCCTGCTGCGAT
>Ga0224510_10001218_pt1 | contig 17387 bp, 17 predicted proteins | sample SF_May12_sed_USG_FD_170161 | JGI IMG/M metagenome (GOLD analysis project Ga0224510, IMG submission 170161) | Sediment microbial communities from San Francisco Bay, California, United States - SF_May12_sed_USGS_4_1 | ecosystem: Environmental > Aquatic > Marine > Sediment | place: USA: California... | reverse complement strand
TCGGATGCATGCAGGCTCGCTCCTCGGGTGATAGATAGATGGTTGTTTGGCAACCCCACCGTATCACTGGATTCAGCCTCTTTGTACGTCGCATCCGCCACGTAGCCTTTAAGTAAGTGCCATTCGGATCGGACCCCATACCAGTATGCCAAAGAAAAACTGAGGTGGAAAAGGGGTGAGGGAACGGTTCAGGGGATTTACGGGGCCGCCCGAAGGTGTCAGGAACCATCTGCATGACGACCCTTCTTGAGTATGGGGCAGAGAAAAGGGGGCGGGCAACTTTTCTCACGGAAGTGCACGCGGGATGTAGCTTTGAATGGCTGACGAAAGAGCTGGGATGATGCAGATGGCATTTCAAAAAGTTCTGTCGGTTCTGGCCTGTGTGCTGCTGCTGTGTGTATTCGCTCCCACGTCGGCGGTGGCCGATCAGGCCCAATACATTTACGACGACCTGGGCCGGCTGTCGCAAGTAATCGACGGGCAGGGGAATGTCGCGACGTACACCTACGATGCCGTAGACAATCTGCTCTCCATCACATTCAATACTGGTGGCGTGCGGGCTCCAACGATCACGGCGTTCACACCGATTGACCCTGCGAATCTATCATGTTAGAAAGCTCTCGCTGTATCATCTGTGCCCGGATGGCGGAACTGGCAGACGCGCCGGACTCAAAATCCGGTTCTCGCAAGAGAGTGGGAGTTCGACCCTCCCTCTGGGCACCAATGATGTTGACTCGCTTGTCTGGATCCTATCAGTGGCTTCATGTAGAATGGGAGAAGAGGAAGTTGGTGGTTTCCAAGGTGGGGCGGTAGACACGCAAGGGCTTGATTACCCTCTTGACAGCGGGGCGCTATTAGCCTAGGTTCTGCCATATTTCTCAATAACGTATGAGTACCGTTGCTCTGAAAAGCACCATCCGTAACTCTCTTCAAAATAATCGTTTGATTTCATGTCATAGCATCGCCGTCAATTTATTAAGGAGGCAGCACATGCGTACAGTGTTGGCACTAGGAGCCACATTACTTTGCGTCGGCTCTCTGAATGTTGCGGTAGCTCAAGAGCGACTCCAGCAATCATCCGGCGGATCGGCAATGGGAGTGGGCACAGGGGTTGGTGACGTGTCGGGGAGCGCCAATCGTGTCCAGACTTATGATCGCAATGCGTTTCTCGATCGCCTCTCGCTTCCTGAGACGATTTATGGCCGCGTGCTAGCCATCAATCTTCCTGCAGGGAAAATGCTGCTGGAAAGCGGTGGAAGCTCGCATGACGAAGGCCGCGCTGGGACGGGGGCAATGAGCTCCATGACGGTCTACTTCGATGAAAAGACCAACATGGACCAGCTCAAGGTGTTGAACAGCGGCGATGACATCTCGCTTCAAGTGGTCGAAGCGACCTCAGCCAATCAGGCATACGGCACCGGCCACAAGATCGTTCGTGAAGTCTACTTGCTGCGCGGGAATGAAAGACTCGCCGGATTTGGTGGCTTAGGTCAACGTCCGAATCCTTCCACTGAACGAGCCATCGAAACAAGCAGTGGGAGCTTGACCGGTGGAGTGCCAGGATCCGTGCTTCCAGGCAAAATCACGGGAACCGTGGACACCACGATCGGAGAATACACCGGATCAGCGCCTTGCTGGAATTGCGAACCTCAACCAGGGTGGGGCTATCAGAATCCATCAAAGTCCGACTATGGAACAGATGCATCAAAGCCGAATTTGATAAAAGGATTTAACTGAAACGGTCCTAGAGTTTTGTCTTGCGAGGCGGGGCGGCTTTCGCCGCCCCTCTTTATGCCGCCGGACACCGTACTCAATTTTCGATTCCCTGATCGTGTGGATCCACGACACTGACTTTCACGCACCGAGTGGTCAGCCATGAACGAACCTCTGACTCCGCCCGTATCTGATCTCGAGCTCGATCTGCGTGGGGTGATTTGCCCATACAACTTCGTGAAGACGAAGCTGAAGCTCGAAACCATGGAGCAGGGGCAGGTATTGTCGGTTCTTTTAGATGATGGAGACCCTATCCGTAATGTCCCCCGTAGTGTCGAGAATGAAGGACACACCGTTCTGTCACAAGAACGGGTCGACCAGGCCTATCGAGTTTTGATTCGTCGAGAGGACAGCGACTGAACGCGGGTACTCGTTCCAAGAGCCCACCTCCTACGTGTTGTCCCTGCCAGCACAAGCGTCAGGTCTTCACCCGGTAAGCCACGTAGTTTCTGACTGATTTGACGTGGTGTCCCGCTAAGGATACGTTCGTTCGACTGCGTCAAGTCGCAGGCAAGCACCACACGACGTCGTGGGGCAATGACGGTCAGTGTCCGTAACGCATGTGCGACCGATGTCACCGTGCAAAAGGCGATGGTGAGAATCTCTCGCGTCAGGGCATCGGTCAGACAGCGGGTAATACGTGCACGACTGTTCGGCAGATGGCCCAAGAAATAGAACGACTCGCAGGGCACTCCCGAAGCCGTGAGGGCTGCAATGACAGCTGACGGACCAGGTACTGGGACGACCGGGATGCGATGGGCATGGGCCAAGGCCACGAGGAGATGGCCTGGATCAGCGATCAAAGGAGATCCACAGTCCGAGACGAGCGCGACATCGGCACCTTGCTGGAGGCGTTGCAACAGAACCCGTGCTTTTTCTTTTAGATGATAGGGGCCATAGCTGGTTACCGTCGTATGAATCTGATGATGGGCGAGGAGTTGTTGGGTTGCGTTTGGGTCTTCAGACGCAATTATATCGACGGTCTTCAGAATTCGAATGCCACGAACAGTGAGGTCGTCCGGGTGTCCGATCGGTACGGCAACAACATAGAGCTTCCCGATCCGAGGGGGCTGATTTTCAGAAGTCATTGTAGCTCCGAGGGTTTGTTGACTCCGTTTGGCTCGCATCGATATAATTTCCCACTTATCTTGTTGACGTAGGATCCTGAGGCACTGCAGGGGTATTCCCGATGGCAGCCGTCTGTTTCATGATTACCCTGGTCCTGTACATTGTGGCCACGGTATCGTTTTTTTCTTATTCGCTCCGACGCTCGGAAGCGTTGTCAAAAGTGTCACTCGGCGTGACGGTCGGTGGTTTCATGTTCCACACGATTGCGCTTGTCATGAGAATGGTGGGGCCCTCGTCATCGGCACCACCCAGTTTTTCAGACGCCCTGTCCTTCCTCTCTTGGATGATCATCCTTGTGTTTTTGGTGGTTGAGTTCCGCCATCGGATCCACGTGCTTGGGTCCTTCATGGTGCCCTTGGCCCTCGTCTCCTTAGTCTCGGCAGCAGCTCTCCCGGAAACAGTGCCAACCCTGCAACCCGTCTTGAAGACCTTGTGGTTTCATGTGACGCTCAGCATGTTGGGCACCGTGGGGTTTACGGTCGCCTTTGTTGCGGGAGTGATGTACCTGATTCAAGATCGGCTCCTCAAGTCTAAACAATTCAACGTGCTCTACAGCAAGCTGCCTGCGCTCGATTTTCTCGATCACCTGAATCAACAATCGATTGTCTTGGGATTCCCATTGCTGACGTTAGGCATCGTGACTGGAGCGATCTCAGCTGACTTTTCGCGTGGGTCCTACGTGAGTTGGAATCAGGAGCAAACGTGGGCGCTCGTCACCTGGGTCTTCTACTTTGTGGTGCTGCTTGGAAGATTGACCGTCGGGTGGAGGGCCAAACGCGCCGCGTACCTGACCGTCATCGGATTTGCCGGCGTCATTCTCACGCTCGTGGGCGTGGTGCTCAAGGGGCATAGCCCCTTGTCATGAAATGAGTGTCATGGTCCTATGCATCTGATTGTCGTTGGATTGAGCCATAAAACAGCCCCGGTCGAGATCCGAGAACGGCTTGCGGTTCCCGAGAGTCGCCTTGGCGAAGCCCTCACTCGACTGTGTTCGTATTCCGGTATCAAGGAAGGCATTCTCCTCTCGACGTGCAATCGAGTCGAAGTGTACTCCGTCGTCGACGATGTGGACAACGGCTATGGACGGATCCAAGAATTTTTCGCCGACACGCATCTCTCCCTGTCTTCCGAACAGCTGACCCCGCACCTCTATTGGCATACCGGGGACCGGGCAATCGCGCATCTGTTCAGGGTCGCGGCCAGTCTCGACTCGATGATTATCGGAGAATCCCAAATCCTGGGACAACTGAAGGGGGCCTTTGAGGTCGCACTAGCCCATAAGACGACCGGCGTGATTATGAACAAAATCGTCAAAAAGGCCATCTCGGTCGCCAAACGCGTGCGGACCGAGACAAAGATCGCCGAAATGGCGGTCTCGGTCAGCTATGCCGCGGTCGAGCTGGCGAAGAAAATCTTCTCAAATCTTGACGAGAAGACCGTGTTGCTGATCGGAGCGGGCGAGATGGCCAAGCTGGCGGCCCGACATTTGATTGCGCACGGAGTGGAGCACGTGCGTATTACGACACGAACGCCGCAACATGCCGTAGATCTGGCCGCTAAATTCGGTGGGACAGCGGTCCCCTTTGATCAGTTTAAGGACGACATGGCATCGGCGGATATCGTGCTCGTCTCTACGGGTGCGTCACACTACCTCGTCGGTGCAGAGGACGTGCATCGTGCAATTCAGGAGCGCATGAATCGCCCGATGTTCTTTATCGATATTTCCGTTCCCCGGAATATCGATCCGGCCGTTCGCCATGTCGACAACGCGTTTCTCTTCGACATCGACGATCTCAAACATCGGGTTGAACAAAACCGAGCCGAACGGGTGCAAGAGGCGGAGAAGGCCGAGCGGATGGTCCTTGAAGAAGTGACCACCATACTCGATTGGATGAAATCTTTGGAGGTCACTCCGACGATCGTCGCCCTCCGAAACCGGGTTGACGATATCAAGCGCGCCGAGGTTGAAAAAGTGTTGGGCCGGTTAGGGCATCTTTCTTTGCAAGATCGCGAACTGATCGAAGGACTGGCCTCCTCGATCGTGAACAAATTGATCCATCGCACGATGATAACGCTGAAGACTGAAGTGAATTCTTCGAGCGGTCCTACGTTCGTCGAAGCGGCTCGCCGATTTTTTCACCTAGACCGGCCCTCCCCACCCAGTCGACAATTGGAAGACGATGTTGAACCGCCTCCTTGCCTCAACGAACAATCTGAAGAATTCGAATCTGACGAGCCGGCTCAGAAGCCGTCAATGCGTAAACAAGCCCGCTGACCCTCTGACAAAGGGAAAGGATCTCTGAGTGTCGACACAACATGGCCAGCGCTCAACCTTGATTCTTGGCACACGGGGAAGCAAATTGGCCCTGTGCCAAAGCGAATGGTTCCAAACTAAAATTCAAGAAGTGGCGCCGGAGGTTCGTGTGACGCTGCGGAAGATTCACACGTCCGGTGACAAGATTGTGGACGTTCCGTTGGCGAAAATAGGAGGGAAAGGCCTGTTCGTCAAAGAAATCGAAGACGCCTTGCTCACTGGGGAAATTGACTTCGCCGTCCACAGCATGAAGGATGTGCCCGCCCAGTTGCCGGATGGGCTCGCTATTCTCTGCATCCCACCACGTGAAGATGCGCGTGATGCCTTCATCAGCCGTGAAGGGTGTTCGTTTCAGGATCTCCCAGTCGGAGCCACTATCGGGACGGCGAGCCTTCGACGCCAGGCCCAACTGTTACATGCTAGACCGGATTTGAAGATTACAATGCTGCGCGGCAACCTTGATACCCGCCTGAGAAAACTTCAGGAGGGACAGTTCGACGCCATCATCTTGGCCGCTGCCGGTCTGCATCGACTGGCATGGTCCCAGACCATCACAGAGTATCTTTCCCCCATCCTGAGTCTCCCTGCGATAGGCCAGGGGGCGCTCGGTATCGAAGGGCGGGCCAACGATGAATTCGTGCGGTCCATCGTATCTCGACTTAGTGATCAAGCCACTCACACAACGGTGGCCGCGGAACGGGCTTTCTTGAACCGTCTCGAAGGTGGCTGTCAGGTTCCCATCGCTGCTTATGCCACCCTGGCTGATGAACATCTGGCTTTGGATGGCCTTGTCGCCAGTGTCGATGGGAAGACCGTCATTCGCGACCAGATCAAAGGGACGCCTCAGCAAGCTCATTCGCTGGGTGTCCAGTTAGCTGATCGGTTGCTGTCGCGGGGAGGGGATAAGATTCTCAGGGAGATTTACGAATCAGCATGAACAGGGTGCGGCAAACCGGTGGCAAGGTGTATCTGGTCGGAGCTGGTCCTGGAGATCCCGGTCTCCTGACGGTTCGAGGGAAGGAGTGCCTGGAGCAGGCTGACGTAATTCTTTACGATTACCTTGCCAATCCAGCACTACTCTCCTACGCTCCAGATCAGGCTGAACGGGTGTACGTCGGACGGCGTGGGAAGGGATCGTATCCGGAGCAAGAGACCATCAATCGTCTCCTCGTTGACCGAGCGCGAGCGCAGAAGGTGGTTGTCCGGCTAAAAGGAGGCGATCCGTTCGTGTTCGGTCGAGGCGGTGAAGAGGCAGAAGCGTTGGCCGCAGCTGGGATAGAGTACGAAGTTGTTCCTGGAGTGACCGCAGCCATCGCAGTGCCTGCCTACGCCGGGATTCCTGTCACGCATCGAACCTTAGCTTCTACGCTGACGATCGTCACCGGACATGAGGACCCCGAAAAACCTACCACGGCGTTGGATTGGTCACGACTCGCTGGCAGCCAAGGCACGTTGGTGTTTCTCATGGGTATGAAGAACCTCTCAACGATTACAACACGGCTGATTGAAGAGGGACTGACACCATCGACACCTGTGGCCATCACTCGTTGGGGCACAAGGGTCTCTCAACAAACCATCGTCGGCACCTTGACTGATATCGTGCAAAAAGCTGGGGTGGCCAGGCTGGAGCCTCCGACGGTCATCGTCGTGGGCGAGGTGGTTCGACTCAGGCCATCACTCAACTGGTTCGAGCACCGTCCACTCTTCGGCAAACGGGTGTTGATGACACGGGCAAAAGAACAGGCCGGCGAATTAGCCGCTCGACTGGCCGGCTATGGAGCCGAGCCCGTCGAAGCACCGACCATCATGATTGTTCCCCCTCTGAATTGGGCGCCTGTCGATCAAGCCATCGCCGAGATCGGGACATACAACTGGATTATTTTCACCAGTGTGAACGGAGTGGACCGTTTCATGACTCGATTGTGGGCAAAGGAACTCGACTCCCGCTGCTTGGCAGGACGGCAGCTATGCTGCATCGGACCCCGCACCGCTCAGGAGCTGGAAAAGTACGGAGTCAAAGCGGATCTGATCCCGACGGACTATCAGGCCGAAGGAGTGTTGGAAGCACTCGTCCAGCAGAACCTCAAAGAGACTCGAATCCTGATCCCTCGTGCCGAGGTGGCTCGAGAGCTCTTGCCGGAGCAACTTCGTGCTCGTGGCGCTCATGTCGATGTCATTCCAGTGTACCGAACGGTTACACCCGCTCACGATGCCGGAGGATGGCGGCAGCAGCTCATGGATCGTCTGATACATGTTGTCACCTTCACGAGTTCTTCAACAGTTCGAAATTTTGTGGCCATGCTCGGAGGGGTGGACGCCGTGAAGCCGCTCGTGCAATCCGTAACGATCGCGTGTATTGGCCCCATCACAGCGAAAACCGCCGAGGAGTGCGGTTTGACGGTCTCGATCATGCCGAAAGAAAATACGATTCCCGCGCTGGTGCATGCACTTGTCGACCACTATCAAAGCCGTGAGCAGGTTGCCACGGGAGCTCGGTCGTAATGTCGCAGAGACAATGTCTCGTATTTCTATATAAACAGGGAGGGTGAGATGGTTCCTGTCAAGTCCTTTATGATCCCCCGAGAAAAGTTCGTGACAGTCCCGCGTGACACCGACACACAGACGGCCGCCCGCATCATGCGAGATCGTGGGATCGGCAGTTTGTTTGTGACCAATGATCGCGAGATTATTGGAATCATCACGGATACAGACATGATGCGCCGGGTGGTTGCCGCGGGGGTCGAAGCCATGAAGACTACGGTGGAGCAGATTATGTCGACGCCGATCATGACCATCGAAGAGAGCAAAACGCTCTTGGATGCCAACGATCTGATGGCACAATCCCATGTCCGGCATTTAGGGGTCACACGCGAGGGCCAGCTGGTCGGCGTCATCTCTGTTCGAGACCTCATCGTTTTTTTGACGAACCTTCCGAGAAAGTAAGGGAGATATGGCGTTTCCGATTCAACGGCTCCGACGACTGAGGCAGCATGAGTCAATGCGAAGGATGGTCCGTGAGACGACGCTATCCCCGTCGGATTTTATTTACCCGCTCTTTGTCGTGGAAGGACAGGATCGCCGTGAAGAAATTGCGTCGATGCCGGGTCAGTTTCGGCTCTCTGTCGATCTGTTGGTCAAGGAAGCCGGCGAAATTCTGAAGCTCGGGATTCCAGCGATCATTCTATTCGGCATTCCAGCGAACAAGGATGAGCGCGGAAGCTCAGGATGGGACCCCAACGGGATCGTGCAGCGGGCGATTCGAGCAGTCAAAGAACAGGTGCCTGAGTTGCTGGTTATGACCGATGTGTGCATCGACGAATATACGACTCATGGGCACTGCGGAATCGTGAGGAACGGCAAAATCCTGAACGATGAAACCCTGGAGTGCCTCACGCTCATGGCTCGCACGCATGCTGAGGCGGGAGCTGACATGGTCGCCCCTTCGGATATGATGGATGGGCGTGTCGCTGCAATTCGGACGGAGTTGGATCGGTCTGGGTTCTCGGACTTGCCGATCATGGCATACGCCGCCAAATTCTCCTCGTGTTTCTACGCTCCCTTTCGAGATGCTGCGTTCTCGAGTCCGCAATTCGGCGACCGCCAATCCTACCAGATGGACCCAGCGAATGCACGTGAAGCGCTTCGAGAAATCGAACTCGATGTCGAAGAGGGCGCCGATATTGTGATGGTCAAGCCGGCGCTGCCGTATCTGGATATCATCGCGACGGCTCGTGCCCGCACGCTGCTCCCTCTGGCGGCCTACCAGGTGAGCGGTGAGTACAGTATGATCAAGGCTGCGGCACAAGCGGGGTGGCTCGATGAATCGCGCGCCATGATGGAATCGCTCTTGGCAATCAAACGGGCAGGAGCAGATCTCATCTTGTCCTACTTCGCTAAAGACGCCGCCAAACTGCTCCACTGATCGAAAATGAAGGTAACCCGCGGATATTCCGGCGAGCCCCTCCGACCATATCCGGTGGGAACGATTGGCAATTTCGACGGACACCATCTTGGCCACCAGGCCCTTTTGAATCAGGTGGTAAAGACCGCACGCCAGTCCCAAGGAACGGCGCTCGTACTGACCTTCGCTCCTCACCCCGTGAAAATTCTGGCCCCCACCGCCAATTTGCGCTTCTTGACGGATGAGCGTGAGAAACTTGCTCGTTTCGAACAGGCAGGAATCGATGAAGTTGTGTTCTTGGAGTTCACCCCAACATTTGCGTCACTCTCTCCGGAAACGTTTGCCGAAGAGATCCTTTCCAAAGGACTTGGGCTCAAAGAGGTGTTCGTTGGGCAACATTTTGCGTTTGGACACAAGCGAGCCGGAACGATCACCGACTTGACCCTTTTCGGTCATCGATTCGGCTTCATCGTCCATCCGACTTTCCCCGTAACGATCGCCGAGGGAGTGGTCAGCTCCACGAGAATCAGGCAGCTCATCATGTCTGGACAGGTTGATCAGGCCGCTGACTTGCTCGGCCGTCACTATGCGCTCGGTGGCGTCGTCACCTCCGGTGAGGGGAGAGGACGGACACTGGGTTGGCCGACCGCGAACCTTCGATTGCCTTCCGACCGCGTGGTTCCCGCTGATGGAATTTATGCGTCGATCACGATCATCAAACAGGAGCGGCACGATTCTATCTCATACATTGGAACAAGACCGACTTTTGACGGTGGAGAACGCCTCTTGGAAGTGACGATCCTAGATGGAACCCACAATCTGTACGGACACGACATGACCGTTGAATTTATCGATCGCATTCGAGGAGACGTACAGTTCGACGGGGTAGCAGCGCTGAGCGAACAGATCGCATCCGATGTGGATTCTGCAAAGACGATTCTCCGTCGACATCATCAAGCCATAGGAGGGTAAGGCATCATTGCATCCCGTCATACATAAATCCCCCCGCAAGGCTTGGCCTCATGTACTTCACCGTATGGTCCGCACCGTTCGGACGAACCATCTCTTTCACCAGGGCCAGCACCTTTTAGTTGCCGTGTCTGGTGGCCCTGATTCCATGGCACTATTATCTCTTCTGGATTGCCTTCGTTCAAATTGGTCGCTGACCCTAACCGCGGTTCACTGTAACTATGGACTACGTGGATCCGAGTCGGAGGATGACCAGGAGTTCGTCAGGGCTCGTTGCACGGAACGGAACATCCCGCTCCATGTTCAACGGTTTCATGTACTTGACCGGCGAAAGCCATCTTCCTTACAGGCAGTGGCCCGCGATCTTCGTTATCAGGCATTCGCTGAAATTGCCGAACAGTGCGGAGCGAACCGTATTGCTCTTGGCCATACGGCAGACGACCAGGTAGAAACAATCTTGCTGTGGTTGCTGCGCGGAACAGGGCTCACTGGTCTTTCCGGCATACCACCTTTCCGAGATAATATAATCATCCGGCCTCTGTACGAAACCGGGAGACAGGAGATTCTGACCTATCTGCAGGATGCTGGACTATTGTTCCGGGAAGATTCCAGTAACGCGAAGCCTCTGTATTTACGAAATCGAATCAGGCATGAGCTGGTACCGATTCTAAACCGGCTGGCGCCGGCGAGTCGTGGTGCCTTCTGTCGACTCGCGGATATCTGCCGAGAAGACGATCGCTACGTCGAGCACCAAGCCGCCACGCTGTTCTCTTCTGCCGTGAAATGGGAGCCTGGCGGAGGTTGGGCTATCGATCGTGGTCTTCTCTTGGATGTCCCACGCGCTCTTCAACGGCGTGGCATCCGCAATCTCCTTCGAAAGAGCCTCAATCAACCGTACACGTTCGGCCTCCGGACGATCGATCGAGTCATTGGTATCGCCGCAAAAGGGAAGTCTGGTTCTCGCCTTGATGTCATCGGTGGGCACGTCATGGTGAACGACCGCCAGCTGCGGTTTGTTCCGCATAGCGAACGCATAATGTCTTACGACCTACAACAGCCCGCCATACTTGAACACCGCATGACTGTACCAGGTACTCTGATGTGGCCTGGAACGGGTCAGCGACTTCACGTACAACTGGAGGCTTGCCGTCAGGCCCCGGCACCTCCAGAAAGAAATCAGATTGTGGTAGATGCTGATCGCGTCTCTCAACCATTGATCGTGCGACGTTGGTCACCCGGTGACCGATTTCAGCCATGCGGCATGCATGGGCATTCAAAGAAGGTTCAGGACTTTTTTACTGATCTCAAAATACCTCGAACGGTTCGTTCCCGTATTCCATTGATCGTTGCACCAGAAGGAATTGTGTGGGTTGTGGGGTATCGGCAGGATCAACGGTGGCTACCCACGGCCCAGACGGAACGCTGTCTCGTGTTCACCGCCGAGGATCTATCTCTAAAAGAGGGGACTGAGTGAGATGGAACGGATGTTTGGACGCCCAATCGTCACCCAGGAGCAAATGCGGAGCCGTATTCGAGAATTGGGGCGACAGATCAGCATCGACTATGCGGGCAAAGATCTGGTGCTTGTCGGTGTATTGAAGGGGGCCTATGCGTTTTTTGCCGATCTCGCTCGTGCGATCCGAATTCCAGTCCGTGTCGATTTCATCATTGTGACGAGTTATGGAACTCGGGCGAAGACCTCTGGGAAGGTGAAGCTAGTGACGGACCTGACCGAAACAATCAGAGGTAAGGAAGTGCTTCTTGTGGAGGACATTGTCGACTCAGGATTGACGGTGCAGTATCTTACGAAGACCTTCTCGAAGCAGAAGCCAAAGAGCATCAAGGTATGCACGTTACTGAGTAAGCCGGAACGCCGAGTGGTCAACGTGCAGGTGCAATATGTTGGCTTCAGGATTCAGAATGACTATGTCGTTGGTTACGGACTTGATTATCAACAGAAGTATCGTAACCTCCCTTATCTTGCCGTGCTTGATCAGTTGAACGAGGAGGAGACGTAGCTTTTCTCAAGAGCTGTTGGCAATTTGCAAAATGCTATGTTAACATCACAACGAATTTTCAATATGTTGCTTCGAACATCCCGGCCAAGGAGAACTGGATGAATTCCCGGGTCAAGAACTTGCTTTTTTGGGTGGTTGTCGGCCTGTTCATGATTCTCCTCTTTAACCTATTTAGTGTGCCGACGCACGCGCCAGAAGAAGAAGTGATCTTTAGCGAGTTCATGGCAAAACTCGACAAGGGTGATTTTGAAAAAGTCGTCATCAAGGGTAATCACATCAGCGGCGTCCTCAGGGACAAGACGCGCATCCGGACCTACTCAGCGGATTATCCTGAATTTGTCAAAACACTCAGGGAAATGGACGTGCAGATTGAGGTGAAACCACCGGATGAAAGCCCATGGTATATCACCTTCCTGGTCACATGGGGGCCATTCATCCTCTTCTTGGGGCTTTGGTTTTTCCTCATGCGTCAGATGCAGGTTGGTGGAAATAAGGCGCTGTCGTTTGGCAAAAGCCGAGCCCGTATGCTCACGGAGGAGAGGAAAAAGGTTACATTTTCTGATGTAGCCGGTGTTGATGAGGCGAAAGAAGAAGTCCTCGAGATCATCGAATTCCTGAAAGATCCGAGAAAATTTCAAAAGCTCGGTGGGCGAATCCCTAAAGGCGTACTCGTCGTCGGTCCTCCGGGAACCGGAAAGACGCTGCTGGCAAAAGCCATCGCCGGTGAAGCAGGGGTACCGTTCTTTAGTATCAGTGGTTCTGATTTTGTCGAGATGTTCGTCGGGGTGGGAGCCTCTCGAGTTCGTGATTTGTTCGAGCAAGGGAAGAAACATGCCCCGTGCATCATCTTCATCGATGAGATTGATGCCGTCGGCCGATTGCGAGGCGCCGGCCTCGGCGGTGGCCACGATGAGCGGGAACAAACGCTTAATCAGTTGTTGGTTGAAATGGATGGCTTCGACACGACCGAAGGTGTAATTTTGGTTGCCGCAACAAACCGTCCTGATGTGCTTGATCCAGCCTTGCTGAGACCGGGTCGTTTTGATCGGCAGGTTGTCGTCAATCGCCCAGACGTCCGTGGGCGTTCCGAGATTTTAAAGGTTCATACCAAAAAGGTGCCGGTCTCAACAAACGTGGAGATAGAGAAGATTGCCCGTGGAACACCTGGGTTTTCTGGAGCTGATCTGGAAAACCTGGTAAACGAAGCAGCGTTGTGGGCGGCGCGGCAGAACAAGAAAGAAGTTGAAAACATCGACTTTGAGATGGCCAAGGACAAAGTCATGATGGGTGCCGAGCGCAAAAGCATGATCCTCACCGATGAGGAAAAGCGTGTGACGGCCTACCATGAAGCGGGCCATGCATTAATGGCAAAGCTCTTACCAGGAACAGACCCTGTTCATAAAGTGACGATTATTCCGAGGGGTCGGGCCTTGGGAGTGACCATGCAACTGCCCACGGATGACCGGCATAACTATTCCAAGGAGTTCCTCTATAATACCCTGGCGATTTTAATGGGTGGACGCGTTGCTGAAGAACTTGTGTTCAAACATATCACGACCGGAGCAGGTAACGACCTTGAGCGTGCAACCGACCTTGCTAGAAAAATGGTCTGCGAGTGGGGAATGAGTGAAAAGTTGGGGCCTCTGACGTTTGGGCAAAAGGAAGATTCCGTATTTCTCGGTCGAGACTTTTCCTCCAAGCGGGATGTCAGCGATCAGGTAGCGCTTGAAATAGACCTTGAGGTCAAGCGTTTTGTTACTGAAAATTATGAGCGCGCGAAACGCGTCCTGACTGAACAAATGACAAGCCTCAAAGCTCTAGCAGAGGCGCTTCTTGAAAAGGAAGTACTGGACGCGCCAGAAATCGATCAGATTCTATTGCAATCCTCCTCTCAAACCGTTCCTGTCTAAACGGATAGATTTGCAGCGACGGCGCTCACGGGTGTGAGCGCCGTCGCATCCAAGTACAGAGCGCCTGGACGCTAGATTGAATCCATACGGTGCGGGTCTTGATGTGCCAACCGCCATTTGCCCTGTACAATTTCTTGGTGAAATAGTTGGAGCAAGGCTCACCCCAGCCACGACCTTCCCGGAATTGGTTTCTGGCCAAAGGTCGCCAGCTTCACTGGACGACTCGCCCACTGATCATGGGGGTCGTGAATATCACGCCAGACTCGTTCTATGATGGCGGCCGGTATGCTTCACCAGAACGAGCGATCGCTCATGCATTGGAACTCGTCGAACAAGGAGCGGATATTATCGATATCGGAGGGGAATCAACGAGACCTGGTGCACTCGCGGTGAGTGAAAATGATGAACTGGTTCGAGTGATCCCGGTTCTGGAAGGTTTGGTAGGTCAGGTAACAGTTCCCATCTCGATTGATACGACCAAATCTCGAGTGGCTCGTCTTGCACTCGATACCGGCGCATCGATTATCAACGATGTGAGTGCCCTTCGGCAAGATCCGAAGATGGCCGATGTCATTGCGCGGTCTGGTGCGGCTGTTGTATTGATGCACATGCAGGGCACTCCGCAGACCATGCAACGATCTCCTCAGTACGCAGATCTCCGAGCCGAAGTGCTGCAATTCTTTGAAGAACGTATTGAGGCCGCACTTCTGGCCGGGATTGCTCGAACCAATATCATTCTTGATCCAGGATTTGGTTTTGGTAAGCTGTTGTCTCACAACCTTGACCTATTGAGGGGGTTGTCATCTTTCATGATGTTGAATTGTCCTTTGCTCGTTGGGCTGTCACGAAAAGGTTTCATCGGGAACATCGTGGGAAAAGCTGTAGACCGCCGAGAATGGGGAACAGCAGCAGCCGTTGCACTGGCCGTTGATCGTGGCGCTAGAATTGTACGTGTTCATGATGTCGCGATGATGATCGATGTTGTTAAAATGGCTGCCGCGTTAAGCCCATTCTGGGAAGCCTACGAACAGGAGCACGATGCGTAAATTATTTGGTACGGACGGTGTCCGAGGGGTTGCTAACCTCGATCCCATGACCAGCGAAATGGCCATGCAATTAGGGCGAGCTGCTGCTCATATCTTTATGCGCCGTGCCGGTCGTCATCAGATCGTGATCGGTAAGGATACTCGGATTTCAGGCTATATGTTGGAATCTGCTCTTATGGCGGGGATCTGCTCAATGGGTGTTGATGTGCTCTTGGTTGGGCCTCTGCCGACCCCCGCCATCGCATTCTTAACCAGAAGTCTACGTGCAGATGCGGGGGTAGTCATTTCTGCTTCACACAACCCTTATCAAGATAACGGCATCAAGTTTTTTTCTAATGATGGATTCAAACTGCCTGACGAAGTGGAAGCTCGGATCGAAGACCTGATTACGTCGGACGAAATTCGTCATCTCCGCCCGACAGCAGACCTTATCGGTAAGGCCTACCGCATAGACGATGCGGAAGGACGTTATATTGAATTCGCAAAGAGGTCTTTGCCCAAGGACTTGGACTTTCAAGGAATTAAGCTTGTTGTCGATTGTGCAAATGGCGCTGCGTACAAAGTGGCTCCGACCGTCCTGAGAGAATTGGGAGCCTCTGTAGAAGTAATCGGCAACAAGCCTAACGGGATGAACATCAATTCTGGATGCGGCGCGGTCCATCCTGAGCTCCTTCAGGAAACCGTGCTTCGGCAGAAGGCAGATATCGGTATTGCCCTTGACGGTGACGCCGATCGAGCGGTCTTTGTCTGTGAGCAAGGGACGGTCATCGACGGAGACCATGTCATGGCAGCCCTAGGGCTCGATCTCCATCAGCATGGACTCTTGGCCAAACAGACATTGGTTGGAACCGTGATGAGTAATTTTGGGTTAGAGCTGTCGATGGCCAAAGCGGGCATTAAACTGATCCGAACACCGGTCGGAGATCGATATTTGCTCGAGCGCATGTTGGCGGAAGGATATAGTTTCGGTGGAGAACAATCTGGGCATTTTATTTTTCTGGATCACAACACGACTGGAGACGGCCTAGTCTCAGCGCTTCAAATGTTGTCTTTACTGAAACGAACCAAGAAACCCTTGTCAGAATTGGCAAAAGCAATGACTGCCGTCCCGCAAGTATTGGTAAATATCCAGGTCAAACAGAAACCAGTCTTAGAGACGATTCCGGATGTTGATCGAGCGATACAAGAAAGTCATCGGCGTCTGAACGGAAGTGGACGTGTCGTGATTCGATACTCTGGCACTGAGCCATTATTGCGAATCATGGTGGAGGGTGAGCAGCCCACGCTTGTGAATGAAATTGCCGACGATCTTGCCAGGGTTGTCCGAGAACATATCGGATGAGCGTTTCCGTACATGAGGAACGCTCATGCTCCCATCTCTCACGGTCGCATTCTTGCTTGGTCTTCTTGGCGGATCCCAGCTTCCCTTTTTCCCGCTCTTCCTCTTCGCGCTATTCAGTGGCGCTGCCATTAGTTTCAGCATTGCCGAACGAGCTGGCTACCTTGGCACACACTGTACGCTGCTTCTGTACATAAGTCTTCTATCAGGGGTCGTCTATTGGAGTGTCACAACTCCGCCACCATACCTTCATCGACCTTCATCGGGTTTTCATAACGGAATCAGTGCTGCCATTACTGGACGGGTTGTCATGCCTGTTCAGTACGGTGTAGGGCGTCAGACCATCCTTGTCGAGACCGACAGCATGATGATGACATCCAGGCGGATACGCGTTGTATGGCGCGGCGCTGACCTGACGCTTCACCAGGGCGATCGCATTATGTTCCAGGGAACTCTTCACCGTCCAAGGGGGTTCTTGAACCCATCTGGCTTCGACTATGCCGCCTATGTAGAGCGTCAAGGCATTGATCTTGTTACTACGGTGAGCGGTCCTCACGCAATCAGGCTTATCGAAAGGCCGATCACGGGGCGATGGAGCTTCTGGAGTCAGATCGATCAGTGGCGGTCCACCATTCGGCAGGCAGCAGTCCACACATTGAGACAACCAGCGTTGGGGATATTTCTTGGCATGATCATCGGAGAACGAGGGTATCTTGAGCAGGACATGCAGGAATGGTTTATGATTACAGGAACCGTTCATCTCCTCTCGATCTCAGGCTCACATCTCGGGCTGGTCGCCCTGGTGTGTTTTTGGACCGTGAAACGAGCCATCCTCTGGCTCCCTTCTTCCTTGTTGTTGGCTTTATCGCGAAGAATCACGAGCTACCGTCAAGAGGTGTGTAAATAAGTTTCAGGCGGCGGTCCTCTCCGGTTGATGGTTCATGTCATTCCTCTCCTGTCCTGACGGCAGCACGATCCCGTCCTTGAAC
>Ga0224510_10001217_pt1 | contig 17391 bp, 10 predicted proteins | sample SF_May12_sed_USG_FD_170161 | JGI IMG/M metagenome (GOLD analysis project Ga0224510, IMG submission 170161) | Sediment microbial communities from San Francisco Bay, California, United States - SF_May12_sed_USGS_4_1 | ecosystem: Environmental > Aquatic > Marine > Sediment | place: USA: California... | reverse complement strand
GCCGGTCCTGAGCCGCGAGTTGATCTACACCGCCATCACCCGTGCCAAGGGCCGTTTTTCCCTCTGGGGCGACGAGCCGATCCTGCGGGCAGCGATTGTGCAGAGGGTGAGTAGGGTCAGTGGTTTGCGAGAACTGCTGTGGGGGAAGGGCTCCGTCTGAAAAATTCTTGACGAGCAATGTATTGCTCTTGTCGTTTTATTGGAATCAAGATAATTTGTTATTTTGTGTGGTTGGCAGGTTTATGCGAAGAATGCCTAATTAGTGGCCTAACTTATTGATGTTCCTGTCAGCCTTGGGTTCAATGTTGATTTGGATAAGGGAGAATATAATGACGATTACCTTTGCGGCGATGCCGGATGCGGATGGTTATTTTGGTGAATATGGCGGTCAGATCATCCCGCCTGAATTGAAGGCGGTGATGGATGCCATCAATGTCGCCTACGACGAGGTGCGGCAGACCAAGGCCTTTCAGGATGAACTGGCGGAGTTGTATACCCATTATGTCGGCCGGCCCAGCCCGATCTTTTATGCCCGCAGGCTTTCCGAAAAGATCGGCGGGGCGCGGATCTTCCTGAAGCGGGAGGATCTAAACCATACCGGCGCCCACAAGATCAACCATTGCCTGGGCGAGGCGTTGCTCGCCAAGTACATGGGCAAGAAGAAGGTGCTGGCGGAAACGGGCGCCGGTCAGCATGGCGTTGCCCTGGCCACCGCCTGCGCCCTGGTCGGCATCCCGTGTGAAATCCACATGGGTGAGGTGGACATCAAGAAAGAGCATCCCAACGTCACCAAGATGAAGATCCTCGGCTGCGATCTGATCCCGGTATCACGTGGCACCAAAACACTGAAGGATGCGGTGGACAGCGCCTTCGAGGAGTACCTCCGTGATCCGGAGAATTTTATCTATGCCATCGGCTCGGTGGTCGGCCCCCATCCCTTCCCCCGGATGGTCCGGGATTTCCAGAGCATCGTCGGTCGCGAGGCGCGGGCGCAGTTTCTGGAGCGGGAGGGGAAATTGCCGACGGTGGTCACCGCCTGTGTGGGAGGTGGTTCCAACGCCATCGGCATCTTTACCGAGTTTCTGCCCGATGAGGAGGTGCGTCTGGTGGGCGTCGAGCCTGCCGGCCGGGGGCTTGACACCCCGGACCACGCCGCCACCCTCACCAAGGGCGTCAAGGGCGCGATCCATGGTTTCAAGTGCTATAACCTGCAGGACGAGAAAGGCAATCCGCTGGCGGTCTACTCCATTGCCTCGGGGCTTGATTATCCCGGCGTCGGCCCGCAGCATTCCTACCTCAAGGATCACGGCAGGGTCATCTATGAGACCGTGGACGACAAGGAGTGTTTGGACGCCTTCATCGATCTCTCCCGTACCGAGGGGATCATCCCGGCCCTTGAAAGCGCCCATGCCGTGGCCTACGCGGTGCGGCTTGCCAAGGGCATGTCGCCGGCAGAGACCATCTTGGTCAATCTCTCCGGCCGGGGGGATAAGGATGCGGATTTCGTCGCTGAGAAACTGGGATTGTAATGGATATCCGGCGCCTTTCTTCAAGGCGCGGATGGCGAGAGAAGGAGCGGGGCGAAAGCCTTGCTCCTTTTTTTGTTGGCCTTCTTTGGTAAGGGACTGCTTGGTTGACAGGATCGGGTCCTTGCTTTTCAACCGCAGTCGTGCGATTTTAAGGAGACCACGGCCCCCCCATTGGGTGCGGTCCTGAGTGTGTGTTCTCTAGTTCTGTCTGCGGGAGATGATATGCGTTCCAGTAATCTGATTACCGATTTCGCCACCGCCGTCGGTCTGGTCGGTGCCTTTGCGGTGGTCGTCCTCGCCTTGGCGTTGGGCGACGGTTCGGTTGATTTGTTTGTCAACCCGGCGGCCTTTCTGATCGTGTTCGGCGGGTCTACCTTTATCGTCCTCATGCAGTTTAACGCCGGCCAGTTTTTCGGGGCGATTCACGTGGCGTTCAAGGCGTTTTTCGTCAAGGCCGAGACCCCGGCGGAACTGATCGATCTGGCCGTTGAACTCCAGAAAAAGGCCCGGATTGAAAACATTCTCGCGCTGGAGAGGATGGAGATTGCCAACCCCTTCTTTCGCAAAGGGATCCAGTATCTTGCCGACGGCATGGAGCTCGATCTGGTCAAGGGCACCATGCTGAAGGAGATGTTCCGTGCCGACGAACGGCATGAAACCGGGCGGCTTATTTTTAAATCGCTTTCCGAGGTGAGTCCGGCCATGGGGATGATCGGCACCCTGATCGGCCTCGTGCAGATGCTTGCCGGGCTGGATGACGCCGCCAAGGTCGGGCCGGCCATGGCGGTGGCGTTGCTTACCACCCTCTACGGGGCGGTGCTGGGGTACATGGTGGCCAAGCCCATCGCCGACAAGTTGGCCCTGCGTAACAAGGAAGAGCGGTTGTGCAAGATGTTGATTGTGGATGCGGTGATCGCCTTGGCGGAGGGGTATCATCCTCGCCTGCTCGAGGAGATGTTGCTGCCCTATCTCCCCGGCGGCAGCCGCGAGAAGGCCGCCCATTATGGGCACAGTCATGAAAAGGCGAAGTGATGGGTGTCGACGAACGGGATGACGCGACCGGGGATCTTGGCGAGGGCACCGGCTCCGGGCTCGAGGATGAGATGGTGCTGCCGACTGCCGAGACGGTTGCACGGGAGGATTTCACGCGGGGTGCGGGGGAGGAGGAAGAGGAAAGACGTCCGTCGTCGCCCATGGCTTCCATGCTCGTTCTCCAGCAGGGACCGGGTGTCGAATCTGGCGGCAGCGCCTTTCCTGCCCCTGCTCAGCCGGCCGCGGAGGGTGGCGCTGCCGGGTGGCTGGTCACCTTTGCCGACATGATGACCTTGCTGATGTGTTTCTTCGTGCTGCTGTTCTCCTTTTCCCAGGTCGATGTGGTCAGGTTTCGGGATGTGGCCCGCTCCATGGCCGCGGCGTTGGGCGGCGCGCCGCTGGCATCGTTTGCCGATGTGGAAGGCGGGCAGGTGCTGGCGGAGAAGGCGGTGGCCAGCCGTCAGGCGCAGTCGTCTGAGTATTATGCCGAATTGCTGCGGCGGGAGTTGCGGGACGAGGTCGAGAAGAATGTTCTCGCCGTCGATGCCGCCGTCGGCATTATCACCATTCGGATCTTGCAGAATGGTTCGTTCGAGTCCGGGTCCGCGGATCTCTCTCCGCAATTTCTTCCCACCGCCCGCAAGATACGCGACGCGCTGGTGGGTATCCCTGGTGCCTTGACGGTGGCGGGGCATACCGATGACACACCGATCCGCACCGCGCGTTTCCGTTCCAACTGGGAGCTTGCCGGGGCGCGGGCCTTTTCGGTGATGTACGCCCTGCTGGAGGGCGGGGTCCTGCCGGATGAACGTTTTGTCTTGATGGGGTTTGCCCATACCAGGCCCATGCTGCAGAACGACTCCGAAGCACATCGGGCTCAGAACCGGCGGGTGGAGATCGTGATCGACCAGCGCGACCTTACCGAGCAGGAGCGGCCAGGCTCGGTGGATATGCTCGGGCAGGGGCTGACCGATGAGGTTGCCGGCGGCCATTTGCAGGTCGAATATCGTTAGCCTTGCGTTGCTTTCCCCCTCCCCTTTTTTTGTTATTGCCACTCAAAATATTCTATGCTAGGTTGCAACGTTGACCATTGACGTGGCGCGATGACGGGTTGCAACCCGGCGCAAATCCGCTCCTTCCGAACGTTCTCCCGGCCGGTCTTGGTCGGGGGTGTCCAGACGAAAATAATGGTTAGAGTCTTTTGCTTGCGAAGAAAAACAGCGGTACATCCATGTCTGGATGTGCCTGAAAAATTTTGCCTGTGAGGTGTCTCTTGAAAGAAAAAAAGAAGATATTGGTGGCTAATCGGGGTGAAATCGCCTTGCGGATTATCCGCGCCATTCAGGAGCTTGGTCACGCCGCGATCGCGATTTACGAGACCCCGGATTCCGAGGCGTTGCATATCCGGACCGCGGATGAGGCGATCCATATCGGCGACGGTCCGCGCTGTGACTATCTGAACATCGAAAAGGTGGTCGCCGCTGCCAAGCGGGCCAATGCCGACGCCGTTCATCCCGGCTATGGCTTCCTGGCCGAGAATCCCGAGTTCGCCAAGGCGTGCGAAGAGGCCGGGATCATCTTCATCGGCCCCAAATCCGACGTAATCCAATCCCTGGGCGACAAGGTCACCGCCCGCCGGATCATGAAGGACGCCGGCATCCCCATGGTGCCCGGCACCCAGAACCTGCCCGCCGGTGACGCTGGCGTTGAAGAGGCGCTGGCCTTTGCTTCCAAGTACGGTTATCCGGTGATGCTGAAGGCAACCGCCGGCGGCGGTGGACGCGGTATCCGTCGGGTCGAGAACGAGAAACAGCTGCGCGCCGAACTGCCCGCTGCCCGCGCCGAGGCCAAGGCCGCCTTTAACAACGACAACGTCTACCTCGAGAAGGTGGTCATCAACCCCAAGCATGTCGAGGTGCAGGTCATTGCCGACAACCACGGCAAGGTCGTCCATCTCGGCACCCGTGACTGCTCGATCCAGCGCCGCAACCAGAAGCTGGTCGAGATCGCTCCCTCCCTGATCCCGGATCAGGCGCTGCTCGACTCCATCTGTGATACCGCGGTCAAGGCCGCCACCGCCGCCAACTACACCAATGCCGGCACCGTGGAGTTCCTGGTCGACAAGGACATGAGCTACTACTTCATGGAGATCAACACCCGGTTGCAGGTGGAGCACACCGTCACCGAGATGGTCACCGGCATCGACATCGTCCGCACCCAGATCAAGCTTGCCTTCGGCCGGCCGCTTGCCTTTGACCAGAAGGATGTCAAGTTGCGCGGCCATGCCATCGAGATGCGGATCAACGCCGAGGATCCCCAGAACAACTTCATGCCCGAGGGCGGCAAGACCGTTTCCGTTTACCGGTCGCCGGGCGGCTACGGCGTACGTCTTGACGGCTTCGTTTATCAGGGTTTCACCATCCCCGAGGTCTACGATTCGCTGCTGGTCAAGCTTACCGTGCATGGCTTCAGCTGGAACGAAACCGTTGACCGCTTGCGGCGCTGTCTTACCAACTACGTCATCGTCGGTCCCAAGACCACTATTCCCTTCTACCTGAATCTGGTCAACGATCCGGATTTCAAGCGTGGTGATTTCGACACCTCCTTTTTGGATACGCATACCCACCTCCTCGACTACACCGAGGCGGTCAATGAAGGCAACAAGTTGGCCCGGCTTATCGCCGAGATCCATCACAAGCAGGAAAATCCTTACGCAATCTAAGGATCGGCGGCGAGAGGCGAAATGGGCGGCTTGCTGAAGTTGGCCGCGCCAATTGAACATGAAACACCATTTGCCGGCCCATGTGCAGGCCGGTAATCGATGATAAAGGAGTTACCATGGAACGTATCGTTCACGGCATGGAGGTTTCCAAGGCCATCAAGATTCTGCGGGGACGGCAAGCCAACGGCTATTACATCACCAACACCGCCCGCGATCTGTCCCAGTCGGATTTCAAGAATCGTATCCTGCTGCATACCGATCTGCTCGCCGCCCCTTCCCGCGAGCAGGCCGGCTACTTCTCGCTGGAGATCACCGGCGGCGCCTCGGTCCACGTGGATATCCTGCGCAAGCAGGTGGACCCCTTCCTGAAGCTCGAATTGCTGCGGGAGAAGATGCCCAACACCATGTTCCAGACCCTCTGCCGGGGCATCAACCTCTTCGGTTATCGTCCCTATCCGCAGAACGTCATCCGCTACGTGGTCCGCGAGTTCGCCAAGTATGTCGACGTCTGGCGGGTGTTCGATTTCATGAACCACGTCCCCAACATGCAGGCCGTTTTTGAAGAGGTGCAGAAGGCGGGCAAGATCCTCGAGCCCTGCATCTGTTTCTCCACCGGCCCCGAGCACACCAACGAGTATTACGTCAAGAAGGTTGGCGAACTGCTTTCGGTCACCGGCGACGAGATCATCCTCTGCATCAAGAATCACGGCGGCCTCGGTTCGCCGAAGCGGATCGGCGACCTGGTCGACGCCATCATGCAGAAGTACCCGGAATTGATTATCCATTATCACGGCCACAACACCGATGCCAACGATGTCGGCCGGATCGAGGCGGCGGTGCTGAACGGCGCCACCATCGTCGATGCCGCCGATCATGAGTTCACCGGTTACTACGGCCCGCCGCCGATCCTCTCGGTGGTGCATACCTTGAAGGACCACGGCAAGGTCGCCATCGGCCTCGACGAGAATGCGGTGATGGAGACCTCCGAGGTGCTGCGCGACGAGCGGCCCCATTACGAGTTCTTCGAGTCCCAGTTCAAGGGCTTCGACCCCACCGTGCAGGTCCATAAACTGCCTGGCGGCGCCACCGGTTCGAGCTTCGAGCAGGCGGTCAAGGGCGGCTTCCTCGACCGGATGCCCGAGATCCTGAAGGACGAGTTGCCCAAGGTGCAGAAGGAGCTCGGCAACTACTGGTCCGTCACCCCCGGTTCGCAGATCCTCTGGACCACGGCGGTCAGCAACGTCCAGGGCGGCGACCGCTACGGCAACTGTTCCGGCGACCTCAAGAACCTGCTCCTCGGCAAGTACGGGCCGTTCCCGTTCTACTCGCCGCCGGACTGGATCTACGAGAAGGCCTTTGGCCCCGACTGGCGGCAGATCCTCGAGAAAGAGGGCGGCATGGACAAGATCGAGGACATGGATCTCGAGCAGGAGCGCAAGGCCTTGGCCGAGAAGATCGGTGCCGAGCCCACCGATCAGCAGTTGGTCACCTACCTGCAGCATCCGGTTGACGCCGTCAACTTCTTCAAGTTTCAGGAGAAGTTCGGTTACACCTATGTGTTGCCGCCGTCCATCTTCTTCCGCCAAGGTGGCTTCAAGCTCGGCGAGACGATCAAGTTCAGGGATCACGACGGCAAGGAGCACATCATCGAGATCGGTCCCAAGCAGAAGAACGAGGATGGCGAGTGGAACGTCTACTTGAACATCGATCACCATCAGCGGGTATTTGTGTTCGAGGACGAAACCGCAGTCGCCACCGGTGCCGCCAAGACGCCGGAGCTTTCCAAGCAGGAGATCGAGGCGCTGGCCAAGGACGGCGATATCCGCGCCCCATTCGGCGCCAACGTCTACGCGATCAACGTCAAGGTCGGCGATGAGGTGGCGGTGGGGGACCCGTTGGTTGTCCTTGAGGCGATGAAGATGCAGACCCCGGTGGAAAGCCCGGTGGCCGGCAAGGTCGAGGAGGTCAGCGCCGCCGTCGGCGACGCCGCCAAGCCCGGCATGAAGCTGCTCAGGATTGCCAAGGCAGAGTAAATTACCACGATCTGCAAGTCATGGTCACAGTGCCATCAAAAGGCCTGGAATCTTAATCGATTCCGGGCCTTTTTTTGTTGTTGCGGGAAAAGTGTGCCAGCGTTGGTTATGGGGCTGTAAGGCATGCTATCAGCAAAAGGGATTCTTTCTTTGTCGTTTCAGATTGCATTTGCATGTGGTTCTTCGCAGGGTTAGGATGGGTAGTATAATTTCTTGAAATCTTTTAAGGTTATCTATTGGCAATGAAGTATGCACCTGATATGGACATTGGGATAGGCCTTGTTGCCGTAAATTCCTCGGTATGGGTTACGGGCTATGCGTCAACGGGGTTCTTTGCTGAGGTTCTTTGTGCGGAGCATTAAGTTTTTCAGCCTTGGTGGACTGTTGGTCTGTCTCTTTCTTTTTTGTTGCGGGAGGGAGGTGGCGGTAGCGGCACAGCTCTTCGGTTATCGCGAGTCGCCGCAGGTTGATATGGCGACCTATGTCCCGCATTGGTTAAGGGTAATGGAGCGCGATATTATCGAAGACGTTCCCGAGGGAAACTGTACCGACAGTTTTTTCAATCGCTGTCATCTTAAAAATTGGAATGCGTTTCTTGCCAAAATAAGAGGGCTGTCTCCACGGCAACAAATCGAGGCGGTCAACCAGTACGCCAATGAAAAGGATTATGTACTGGATTTGGATAATTACGGTATGGAAGACTACTGGGCCATTGTTAAGGAATTTTTTTATAATGGTGGAGATTGTGAAGATTATGCGATCACCAAATTCTTTTCTCTACGGCGGCTTGGTTTCCGGGACAGTGACCTGCGCATTGTGGTGCTGCAGGATACCAACCTGCGCATTCCCCATGCGGTTCTCGCCGTCTCCTACGGCGGGCAGGTTTTGATTCTCGATAATCAGAGCAGCGAAGTGTTGTCTCAGCGGCAGATATTTCATTATGTACCGCTCTTTTCCGTTAATGAAGAGGGATGGGTCATGTATCTGCCGCCGTCGTAAACGAGGGCGGCAGATGTAATAAGGGCAGGCCCTGATACTCATGTAGTTCGGGGTGATGCCGAAGAGGATTTCATTATGAGCAAAGAGCTGTCTGGCGGGCGGTCCTGGTTGACTGCCATGGGTATACTGGTGATTTTTCTGGCGGCGGGTGTCTGGGCGATTTTTTCCCTGGCGCGTTATGAGCGGCAGCGGGATTTAAATCATTGGCAGATTACCCTCGGGGTGATGGCTGATAGCCGTGCGGCCGGGATTCGCCAGTGGATCGACGGCAGGTTTGATGTTCTACTTGAACTTGCCCGGAATGGATCCCTGCAATTGTATGTCCAGCAGCTTCGGCAACGACAAACCGCAGATCCGGAGATGGAGCCGGCACAAATATCCTATCTGCGCAATCTGTTGCGGGCCACAGCCGAGCGGACCGGATTTGTCGATCCGATGCGGAGCTTGCCGCCGGTGCCGGCCAATGTCGCCTTTGTAGCCGGGGCCTCTCTGTCGCTTTACGGCCATGATAGATCCCTGATCTGTTCGACACCTGGCGTAGCAGATCCGGACGCGGTCTTGTTGAAGGCCATGGACCGGGCGTTGCAAAGTGGGAAGCCTGAGGTCTGCGATTTCTTTTTGGATGGCAGCGGGCGAGCGATGATCGGTTTTGTTGTGCCTGTTTTCGCTTTACAGATGCAGAGTACCAACCGGGAACCGGTGGGGGTTCTGGTAGGGTTGAATGCTGCGACAGACACCCTCTACCCTTTACTGGTTTCCAGTGATGCGGCCACGGATTCCGATGAATCCATGCTTATCGGCCGGGAGGGCGACGAGATCGTTTATCTCTCTCCGCTGGCAGATGGTACGCCGGCCCTGAAGCGACGCATGGCTGCCAACGCATTTGGTTTGGCTGCGGCTTCCGCGCTGGCCCATCCGGGAATTTTCTTTGAGGCAAATGATTATGCCGGAACCGAGGTTCTGGCAATCAGCCGCAGCTTGACCCCGTTGCCGTGGTTGCTGGTTCAGAAGGTTGCGGCCGACGAGGCGATGCGCGAGTCGGTAACGCACCAGCGTTTCCTTACCGTAGTCCTGGCGTTGGCCCTGTTTCTGGTGAGTACTTTCTTCGTCGCTCTTTGGTGGTATCGGAACACGCTGCTTGAGCGCGCGGTTGCGGCTGAATTGCGTGAGAAGTCAGCGCAACTTGAGGCACAAAGTCATTTGCTGACTGCCATCAATGAAAATATCTCCGACGTGATTTTTCTTGCCGGAGCGGATGGAAAGCTGATCTTTGCCAATGGCATCCTTGCTCGCAAACTGGAGGTGGTGGGTGATGATTTGCGTGGAAAGGGATTCGCAAGCATCTTCGGGCCGGAAACAGCTAAATTTTTCGATCAGTGGACTATGGAGACGCTGGCAGGCGGGAGATCGATTTATCAATCCGCTTCATTGGATATCGGTGGCAATAGCTTTGTTTTTCATGCCGTCTTTGTGCCGATTCCCTACAATTCCAGTAATAACGATGCGGTATTGGTCAGCCTCCATGACGTGACTCTGCTTGAGGAGGCGCAACGGCGTCAAACTCAACTCATGGGGCAACTTGTCAGGGCCTTGATGCGGGCCATTGACCTGCATGATCCCTATTCCATCAACCATTCGGCCAAGACTGCAACCGTCGCCGCTGCCATTGGTTCGGCTATGCAGTTGAAGGATCAAGATCTGCGCACCCTGGAGATCGCCGCCGAACTGTGTAATCTGGGCAAACTTTCCATCCCTCGCGAACTGTTGGCGAAAACTGGGCCTCTCTCTTTGGAAGAACAGTCTGTGTTGCAGCAAGAGACGGTATTTGCGGGAGAGATATTGGCCAGGATTGATTTCGATGGTCCGGTGTTGGACACCATTGCCCAAAAGCATGAATTGCTGGACGGCAGCGGCTATCCGCAAAAGCTTACCGGTGAGGCCATCATCCGAACGGCGCGAATTTTGTCGGTGGCCAATGCCTTTGTGGCGATGATCAGCCCAAGGGCGTACCGGGATAAATTGAGCCGGGAAACTGCATTGGATGCGATGTTGCGTGGAGCCGGTGAGAAGTACGATCGGCAGGTGGTAGCCGCCCTCTTCCAGGTGGTGGAGAACGAAATCGATTGGTCGAAGTGGGAAAAGGAGTGTCATGTCCCCAGCGGGTCTGTTGGTGAAAGATGAGCGGTGTTTTTTTGTCTCAGTAAAAGACATTGAGTTGTTGGAGGTCTGACCGCGTTCGGTTGGACTTGATGTAGGAGCGTTTTTTGTCGGCAGATTGCGCCGGAGACCGCGCTTTCATATTTGCCACTGTGTTGTAGTGCCACGATCCACAGATCGTACATGACAATAGCGTGTACGATCTGTGGATTTTTTTTGAAGTGCAAGGGTGAGAATTCTGTCGTGGAAGTGGACCGGCCATGGACTGGCATTGGGTGTAACTTTCAGCGGGCGGCTCTTTGGCGGGCAACGCTTCATCAAAATGATGTTGTCGTTGTGACAGCGGGTTGACCGGGTTATTGAAAGTTTCTTGGGTTGGAATATTGAAAAGGGGCTGGGTTAATCGGAAAAAAATTCGTCTTTCTGGAATCGAGGAGCCGGGATGGTTTGACGCTGTTTTGCAGGTGGCGTTGAGCAGGTCAGGATGAATTGGTGAACGTTGGTGGGGGAGGAGGATTTGAAGCAGTGCAGCGGCTGTATCATCTTACACATCATTTTCGAGTCGTAAGATGATACAGCCGAAATATAAACTGCTGCTGTCTTCCGATTTAGAATGTCTTGCTTGCCATCAGGGTCACTTGTTTACGATCGTAGTCGTACAGCGGGGAGTTGGAATGGTTTTCTGTCTGGGAGAATTCGAAGCTTATATTCACGTCCTTGAGCCATTTGTACTGTAGGGTCTGGCTGATCCCAGCTGTGTAATGATTTTGGCGGTCTTCCCTGCCCGTGGTAAGCAGGGGTTCGGGTCCATCGTAGCTTACCTGTATCTCCTTGATTCGCCCGAAGATCGATCCGTTGGTCCACGGTGTCCAGTTGGCAGCCAGGAAAACTTCGTGACCGTTGTTGGAGTAGCGACCAGTCTCGGCGTCTTCAGTGAAGAGACGTCCGCCTGCCTGAGCGGTCATCTTGGGGTTGCGGAATCGTTTGCCGAAAGAAAGTTGTACGGCCGTAAACCTGCTGTCCCTCTCGGCGTCGATTTCACGTTGGTAGTCTCGCAGGGTTAATGTTCCGTCTAGGGTGATTTCAAAACTTCCTTGTCGCAATTCTTTGGTGTAACTGGGCAGCAGGGAATAGAAATAGGCCAGCTTCTCACTGCCGAGCCGCAGAGCGTCCACCTGGCAGTTGAGGTTGGCGCGCCAGTCGTGGATGGCGATCAGTGCCGGGCCGGTACCGAGACTTACGACATCCATGTCATAGGCATGTTCGTTGAAATAGTCGCGGCGATAGAAAGAGGCATTGCTCTGCCAGTAAAGCAGGGTGTTTTTTTCTCCGACCTTGACGGTCTTGCCGGTCTGGTACCGGTGGTTAAGGGCCGCGATGAGAATGGCGGCACTGTCACTGCGTCGGGTCGCGTCACCTGCCAGCCGGACAGTTGCGGTGCCGAAATCAACAACAGCTGAGTCCGGGCCGACATTGACGTTGGTGTCGTGCATCCAGCCCAAGGCCACCGTTGGTTTCCAGAAATGCCGGGCCACGGCCATGGCTTTTTCGTCTTTTTCCACTTGGGCGATGAAGGCTAGGACAGAAACTCGGACATTGGGTGGGGTTTTAGGGTCGTCCAGTACACTTTGGGCCAGGGCTTTAGCCTCGGCATAATCGTAGAGGCGGTAATAGGTAACTGCAAGTTCAAGACGAGCGCGGTGCAGCAGGGGTTTATTCTGGAGAATGTTGTTAAAGATATCCGCCGCCTCCATAAGATCCCCTTTGGCCCGGGCTTCCATGGCTTTTAAGAATGCAGCCTGATCTTGGTCGTCCGGGGATGCCGTGATCACCTCGGGAACTGATGTTTCTTCTGCCAAGGCGCAGTAAGTGGTGGCGAGAAAGATGGTCAGTGCGGTGAAAAAGACAAGGGGGGCCTTTTGTGTTATTTTTGTGTATGCTTCTTTGGTGGTCGATAACATAGTCTTCTCCGTGGGCTGAAAATAATAAAATTCTGCAAAGACTGTTAAATTCATCATTTTCTGATGGTGCGATGAATATTATTAAAAATTTTGTAATGTTGATAGCGATGTAAACGGATGTCGGTATTATTGAATAATACAAAAAATAAAAAAAACCTATGATTTTGTTAGGGAATGTTTTCCGCGGCGCAAAAAATTGGTGATGTCGGATGCCGTTTGTGTTGGATTCTCTCTTTTGCGAGGCTGGTGTACTGCTTGAGTTATCTGGATGCCGGTTTTTTGTATTATAAAATATAAAAAAAGGGGGCATCCGTAAGGAGGCCCCCTTTTTCGTTCAAAAAAAGTATCTGACCCTATCTCGGTCGGCTGGTGGCGCCGTTTTAATTGGGGATTTCTTTTCCAATGTTCTTGTCGGCGTAAAAGACGTCGACATAGCGTGCGCCGGTGTAAGTCCCATCATTCCTGGTTTTGGTGATGTCAATTATTCCGCCAACTGCTTCAGCTTTGGCGCCCAAGATGCTGCCGTTGACCATGCCAGTTACAGTGCCGTCGTTGGCGCTAAGTTGGCTGGAGTTGGCGGCGAAATCGACGCCGCTGATGGTGCCGTTTTTGACTTCAAAGCCGACGTTTCCTGTCACATATTTAATCCCGTTGGAATCATTGGCGACCATTGTAAAACCGTCTGCTATGCCACCAGGTTGGGCGTTCCAGGTACCGTCCCAAGTCGCACTGCCAAAGTGCATGTTGATTGTTACCAGGGTACCGTCGTTGAGATTAAAACCAAGGTAGGTGCCGTTAACGTTACCGGCGGCCAATGTTTCCATGGTTGCCAGGGTCGGGGTCATGCCCTGTATGTAATATCCTTGGCTATTGTCTGAGGCCAAGTCCCACACTTGTCCTGCTCCGTCAGACCAGTAACCGAAAACAATGTCACCGCTCCATGGCAGTTTTGCAAACCACTGTCCGGAATGAAGATTGTCTGGCTGGGAGGGATTTTCTGTATAACCATAAGTGTAGGTACCCCCTCCTGGGATGGGAAACTGATGATACTCGCCTTCCATAGCCAGCGACTGCCGGTCTGGGTAGCTGGGGTTGTTCTCCCATGGCCCGACTTTAAAGCTGGCGTTGGTGATACGGCCGAACTGCCAATCGTATTCACCCTCTTCTGGGGCGCCAAGGGTCATTGTCATTTGCAGATGTGCCGGTACCCGGCTGTAAATGTACTCATCTCCGGGTATTTCAATCCTGTCGTATGTTGCAAAACTACGGAACTGCGGGTTGTCAACAGGTGGCTCTATCGGTGGCTCAATAGGGGGCTCAATAGGGGGCTCGTAGGTATAGCCGCTGGGCAAGAGAAGCGGCATGGTTGGAGTCGGACCGGCGGCCGGAGTAACCATTTTGCCCCATGGACCCCAATTGAAGACAGACGTCTCATCGTCTTCTTTCTCTTTTTTTTGTTTTGCAAATGCTGTTCCGTGGGCAAGACAGATACTCAACATTGCCACTAGGGCGATTTTTGAATAAATGACTATTTTCATGGGGTCTCCCTTTTTAAAAAGGATTTCATTTTAATATTTCTCTTGCTGGTCCAGCCAATATATGGAGATTGCGGTGGCTGGGCCTAGTATTTATGAGTTTTTGAAAAGCATGTTTTGTGCCATGCCCGGTGATGTTGTCTGTGTTGTTAGGTTTTGGTTGTAATTCCTGTGAGTTGTTGCGAATATTTGTTCTTGATTTGTTGGGTGTGCTTCCTTGAACCAGCAAGCCCAGGTCGCGATTCCGGACTCGGGCGGATGTTGAGTTAATGTGTTGATATTAAAGTATTTTTGTTTGATTGTGGTGGGTGCGGCGAGGTGTTGCGGGGTTCCGTTTTCCGGAAATCAGGAAAGCGAAGGAGTCGGTTGGGGTTGACTCAACGTCTTGGTTATGATTGTAATCAGCGCCTCCTGGGTGACAGGTTTCATGATGAAAGCCTTGATGCCGGCTGCTTTAGCACGTTTTTCATCCACGGTGTCGCTGTAGCCGGTGATCATGATGATCGGCAAGGCAGGCCGCATTGTCAGCATTTCCTTGGCGAGATCGATACCGGTGAGGTGCGGCATCACCTGATCGGTGATCAGGATGTCGCACCAGTCGGGATCTTGTTTGAAGGTTGCCAGCGCCTCCCGGCTGTCGGTAAAGGCCCGCACCTCGCAGCCGATCTCTTGCAGGGTGTATTGGCAAATCTGGGTAATGCTTTTTTCGTCGTCGACAAAGATGACCTTATTCTGCAACCGCGGTGGCACCGCTTCGGGTTGTTTGTGCCTTTCCGGCAACACCGGCTGGCTTATAACCGGGATATGGATTGTAAACCGTGAGCCGTGGCCCGGTGCGCTGGAGACGGAGATTGATCCCTTGAGCCCATGGATGATGCCGTGGACCATGCTGAGGCCAAGGCCGGTGCCCTGGCCGAGTTCCTTGGTGCTGAAGTAGGGTTCGAATATCCTGCTCATGGTGTCTTCGTCCATTCCTACCCCATCATCCTGGATAATCAGACGTGCGCAGGTGCCGGCCGGCAGATTGCGACTCGCGGCGGTATCGGCATCGATCTGGACCTTTTCCAGGGTCAGGGCAAGGACGCCGCCTTTTTCGCGCATGGCTTGGTAGCCGTTGATGCAGAGATTCATGACAACCTGATGCATCTGGGTGGCATCGGCCATGATCGGGCCGCAACTGGGGTCAATCTTCTGGGTGATCTGGATGGTGGTCGGGATGGTGCCACGCAGGAAGCTGAGCACCTCGCTGATGACGTCCTGCAGCAGAACCGGGTGCCGCTCCTGCTCCTTTTTCCGGCTGAAGGTAAGGAGCTGGCTGACCAGGGAGGCCGCGCGCTTGCCGGCGGTGATGATTTCTCGTAGATGCGCATGAGCCGGATTTCCCTGGTCGATGAGGCGAAGGGCGACCCCCGCGTAGCCGAGGATGGTGGTGAGGATATTGTTGAAATCGTGGGCGATGCCGCCCGCCAGAGTGCCGATGGCTTTCATCTTCTGCGCTTCACGCAAGTGAGCTTCTGTGCGTTTTCGCGAGGTGGTGTCCTGGAAGATCAGAAGGGCCTTGCCGATTTTGCCATTCTGATCGCGTAAGGGGGCGGTGGAAAGGATCAGATCAACCGGATCGCCGTTTTTGCGAAGACCGCTGATGTCTGCTGCCTTCACCGTTTCACCGAGGAAGGTGCTGTGCAGGCACTGATTGAAAACATCTTCATCGGCGCCGATGATGAACGGTGGCTGCCGGCCGATCACCTTTTCCTCCGGCCAATGAAAAATCTGCTCGGCGCTGAGGTTCCAGCTTTGGATCGCACCGGTGCTGTCAACGGTCATGATGGCAAGGGGCGAGGCATGGATCAGGGCGCGAAGGCTTTCGTTGCTTTCCTGCAGGGATTTTTCGGTCTGGCTGCGCTCTGCGATTTCCTGCCGCAACTGGTCATGCTTGGCGAGGAGATTTTTTTCCAGGCGGTTGAGGTGAATGGCGAAGAAAAACAACAGGAGGCCGCCCAGGCTGCCGGCAACCGCGAAGAGCAGCCAGAGTACGGTTTGCAGTGATTGGGCCTGGGCCGAACAATCGCGGAGAACGATGAATTCCCCCACATGCCGTCCGCCGGTGTCGGTGAGGGCGCTGATGCCGCCGTTGAAGGTGCGATCGTTGGAGGTGGCGGTGAAGTAATCGTCGTGGCGAGGTTCCTGGCGGGCCTTTTGCAGCTGTTCGAAGAGTATGGCTGGGATATCCGTCGTTGTCTGGTCAACGATGGCATGATGGGGGAAAAGTTGCCAGTTCCCGGTCCGGTTTGTCATCCGCAGCCCTTCCTGCCACCCTTTCTCGGTAAGGTAGGATTTGTCGATTGCCACCAGTATCTCCACACCGAGGCAATTCTTGATGGCCGGGGTGATGTATTCGATTTCGGTGCCAAGTTCGATGTAGCCGAGCAGATTGCCGTCGACCCGCCACGGTTGAACGACCCGCAGGGTGAAGGTGCCGAATGGTCCGAGTTCGATGCCGGCAGCCGGACCATTGGTGCGGACGGCACGCATCATGGTGAACCGATTGATGGTGTCGCCACGACGCGGTGGATTGTGCACGCGGAGGAAGCAGTTCCGGTCGCTGTCGATGAAGTAGAAGTGGGTGATTTGATATTTGTCGCGGATCTTGTTGAAAATCGGCTGGGTGACGGCCAGCAGTTTTTCCCGGTCCCTGCTGCGATAGGCTTGGATGAGCCGGTCGTCACGGGAGTATTCGTCCAGCAGACTGCCGATGAACAACTGCCGTTCGTCAAGCATATTGGCGAAAACACGCTGCACATTGGTGATGTCCGTCCGCATCTGGTGGGAAAAAAACAGGCGGTGCAGGCCGACAACGCAAAGGACGACCGCGATGAACAGCAGGGCCATGGTGATGGCGATGGGCAACAGCACCGGCCGCTTGATTTGTTCGATCTCGGTTGGAGTCATAATAAGCGTATCAAAATTAGTTGAGCGAATGGGGCAAGTTGGGAGCGCTTTACGAATTACGTTAGCAGAGGCGTTGGTTGATGTCGAGTCGGAGTGCGATAATTGTCATGTCGGTGGCGTCGCCCGGGTGGCGCGGTGACCACTTGACATAAAGCCTAAAACCGCAACGGCACACCGTTTCAAGGGGGGGTCGGTTACGGCGCGATCAGTGGCTGGTATTCCGTGAGTTGAGATACTGTTTAATCCAGCACGCTCCGTCATGGGGCAGCGGTTGTCTGTTGATGTGTTTTAAGGGGGTGTTTTTATCTCTCTGATAATACAGATTAAAAAAATGAATATATTTTTTTCCCGATAAAGATTTGACTTTACGCTCCAGCGCGCGATAGCCTCTTTCTGAGATGTTAGGAATTATTCTTTGCCAGGTTGGGTTATGGATCGCATGCACTTTTATTTGAGTGAAAGATCCAAAGGGAA
>Ga0224510_10001215_pt1 | contig 17412 bp, 8 predicted proteins | sample SF_May12_sed_USG_FD_170161 | JGI IMG/M metagenome (GOLD analysis project Ga0224510, IMG submission 170161) | Sediment microbial communities from San Francisco Bay, California, United States - SF_May12_sed_USGS_4_1 | ecosystem: Environmental > Aquatic > Marine > Sediment | place: USA: California... | reverse complement strand
TGGACAACCCGATCACATTTACGTCGGTATCCGACATTAATGGCACGGTTGGCCCGGAGGACGTGCAACAGTGGGGCGGTATGGTTATCAACGGCTTCGGCGTCAGCAACAAGTGCAGCTACACGGGAACACGCGGTCAGGCGGGATTCGCGCTGGCAGCGGCGACCGAATGTTCGATCGAAGCGGAAGGTTCGGCCGGTGACGATGAGTCGCAGTATGGCGGCGACAATGATGATGACGATTCCGGCATTTTGCGATACGTGGTTATCAAGCACACGGGCGCCGAGGTCGGAAACGGCGACGAGCTGAACGGTATTTCATTTGGTGGTGTCGGCCGCTCAACGGTTATCGAGAATCTGCAGGTCTACTCGACCTACGATGACGGCATCGAAATGTTCGGTGGCGCGGTCGATTTCATGAATTTTGTCGCGCTGTATGTTCGTGACGACTCGATTGACATCGACGAAGGCTATATCGGCACCATCAGCAATGCGCTGGTTATACAGTCCGAATCAGACGGCAACCAATGCATCGAAGCGGACGGTATTGGCTCATATTCGAGCCTAGACCAGGCCACCAAGGACGATTTCATCGCCCGGGGTCTCAACAGCCGCCCGACTATCAACAACCTGACGTGCATTATTTCCCCCAACATCAATGGTACGCATGGTGAAGGCGCAGGATGGCGGTTCCGTGAAGGTATATGGCCCAAAGTAAACAACTCTGTGCTGATTTCCTCCTTCGCGGCAAATGACACCAGCAATGCGACCGATAACTTCTGCCTGCGCATAGAAAGCGTGGAATCGCACGAAGCGGCGATCAATGGTGACCTGCAGCTGAATTCGGTCGCCTTCGCATGCCAGGAAAATGACCGGAACACATCGATCGCGGATCGAAACGGAACGGTCGCGTTCAGCAGCGAGCAAGCATTTGCAGAAGCCGAGGGCAACCAGTTTGCCACGGTTGCTGACGGAACGGCCAAAGATCCTACAGCCATGAACGACGCAGACTTGTTGCTACTTGAAGGTGCACAACCTGTCTTCTCTACGCTGTGGTCCACGTCCCTGATTGACGGTGCAGCGCCGATAGCGACGACTGCTCCCACGGCCGGCGACTACCTGGGCGGCGCAAGCCTGTCCGACGACTGGATCGCAGGTTGGACCTACGGTATCGCTGACACCAATCGTGGCCAGGCATTGTGGTTTGAATAATGAAACGTAAAAGCCAACTAGCAATTGGGATTGGGATTGCGCTCGCGGCGACTGCTGCGAGCGTGTTTCCACATTCGGTCCTGGCGCAGGATGAAGAGGCTGGCGACGGCATTGCGAAACCCGCGATTCCGCAGTTGACAACCGGCGATGTGGCGCTGGACGAAGTGGTCGCCATTGGACGGTTTATTAGCTCCAGCCGCGAACTCACCAACGAGAGAATGAACGACGCGTTTGCCGTTGATTTGCTCGGCTCGGAGGCGATTACTCGCCTTGGCGATTCGACCGTGGCCGCGGCGCTGCGCCGCGTGCCGGGACTGACGCTGGTGCAGGACAAGTACGTGTACATCCGCGGACTCGGCGAACGCTATTCGCAGAACACGCTGAATCGCGCCCAGATTCCGTCACCGGACCTTACGCGCAACGTGATTCCGCTCAATATCTTCCCGACATCAATCGTGGAATCGCTGCGCGTGCAAAAGGCCTGGTCGGCGGATTTGGCCGCCAATTTCGGTGGCGGCGCCGTTGATATCCGCACCAAAGGCGTCCCCGATGACCTGACCTTCAAGTTCGAAGTTGGACTCGGCTCAAACGATGCTAACCCGAGTTCGGTGATGAGCTACGCCGGCGGTGGTGACGATAACCTGGGAATAGACGACGGTACCCGAGCCTTGTCGCCGACCATATTGGCCGGGGTCAACACTTATCAGGGCAATCCGAGCGTCAACTCCATCTTCTCAATTATGCAACGTCAGGATCCGTCAGCGAGCCTGTACGATGCGCAGCTTGAGAACCGCGAGTACGCACTGGCCTTGAATCGCAACATCAGCCTGCAAAGCGAAAGCGCGAACCCGGACTACGATTTGCGGGCAAGCCTCGGCAATGTTTACGATCTCTCGGACGACTGGCAGGCGGGCTTTAACGTTGGCGCTTCCTATGGGACCGATTGGCGATTCCGCCGCACGAATACTGCGACCTTCGGATTGCCCGAAGAGCAAAACGGTATCAAGGAAGAATCGACGCAGAGCGTCAACATTGCCGGCACGGTCAATCTTGGGCTGCGCTATGGCGACGACCACGAAATCTCGACGACCAGTCTGTTCCTGCGAAATACCGATGACGAGACGGAAGTCTTCGATTATTTTAACGAAAACCGGCAGCGGTCAGGTGGCAGGGGCTTTCGCGACTATCGCCTGCAGTTCGAAGAGCGGGAGATGACCACGAACCAGATCGAAGGGACGCACTTTCTTGGCACATCGACGCGGGAGCAGCTGCCGTTCCTCGACAAGTTGTTCGGTCGGCTGTCCGAAGAAAGTAAATTTGAGTGGTTCTACTCGGCGTCTGAAGCGCAAACCGACATACCGAACCAGGTTTCCATAGCATCCGAAACGGTAACCGATTTCGACACCGGTGAGGTACTTTCAGAGTCCGTGCGCCTGACATCATCGGCAGCGGATTATCGCTTTACCGAACTGGACGACGAAGTCGATCACTATGGCTGGAGCGCAACGGTACCTTTCGAGTTCGAAAGCTCCTATGTCGAGGTGAGCGGGGGTTGGGACCACGCGCAGAAAGCGCGCGTCTATCGGCAAAGCCAGTTCAGTCTCGGTTACCTGGGTGTATCTGATCAGACTGTCCTCGAAGGCACGCTGGGCGAGGTGTTCTCCGACGAGAACATCCTGGCGGGCGCTGGCCCGGACGCTTTCGCGAACAACATTGCATTCGACCGGCAGGGTACGAATTCGAACAGCTACCTGGCCGCGACGATGACCGACTCTGTTTGGGGCAAAGTGGACTGGACGATCCAGGATACCTGGCGGGTTGCCGTCGGCGCGCGTTGGGAGGACTACCGTCAAGCGGCGGTCGACTGGAATCCCTACGGGTTCAGCGAGGCATCGCCGCAGGTAACCACCGACGTCGATGAATTGCGGCGCGGCGTGTTCAATGAAGATCGCATTTATCCTGCAGCGGGAATCACCTACATGGGCGATCTTTGGGCGGAGACCTTCCAGCTGCGTCTCGGCTACAGCGCGACTGCAGTACGTCCGGACCTGCGCGAGATTACCGATTCCAGTTACATCGACCCGATCACCAGTGACCTGGTGCGCGGCAACCCGGGAATTGTGCCGTCGGATATCGATAGCCTGGATCTCAGGGCAGAATGGTATTTCAGCAACGGTGACAATCTGTCCGCGACGTTGTTTCACAAGGACATTGAAAACCCCATCGAGTTTTTCGAAATCCCGGCCAGTGATACGACGGTCGCGCGTGAAATCATCAACGCAGAGTCCGCCACGATCGACGGCTTAGAACTCGAGTTCGTCAAGGAGCTGGGTTTCCTCGGTAATGCGTTCGAGACTTTGTTCGTCCAGGGCAACTTCACCGTACAGGACTCAGAGCTGGTCGCGGGCCCGAACGCCAACGTGCCAACGAATCCCGTGCGACCCCTGTCAGGAGCGTCGGAGTACGTCGTTAACGTCATGCTCGGCTTCGACTCCCACGATGGCGCACACACGGCATCGCTGATCTACAACGTATTCGGCGAACGCCTCTACGTCGCGGGACGCAACGGGGCACCGGACGGATATGAGCAGCCGTTTCATTCGCTGGATGCCACGTATTTCTGGTATCCGACCGAAAGGCTGACGTTCAAGTTCAAGGCCCAGAATATTCTTGGGGAATTGATCGAGATTCGCCGCGGGGATGTCGTTACCTTTCAGGAAGATCCGGGGACTTTGGTTTCGCTGGGCGTTTCCTGGGGCTGGTAGTGGGCGAATTCGCCGCGAACCGGGCGACTAGTCCGTGGCGAGCAACCACTCGAGCTGATCGATGACGCGAGCGCGCCAGGCGCGCTCGCTGTGGTCGGCGCCCTGATACCTGGCGAACCGGAAGTCGCGGCCGTCCTTCATGCCCTGCTTCCGGAACCAGGCGAGTACGGGAGCGTGGTCGGCGTGGTAGGTCGAGTCGAGGGTCTCGGTCCCGTAGTCGAAGAGGTAACGGCCACCCCGGATCGTGTCACCCGATTCGATATCACGAACGACAAACGGCGTGCCGTCAGACGTTTCCGGGTCCTTCCCTAAATGGTCAGCGAACATTCGCTCGGACAAGGCGAAGTGGCTCGATACGCAACCGCAGGCGCCGAAAACGTCGGGATGCTCCTTCACGAGATAAAAGGACAGCAGCCCGCCCATCGACGAGCCCATGGCAAATGTGTTTTGCGGGCCGGTCAGCGTGCGCAACTCCTTGTTCACGCGCGGCATAAGTTCTTCCATCAGGAAGCGGGCGTATTGCGGCGCGTCATGCCACGGGGAATATTCAGGTCCGCGCTGTGGCGAGCTCCATGCGCCCACCACGATCGCCGGCTCGAACAGGCCGGCGGCTGCGCCACGCATCATGGCCTCGTCCACACCCCAGTCGACGCCCCAACTCGCAATACGCGGGTCGAACAGGTTTTCCCCATCGCTCATGTAGATGACGCGATAGCGTTTACCGGGATTTTCGTCGTATCCGGGCGGCAGCCATATCGCAACGTGTCGCGTTTCGGTCAGGAACGCCGATCGTACATCCTTCCAGTAGAGCAAGGTCCCTAGGACGTTCGCTCCCTGTGGATCGTCTAAGAAAGGCGCGTCATCACGAGGCTTAAACCGACCGTCGCCGAGTCGAAAAACGGCGGACTGCAGGGGCTCAAGTTCCAGCAGCACGCTGCCGACGCCATGGTCTACTACCAGCTCGCCATTAAGACTGCCGTAGATCTGTTCGAGTAAATCATAGCGCCCATCTTCGATCCGCCATTGATCGATCGTTTCCGCAGGTATCTTGAGTGTCAGGGCAGCCGGTGCGGTATCGTCGAAGTTACTGGCCACGATCAGGCGCTCGTCGCCATTCCATCGGGCAAATGCAAACACGTGATCGTTATTGGCGGGCAGATGCCGGTATTCACCGGCCATGGCAGGACTCTTCGCGCTGAAGTTCAGCACGCGCCGGTAGAAATCGCGCAGGTTCTTTTCTTCGTCAGTCAGCGCGCCGCCGTCAAACCTGCCACCGTTCATCCAGCGCTGTTGTGACGGCACGCCCCAATAGTCGTATTGCGTAGTCCGCATCTTCGGTGGATTGTTGAAGTTTGCGTCATTATCGTCACCGACCTCGCCAAGCTCCTGTGCAAAATAGATCATCGTCGGAGAACGACCAATCAACGCAGATACGACCATGGCCGGTTTTCCCTTGTTGGCGTCGCCCGCGAAATTCGCACTGGCGATGCGCTCCTCGTCGTGGTTCTCGAGGAAATGCAGCATGTGCGCTTCGATATCCAGAACGGTTGCCTGCGCGGCGGCCAGTGTGTTGGTCGGCGCAATGCCCTGCATGACGGGCTTTAGCGCGTCGTAGAGGCCAACCTTGTCGTAGAGATAATCGATGCGACCGAGCTGGATGTAATTGCGGTATTCGAGCGGGTTGTACACTTCGGCCAGCAAGAACGCGTCGGGATTAGCTTCCTTGATGCTGGAGTTCAGGTAGCTCCAGAATTCGACCGGCACCATCTCGGCCATGTCATAACGGAATCCATCGACGCCTTTCGCGAGCCAGTAGAGAACAATCTGGCGGTACTTCATCCAGCTGTCGGGAACGTCTTTGTCTGCCCAGAAAGCCGCGTGCTGAGCGTTCGTCCAGTCGCGCGCGGATTCCGGCAACATGTCGAAAGCGTAGCTGCCGTCCGGCCGCACGCCGTGATTGACCTTCACCGTTTCATACCAGTCCCCGAAAGCCGGCTGCGCGACGCGCGCGCCATTGCCGGTCCAGCGGGCGGGCGATTCGTCGAACCGGCCGTCGATAAGCGGGTGATCCTCTCCGCCAAGTGGTTGATAATGCTCCGGAAAATCGGGAAGCTGAAAATCCTGGCCAACGACGTAATAGAAATTGTTATCGCGTGCCCAGTCGACCGACGTGTCGTCGTTTTCGCCGAAATCAGTGACGCCCTCCGGGCGGGAGATCGATTCATAACGGCGCGCCACATGGTTGGGAACGATATCGATGACCACCTTCATGCCGTGCGCATGCGTGCGTTCAATCAGCGCTTCGAATTCCTGCAGCCGGTTTGCCGGGTTCTCGGCAAGGTCCGGGTTGACGTTGTAGTAGTCCTTGACGGCATACGGCGATCCGGCGCGTCCTTTGACAACCTCCGGGTCGTCATCGCTGATGCCGTATTTCGTGTAGTCGCCCACGAGTGCGTGGTGCGGCACCCCGGTGTACCAGATGTGGGTGACGCCAAGATCACGGATGCCGTTCAGTGCCTCGTCGTTGAAATCGCTGAACTTGCCAACGCCGTTGTCTTCGATCGTGCCCCAGGGCCGGTTGTTCATGACCTTGTTGCCGAACAGGCGCGTCCAAACCTGGTATACGACCGGTTTTCCTGTTTCTTCGGCCTCGTTTATCTGCAGCGCTACCGGTTGATGGCCCCAGTCGAAGCGCACGGTCAGCGTCGCGTTTTTCCGATCGACGACGGCGGCGTTGCCTGTCTTCGGCATTTGCTTTCGCACCGCTATCGTTGTGCCAGCGAGCTGCAAGGTCTGTAAATCAGCGGTCCAGTTGTGCACGACCAGCGTGACGGTTCGATTCGAAGGGCGCCCATCGTAGTCTCCGCCGCCACGATCAAGTTCTATCGTCAGCGAATCGCCCGCCTGTTGTGCGGAGAACTGCAGCAACTCGTAAGCGCCGTCGGCGAGGCTCGTGGGGCTTTGGCCGTCGTCTTCGTACATCTGGCCGCCGGCCGTTGTGACCGACGCGTCGGCGTAATAGTGCAAAGTGAGGTTTTCGCTTGAATAATCACGCGTAGTCGGGACGGCGTCTACCATCGGCACAAATGAACCCGCACGCACGAGCACGGGTATCGTCTCTATCGTCACCGGAAAAGCGATCGTCTGCGAACCCTCGTGGCGACGGTCGTTCCAGAAGTCAAACCACACGCCCTCGGGCAGATCGACATCGACCGCGGATACGTCCGGGTTCAGCACCGGCGCGATGAGGAATGCGTCACCCCACAGGTACGCGAACTTCTCGTCAATCAACGCAGCGTCGCTTTCGTCTTCGAAAAATAGCGGTCGCATCAATGGCATTCCGCTGCTGCTGTTCTCGTAAGCCAGCGTGTAGTTGTAGGGCAGCAGGCGGTAGCGCAGCTTGATGAAGTCGCGCACGATGTTGCGGGTGCGGCGATCGTGGAAGACGGGCTCGGCAGGAATGTGTTCCTGCGCATGCGGCCGGTATACGGGCTGGAACACCCCGTACTGCAACCAGCGTGTGTAGAGTTCCTTGTCGAAGGTTTCGCCGCCGGCAAATCCGCCGAGATCCGAATGGCTGTAAGCGAGGCCGAACAGGCTCATCTGTAGGCCGAGTTCGACCTGTGGCTGCAGTCCGCCCCAGCTGCGATTCACGTCGCCGCTCCAGGGCACCATGCCGTAACGCTGCGAGCCGGCGAAGCCCGAGCGCATCAATATCAACGGTCGCATGTGTGGGTAGTCGCGAACCTGTTTTTCATACACCATTTTCGCCCACTCATGCCCATAGGCATTGTGTATCTCGTCGCCGGTCGCTTGCAGGCCGGCGTCGCTCAGGAAGTGCAAGGCGTCGCCGGGATGCACCTCGGGCTCGCCGAGGTCGCCCCAGGTTGCCGCCGTTCCCTGGTCAAACAGCATCGCGTACGGTTTCCAGAACCATTCCTGCGCGGTCTCATTGAAGACGTCGATCAGTCCGGTATTGCCAAAATAAAAGTCAAAGCGGCGTGGTTCGCCAGTTGGGGACATTGCCAGCGCGCCGCTGTCCACGGCGCTTTGCCATTTGCTCGAAGTACTGAGGATAAACGGTTCGGTGATAGCAATGGTCTTCACGCCCTGTTCGGCGAAATCGCTGATCATGTTCTCCGGAGTCGGCCAGGCTTTGCGGTCCCAGTCGAGGTTTCCCATGTGCCCCTGGATGTCGGGTCCGAACCAGTAGATGTCCAGGATGATTGCATCGAGCGGAATATCGGCACGCTGGAATCGCTTGACGACATCGCGGGCTTCTTTCTCTGTGTGGTAACCAAATCGCGACGCGAAATTGCCGAAGGCCCAGCGCGGCGGCAGAGGTTGCCTGCCCGTAACATCGGTGTAGTTCTGCATCAGGGCAGGGTAACTGGTGCCGGAGATGACAATGTAAGAGGTGCGTCCACCGACAGCTTCGAATGACAAGACGTCAGATTTGGTTCTGCCAATATCGAGCCAGCCACTGGCCGAGTTATCGAACACGATCATGTACTTGTCCGACGACATGACGGCGGGGATGCTGAAGTACATTTGCGATGCTTCCGTCTCGTAGCCGTACGACGCTTTGTTATACAGCGGCATGCGCTGACCGCGCCGATCCATGCCCATGACTCGCTGACCACCGCCGAGAATCTTTTCGGCATCGTTGAGCCGGAACCGGAAACCGCGCGCGGTTTCGTCAGCGAAATAGCCGCTGTCTTCGGCGACCAGGGCTTCACCATCCCGAATAAACGACACGGAGACCGGCGACTTGTTCACGATCGCCGTGATGCCGTCGTTCATAAAAGCAATTGTTTCGTCCGAGTCGCTCAGCGCAGTAACGATGTCGGTTGGCTGATGATCAATGGCGAAAGAAGGTAACTGCTTTACACCTGTTTCGAGGTAATGAACTTCGAAGGCGGCATCGTCGATAGCGGTGATTCTGAGTTCGCCCATGTCGCTGATTACGACCAGGGACGGCCCATCGACCGTGTGACTCAGGTACTGGCCGAAATCCGCATACGCGATTGACGCGGATAGCGACACAGCTATGGCCGCAAGCTGAACTAGACGCATTTGGTACCCCCCTGAATTGCTGAAATATTAGTCATTTCAGTGTGATACAGGAAATGAATACGTTTGCATCACGGGGTCGGCAATTCTCCCAGTTGCTAGAATACGCAGCACTATAGGGGGAGACCAAGATGCAGCAGAAACCAAACTTAAGTTTTTGGCAAATCTGGAATATGTGTTTCGGATTTCTCGGCATTCAAATGGGATTCGCCCTGCAGAATGCCAACGTCAGCCGCATCTTCCAAACCCTCGGCGCGCCGATCGACGACATTCCGATACTCTGGATAGCGGCTCCTCTGACTGGGCTGATTGTGCAGCCCATCGTTGGTTACATGAGCGACAGGACCTGGAACCGTCTCGGTCGCCGGCGACCGTACTTCCTGGCAGGTGCGATCCTCGCGTCGCTGGCCTTGTTTGTTATGCCGAATTCTCCTTACCTCTGGATCGCAGCCGGCATGCTCTGGATTATGGATGCCAGCATCAACATTTCGATGGAGCCGTTTCGCGCCTTCGTCGGCGACAATCTTCCAGAGAAGCAGCGCACCAGCGGCTTTGCCATGCAGACATTCTTCATCGGCGTCGGTGCCGTTGTCGCTTCGGCATTGCCGTGGATGATGGCGAACTGGTTTGGTATCAGCAACGAAGCCCCAGCCGGTGAGATCCCCGTGTCCGTGCGCTATTCATTTTACATCGGCGGTGTAGCATTCCTGCTTGCCGTTATGTGGACTGTATATCGTTCGCACGAATACTCGCCGCAACAACTCGCTGAATTCGACAAGTCCCGCACCGATGATCATGTTACTGACGATACGTCGAGACGATCCGCGTCGAAGTATCTTAATGGCGGGGTGAGCAGCGGCGCCATCGGCGTGGCGCTCTGGTACTGGATCGTGAGCTCGGGACTCGACAAGAACCTGTTTGTACTGGCCGGTGGCCTGGTCGTGTTCGGTCTGCTGCAAATAGCAATGTCCTTCGCGCAGAAACCCGGCAAGCCCGATAACGGATTCACGGAAATCATGCATGACCTGTTTCATATGCCGCGCGTAATGAAACAACTTGCGGTAGTACAGTTTTTTTCCTGGTTCGCACTTTTCGCAATGTGGATATACGGTACCGCTGCGGTGACTGCCTATCACTATGGCGCGACGGAGGCTGCTGGCGCGAACTACAACGATGGAGCAGATTGGATCGGTGTGCTGTTCGCCACCTACAATGGTTTCGCGGCGCTCGCAGCAATCGCGATCCCGTTCGTTGCCAATCGACTCGGCTGTCGCGTTTGTCATCTCTTCAATCTGACGCTGGGCGGCATTGGCCTCATCAGTTTCTATTTCATCAGCGATCCCAAGATGCTGATCTTTTCGATGATCGGCGTCGGTTTCGCCTGGGCTTCGATTCTGTCCTTGCCGTATGCCTTGCTGTCCAACAACCTGCCCGCGCACAAAATGGGTGTCTACATGGGCATCTTCAATTTCTTCATCGTTATCCCGCAGCTGGTTGCGGCAAGTCTCCTGGGCTTGTTGTTGCGCGAGTTTTTTGACTTGCAGGCCATTTACGCGCTGATCATCGGCGGCGCCATGATGATCATTGCGGGCCTGGCGACCTTGCTGGTCGACAAATCGGCGGAGCCAGAATGAAAATTCGATACCTGCTGCTGCTTGCAACAGCCTGCCTCGGCGCTTGCGGAGGCGGCGAAGACGCGGTCAAGCCAGCGCTCGATTACTACGGCACCCTCGAGCCGTTTGCGGCGGAGAATGTGTACTTCATCGTCACCGATCGATTCGTGGACGGCGATCCGGCCAACAACCAGCTTGACCAGGGCGGTCCTGAACTCGGGACTTTCGATCGGCCGATCCAGCTCGACGGTCTGCCGCCCGCCAACATCGGTTATCTCGGCGGTGATTTCCAAGGCGTTCTCGACAACGCCGGGTACATTGCCGATATGGGCTTCACCGCCGTCTGGTTGACGCCCATCATCGACAACCCGGACGAAGCGTTCACCGGCGGCATGGTGCCGGGGGCGGGTGGATCCAATGACAAGGGCAAGACCGGCTATCACGGCTACTGGGGCGTCAATTTTTTCGAGCTGGATGAACACCTTCCCTCGCCCGGCCTGGACTATGCCGACCTGACTCGGCAGCTACGCGTCGAGCACGGTATTAAGACCGTACTCGACATCGTCTGCAATCACGGTTCGCCGTCATTCTCGATGCCACACGACCAACCCGGCTACGGCGAAATCTACGGTGCCGACGGCCAGCTTGTCGCCGATCACGGCAATCTCCATCCCAGCGAGCTTGATTCAGGCAACCCCTTGCATGCGTTTTACAGGCATGAGCCGGACATTGCTGAACTGTCGGACCTGGACTATGACAATCCTGCGGTGCTCGATTACTGTGTTGCCGCACATTCGAAGTGGATCGCGCAAGGCGCGGCGGCTGTTCGCATCGATACGATCAAGCATATGCCGCTACGATTCTGGAAAGCGTTTGCAGACCGCGTTCGAGAACAAAGCCCGGGCCTGTTCATGTTTGGCGAGGCGTGGTCTTTCGACCCGAAATTTCTGGCGCAATTCACCTACCCTGAAAACGGCAATATCAGCGTGCTCGATTTCCCCGGCCGGGAGGCGATGTCGAAAGTGTTTGGCAGGAGCGGCGGCTCGTACGCAATATTGAAGTCGTACTTGCACCTCGATGACGGCGTCTATTACAACCCCTACGAGCTGATGACTTTTTACGACAATCACGATATGACGCGTCTTGATGCCGACGTATCGGGATTTATAGACGCGAATAACTGGCTGTTCACCAGTCGTGGTATCCCGGTCGTTTATTACGGATCGGAGAGCGCGTTTCGCGCGGGCACGGACCAACATGCCGGCAACCGTGATTACTTTGGGGTGGAAAACATCGAAGTTGCGAAAACCCACCCGATCCACAACGCGCTTGCGAGCATCGCCAACCTGCGAAAAAACGCCATCGCCTTGCAGCGCGGCTTGCAGGTCAATCTCGAATTTACCGATGACACAGCCGCTTTTTACCGCGTTTACCAACACGACGGCGTGAACCAGACAGCGCTGGTACTGCTAAACAAAGGCAATACCCGAACGACGATCGATGCGGGCGCGTGGTTGTACGATGTGCCCTGGCTCGACGCACATAGCGGTACGCCGATTCAGAAATCGAGTATCGACGTGCCAGCCCATGGTGTGCGTGTGCTTATTGCCGACGCAGAATTCGGCAATGAAAAAGTTTTGGGGCAGTTGATTGCCTTACAGGCGCTGGCCACCGCAGGAAGCGCGCACCACTAACGTCGGTTCCATCAGCGTCGATTTGACGGGCTCTGCTTCGATGAGGCCCACGATACTTTCGACCAGGCGTTCGCTCGCGAGTCGAATGTCCTGGCGCACGGTCGTCAATGCAGGCGTGACGTGGGACGCGAGAGGCATATCATCAAATCCAACGACGCTGACATCACCCGGTATTCTGAGACCTCGTGCTTGAAGGGCCTTCATGGCCCCAATCGCGATAACGTCCGTGACCGCGAAAATGGCGTCAAATGCCTGGCCGCTGTCGAGCAAGGAGTTGACGGCCTCAATACCAAGTTGCTCCAGATTATCGGCATCAACCTTGAGCGCTTCTATGGGTTTAACGCCGGCCGCGTCATGCGCGCCTACATAGCCCCGATAGCGATCGGCGAATTCCGGGCAGCGACGCGTGGTATTGCCCAGAAACGCGATGCGCTTGCGGCCCATTTTCAACAGGTGATGTGCTGCCTGGCGGCCGCCGCTAACGTTGTCGCAACCAATCGAGTTGCCCGGCTGGTCTTCTATGATGGGACCAAAAATAACGAAACGAGTGTTCGCGGCCGCCAGTGCGTCCAGTTTCTCTTTGTAAGTCCGGTAATCGCCGTATCCGAGCAGGATGAGTCCGTCGGCCCGGTGGCTTGCCTGGTATTCGATGTGCCAGTCGTCGTGCAGCTGTTGCAGCGAAATCAGAATATCGTAATCAAGTCGGGCAGCAGCCCTTGTGATGTAACCGAGCATAGACAAAAAGAAAGGATTGATCTGCGCCTGGCCACGACCCGTCTCATCGAACAGCAACAGTGCGATCGTGTTGCTGTGGTGAGTCCGCAGGCCCGCAGCGTTGCGATTGACGAAGTAATTCAACTCTTTGGCAATGCTTTGAATACGTGCCCTGGTCTCAGGACGTACCTGCGGGGAATTTCGTAACGCCCGCGAGACAGTTGCTTGAGACACACCGGCCAGATCGGCGATGTCCCGGGACGTTGGGTTTTCGATTTTCATGTTGCATTTGTAACATAAAAGCCGGGGAAACTGGTCGCCCACAAGCGACCTGAACCGGGAAACAGGTTTTTCAGCCACCGAATCCGGGCTGCAGTGCATCCTTGCTCAGACGCAGGCGATCACTGGCTGCCGAGCCACGGTTGAGGGCCAGGGCGACGTGGATCGCATCCAGCAACGCGAGTTGCGCGAGGCGTGAGCTCATCGGCGTAAAGATACTCGTGTCCTCGATGACCTGGACCGGAAACAAAATGGAAGCCGCGCGGGCGAGATCCGAGGCCGGGTTGGTGATCGCGATAACGGTTGCGCCGCGATGGGTTGCGATTCGCGCCGCTTGTGCGAATTCGGGCCAGCGCCCCGTGTGCGACAGCAACACCAGGACATCGTCCGCTTCCGCAATCGCCGCGAATTGCAGAATCATCGGCGTATCCATTAACGTGGAGCAGGGGATACCGAGCCGGAAGAACTTGTGACAGGCATCGCTGGCAACGTGCCCGGATGCGCCGAGGCCGGCAAAAGCGATCTGGCGTGCGCGTGACAGGGCGGCAACCGCGGCATCGATCGGCATCTCCGAAAGGCGCGATTTCATGTCAACCAGTGACTGGATAGAGGCGTCCAATACCTTGATAACGGCGTCGGATGACTTGTCATCGGGGTGCACGTCGCGATGGACGTAGCTTCCGGGGCGGCTCAGGGATTCGGTCAGGCGTATGCCGAGTTCGCGAAAACCCCTGAGACCGACACGACGGCAAAAGCGCACAACTGTGGGTTCACTCGTCCGGCAGGCCTGTGCAACCTCTGCCAGTGTTGAGCCGGCGGCCTCTTTCGGGTGCGCGATGATCCACTCAGCCACCTTGATTTCGGACGGGCTTAAGTTAGGGAGAGCAAGCTGGATCTCGGAGAGCATGTAGTAAAACTACAGCATTTTTAAAGAAAATACGACAAAAGTTGCTACAAAACCTAATATATGTAGTAAACTTTCAAAAATATTCAAGGAACACCCATGGCAGAACTGCTCCCGGTAGACACTTTCGATCTGCTCATATTCGGCGGCACGGGCGATCTCGCGATGCGCAAGCTCCTGCCCGCGCTGTATCACCGTGACCGGGATGGCCAGTTTTCGCCCGAAAGCCGAATTATCTCAGCCAGTCGCGGCGCCATGTCGCAGGACGAATACCTGGCGTCAGTCGAGGCTTCGCTGCGCAGCAACCTGCCGGAAGGCGATTTTGACGACGCGCATTGGTCGTCGTTCCGGAAGCGACTCAGCTACGTGCAGGCCGACGCGATCCAGCACGACCAGTGGGGCGCCGTCGTGAATGCGCTGGCAGGTCATGAAGATCGTGTTCGAGTCGCCTATCTCGCGACCGCGCCCAATCTCTTCGGTGCCATCGCAACCGGTCTGAAAGCGAATGGGCTGGTCACTGAAAAAAGTCGCATCGTGCTTGAGAAGCCGCTGGGGCGAGACGTCTCATCGGCGCGTGAAATCAACAACGCCGTTGGCGATTGTTTTAATGAAAACCAGATTTATCGCATCGATCATTACCTGGGCAAGGAAACCGTGCAGAACCTGCTGGCATTGCGCTTTGCGAATTCCCTGTTCGAGCCTTTGTGGCGGCGCAGCGCGATCGATCACGTGCAGTTCACCGTCGCGGAAAACCTCGGCGTCGGCGGGCGCGTTGGTTTTTATGACGGCGTCGGTGCACTGCGCGACATGGTGCAAAACCACCTGCTGCAGCTCGTTTGCCTGTTCGCGATGGAGCCACCGTCCAGCCTCGACCAGAACGCCGTGCGTGACGAGAAGATAAAAGTCCTGCGCTCCCTGAAACCGATAACAGCCGACGACGCGCGCGCGAATACGGTGCGCGGCCAGTACACGGCCGGTGCTGTCGAGGGTCACACGGTTGCCGGTTTCCTGGACGAACTGGATGGTAAAGACAGTTCCACCGAAACCTTCGTCGCGCTGAAACTCGAAATAGAGAACTGGCGCTGGTCAGGTGTTCCGTTTTACCTGCGCACGGGAAAGCGCCTGAAAAACAAGCACTCGGAGATCGTTGTACAGTTTCAGGACGTTCCGCATTCGATATTTCCGGAGCAAAAGTTTAACGTTTCGCCGAACCTGCTCAGGATACGCCTGCAGCCTGACGAGGGTGTGCAACTGTCGGTAATGGCCAAAGAACCTGGCCCTGGCGGTTTTGACCTTCGTCCTGTCTCGCTGGACCTCAGCTTTGCCGAAACGTTCGGGATTCGATACCCGGATGCCTATGAGCGATTGCTGATGGAAGTGTTGCGCGGCAATCCCGCTTTGTTCATGCGTCGTGACGAGGTGGAAGCGGCGTGGGAGTGGATTGACGGAATAATTGAAGGCTGGCAGGAAGCGAAACAGAAGGTGGAGTCCTATGTTTCCGGCTCATGGGGGCCACCCGCGTCTTCGATGTTGCTCGACCGCGACGGCCGGGCCTGGCACCAGGAAGACTAGGGCCTGTTAACGCTATGCGGACAGAACTGAAGTTTGAATCGAGGGACGCCGCATCAGCTGCAGCCGCGGCGCGGATTGCGGGACTCGTCAAAGCGCGACTGGACCGGGAGAAAGCGGCGACATTCGTCGTCAGTGGCGGAACAACGCCGGCGCGTTGTTTCGAATACCTGTCCGGTTACGAACTGGACTGGAAAGACGTGCAAGTGGTACTCACAGACGAGCGCTGGGTTCCGGGCGATCACGCGGACAGCAACGAAAGGATGGTGCGTGAGACGCTGCTGCAGGAGCAGGCCAGCGAAGGCCATATTTTGTCCCTGTACCAGGGCGACCTGTCGGTCGACGAACGCTGCGATTCCTTGCAGTCCGAGTTAAAAGGCAAACGTTTCGCGATCGCGATGGTCGGCATGGGTAAGGACGGTCACTTCGCGTCATTGTTTCCGGATGCTGACAGTCTGAAGACCGGCCTGAAGTCCGAAAACCGGCTCTTCTATATTCCTGTGCGCACCAGCGCCAGCCCGCATCCGCGCATGAGCATGACGCTCGGTGCGCTTTTGCAGAGTGACGAAATTCTGCTGCTCGTTTTTGGCGAGGAAAAGCTCGCGGTGTATGAAAGCGCGAAGGCGGGCGACACGAATTATCCGATTGCCGCTTTGCTGAAGCAAAAAGCGGTGCCCGTTAGTCTCTACTGGGCACCCTGACGAACACGAGCAATTACTCAAGAGCATGTTATGAATCCAACTGTTGAAGATGTCACCCGACGCATAGTGGAACGCAGCAAGGTGAGCCGCGCGGCTTATCTCGCGCGAATCCGGGACGCAGCGATTGACGGCCCGGCGCGAGGCAAGCTGTCCTGCAGCAACCTGGCGCACGGTTTTGCCGCAAGTGGCATCGCTGACAAGAAAGCTTTATCCGGAAATGTCATACCTAACGTCGCGATCGTTTCGGCATACAACGACATGCTCAGCGCGCACCAGCCCTTCGAAACCTATCCCGCATTGATTCGCAGTGCCGCCGCGAGGCAGGGCGCGGTTGCACAGTTCGCGGGCGGCGTGCCCGCCATGTGCGACGGCGTGACGCAAGGGCAGGACGGTATGGACCTGTCCCTGTTCAGCCGTGACGTCATTGCGATGTCGACGGCTATCGCGCTGTCCCACAACATGTTCGATGCCGTGTTGTGCCTCGGTATTTGCGACAAGATCGTCCCGGGCCTGCTCATCGGCGCGTTGTCTTTCGGCCAGTTGCCGGTCGTGTTCGTACCCGCCGGTCCGATGGTCTCGGGTCTTGGCAACAAGGAAAAAGCGCGTATTCGGGAAGAATATGCAGCGGGCAAGATCGGCCGCGACGAACTGCTCGCGGCCGAATCGGCGGCCTACCACGCGGCAGGCACCTGCACGTTTTACGGCACGGCCAATACCAACCAAATGCTCATGGAATTTATGGGCTTGCAATTGCCCGGCGGATCATTCGTAAACCCCGGCACCGAGTTACGCGGGCACCTGACGGAAGCCGCGGTGACGACGGCCCTGGTGAAGACACACCTCGGCAAAGAATATCTGCCGCTGGCCGACATCGTTGACGAGAAGGCGA
>Ga0224510_10001214_pt1 | contig 17430 bp, 20 predicted proteins | sample SF_May12_sed_USG_FD_170161 | JGI IMG/M metagenome (GOLD analysis project Ga0224510, IMG submission 170161) | Sediment microbial communities from San Francisco Bay, California, United States - SF_May12_sed_USGS_4_1 | ecosystem: Environmental > Aquatic > Marine > Sediment | place: USA: California... | reverse complement strand
CCAACGGGCACGACCGATGAGGCAGCCCTGGCGTTCTCGCTGGCCGGGATCGAGGAGATCTTCGCCACCATGATCTATCCCGATGACGTGGCCGCCTTCCTGGTGGAGCCGATCCTGGGGGAGGGCGGTTACGTGGTCCCGCCGGACGGCTTCCTGCCCGCCCTGCGCGAGGTCGCCGACCGCCACGGGATCCTGCTCATCGCCGACGAGGTGCAGTCCGGTGTCGGGCGCACCGGAAAGATGTGGGCAACCGACTGGTACGACGCGCGACCCGACATCGTGGTAATGGCAAAGGGCATTGCGTCGGGGATGCCGCTGTCGGGGATCATGGCGCGACGCTCCCTGCTCGACCGTCTCGGCCCCGGGGCACACGGCGGCACGTACGGCGGCAACGCGGTCGCCTGTGCGGCGGCGCTCGCGACCCTCGACGTCATCGAGTCGGAGGATCTGCTCGCCAATGCCGCCCACCAGGGGGAGCGGCTGCTGGCCGGAATCCGCTCGGCCGCGGAGGGTCGCCCGAGCGTTGCCGAGGTCCGTGGACGCGGGCTCATGATCGGGATCGAATTCGCGGATACCGAGACGCTCGCACCGCGCCCCGACCTGGCCAAGGCGATCCTGCACGAGGCGTTCGAGCGCAAGTTGCTGCTGCTGACCTGCGGCACGTACGGCCAGGTGGTGCGGGTCATTCCGCCACTGATCACCACCGACGAAGAGGTTGACCGCGCCCGCGCCGTGATCGGCGAGTCGCTCGAGGCGATCGGCGCCTGACTACCCCTCGGCGAACGCCGCCAGCACCGATGCGGGCACGGGGACGAGTGGCGGTCGAGAGGTGATGTTGCCGCGAGGTTCATCGGGAGTCAGGTCAAGGCGATGCGCAACGAGCGCAACGCAGCGCCGCCCCTGGCACTGCCCGAAGCCCGCCTCGGTGGCGCGCTTCACCTCGTCGACGCTGCGCCAGCCGTCGTGGATCGCCTGGTAGACCCGCTCGCTGCTGGTCAGCCGACAGATGCACGCGATGTGGCGGGGCGGCTGCTCCATGTGCCGTGGATGACCACTCCAGCGGACCGATGGCGGCGGATCCGCCGGATCGATGCCGAGCAGTCGCGCGAGGTTCGGATCGGGGCGCTGGACCCACAACCGCTCGGCATGGACCAGGTAGGGGGTTGCCGTGCCGTTCTCGATCCGGACCGCACGCACCTGCCACGCCTCACCATCGGGCCATGCCCAGATGACCGTGGCGCCGTCGAGCTGCGGCAGATCATCGTCCACCACCACCAGCTCGGGAATCGACACGCGACGCAGCGGCTCCACGACGAGGCGCTGGCCCTCGGAAGCGGTCAGCCGGTCCCAGGCGGGGACGAGGGACAGGAGCGCGTCGGTCATGCCGGTGCCAGCCGGCGGTAGCGCGAGGCGAACCAGAGCAGAGGATCGTCGCGCTCTTCGTGGCCCGATGCCACGATCTCGCCAATGAAGATGGTGTGTGTGCCCACCGGGTGGCTTGCGTTGAGCCGGCAGTCGAAGTAGGCGAGGGCACCGTCCAGGATCGGTGAGCCGGTCTCGGCCTCATGCCAGGACGCGTCGCAGAAGCGCTGCAGCTTGTCCGCGGTGTTCGGCAGCGCAAAGCACTCGGCGAGCTGCTGCTGCTCCGCACTCAGGACGCTCACGGCGAACGAGTGGCTCCCCACGATGGCGGCGTGCGTCTCGCTGCTGCGATTGACGCTGGCCATCAACAGCGGCGGGTCGATGCTGATCGAGGAGATCGCATTGGCCGTCATGCCGGCCAGGAGCGGACCCTGGCGCGCCGCCACGACGGTCACCCCCGTGGCGAAGCTGCCCATCATGGCGCGCAGCGCCCGCCGCTCCTCCTCGGTCACCGGTAGCGCTCGAGGCGCTCGACGATGGCGTTGGCCGTTGCCCACGCCTCGGCGGACGGGTTCTCCCCACGGTGCAGGTGGACGAGCGGGACACAGTTCCAGGACGGCCCGTCCTCGTGCGGGATGTGGATCGCCAGGTCACCCCGATCAAGCGCGGCGACGATCGTCGCTCCGCGCTTGCCGCCGCGCACCAGCGCGCGCTCCATCGAGTGTGCGAAGTCGGCGGGCGGCCCGAATTCCTGCCCGATGCGCATCGCGATCAGACCGAACGTGGGCGGCAGGATCCCCCCGCGATCGTCGTCTATCGCCATCCCAGCCCTTCCAGCAGCCAGGTGAAGGCGGTGACACTGCCAAGGACAGTCAGTGCCAGCAGGAGGAGCAGAAGGAGCAGACCGACCGCGCTGGCCCAGCCGGGAATCGCGCGCTGCGGCGCGGCCACGGAGCCCTCGGCGAGCCAGATGGCCAGGGCGTCGCCGTCGACGTGGAGCTGCACATCGGCGTCGAGCGGAACGACGACCACGCGGTCACGGTCTCCGTCCCCCGCCTCGCCGGTGAGGAGGGCCCGCGGCGTGTCCGCCTGTCGAACCACGATGGCGTGATTGCCGGCCGCATTGGTCAATGGCAGCGCTTCGAGCCGTCCGCTCGAGCCGATCGGAATCGGGGGCTGCGCACCGTCCATGGCGGCGAGGATACCAGTCCGCCGCAGGGTGACCGGACGGTCAGCTGTCGAGAAGGGCGAGCGTGGGGGCCAGCGCTGCGATCGTGTCGGCGTTGATCGGGTCAAGCACCAGCTGGACGTGCGTCACGCCCTCTGCCGCAAAGGCCCGCAGCGCGGGGGCGAGGTGTTCGGGGTCGCCGGGAATGGCCGCGACGTCCGGGTCCGACAGATCGCCGAGCTTCCGGCCCTGGGAGCCGGGGAAGCCGATGAAGAGGGCGAGGGTCCGCTCCAGCGTCGCCGGGTCGCGACCGGCGCGGCGACAGGCTTCGTCCACCGTGTCGCGCATCGGTCGGTACCCCTCCGGGGAGTTCCCGAACCAGGTGAACCAGGCGTTCCAGGACTGCACGTACGGGAGCGTTATGGAGAGCATGCGCGGGCCGATCGAGCCGATCATCAGTGGTGGCCCCTCCGGGCGTGGGCCCCGGGGCAGCAACTCACAGTCATGGAGCTCGTAGTAGGTGCCGTGGAAGTCGCAGCGACCGTCCCGGAGCAGCGTGCGAATGACCGTGAAGGCTTCTTCGAAGCGGCTCACCCGCTTGCCAAACGGGAAGCCGTAGGCCCGGTACTCCGCCTCGTTCCAGCCCGCCCCGAGCCCCAGCACCAGGCGGCCACCGCTGATCTCCTCGATGGTGGCCGCCTTCTTGGCCAGCATTGCCGGGTTGTGGAACGACGTCGCCGCCACCAGCGGACCGATCTCGACCCGCTCGGTGATGGCGGCCAGCGCCGCGAGCGTCGACCACGCCTCCCAGGGGCCCCTGGGTGGCAGGCCGTCGTCGCGGTAGAGCAGGTGGTCGCCGAGCCAGAGCGAATCGAGCCCGATCGCCTCCGCACCTCGTGCCATCTCGGCGAGCTCCGACCAGCGGGCGACGTACTCCACCTCGGGGAGCTGGACTCCGATCTTCAGCGGACGCGGCATGCCCCGATTATCCCGAATGCGACCGGGGATAGTCGGCGATTGCGACAGCGACCGACGCGGGATCGGTGATCTCTCGCTCAGCCAGCGCGGCGAGGAAGGCGATTCGCTCCGAGATCTCACGCTCCAGGGCGTCCGCTGTCGTACCGAGCGAGGTTGCCAGCTCGGCGTAGGCAGCGGGGTCATGCAGCAGCGGCCGACCGGACCGGCCACCGTCGCCATCGAGCAGCGGTGGCAGCGGATCGCGCTGTGCGCCGGTGAGGCTCGGCGAGCGCTCGCCCTCCATGGCCGCCAGGCGCACGGGCACCAGCGTTCCCGCAGGATCGGTTCGCAGGTGCCACGCCTCCTCGACGCGGCGGTACATGCCCGTCGGCGTCCGGTAGGCGGAATACTGGAGGTAGACGGTGAGCGCGCCCAGCTCCGCGTCGGTTGCGCCGAGCTCGGCGCGCAGCAAAGCGGTCGCCTCACCGAGCGAATCCGCATGCATCGTCGCTCCGAGTCCGTAGCCGCCTGCCGCGAGTTTCAGGGAAAGGCGTGCGTTGCGACCCCAGACGTAGATCGGCAGGTGGTCGCTCATCTCGTTGACCAACAGGTAGCCACGGTCCGCGCCGATCTCGGCGGTCCATTCGTCGTCGGGGTGCCATCCCCGCAGGAAGACGCCCACCGCGCCGTCGGGCAGGAAGTCGACGAGGGCCGAGAGCGTGGTGGTCTTGCCCGCCATCGGCGCCTCCGACGCGAGCATCACGCCGCGGCGCCGATGTACTACCGCCCACAGCATCGCCATCAGGCGAAGATCGAGGCTGCCGCTCGCCGCGATCTCGACGGCACTCATCGGCTTGGGCAGTTCCCGGTGGTACCCCCACCAGCCCTCCGGGAATCGGCGATACCAGTCGAGGCGGGCGTCCATGCTGGCGGCCACGGTACCGCGCCCGTTTCGTGCCGCGCAAGCGTCGGATTCATGCCCGATGGCGTCCATCCGTGGCGATCGCAGCATGGGCCCGATAGCGGCTGACAGGACCTTGGTACCGGTCTGGCGGTGGGCCATGGCCGTTGACCGGGGGCACCAGTGTGGTCGTTGTGTGCGATGCGGTGCGGTCCAGAGTAGTTGCCGAGTCCCCGTACTCGCTGGTCCCATAAGGATCATGACACGAGCAGATGTAGCGATGTACCCCGCCGAGCGCGCCTGGGACGCGCACCGCGCGTTCTCCGTTGCCGTTGACCAGATGCGGCAGGGGGAACAGGTCGTGGCGCTGATCAATCCCGGAGCACACCAGGTTGACCATGCCGCCTCGAGCACCTGGCTGAGCGCCCGGCTGTCGATCGGCGAGCTCCCTCGCGTGCTCCTGCCGCACTGTGATGTCCGCTGCGAGGACGAGCCGCACGACCCGAACGACTTCGTCGTCCTTGCCGATCTGGCACTGGACGAGACCACCCTGCGTCGGACGTCGTGGTGGGAGTCGTGGACCGACAGCCTGCAACGCGATCTCCGCGGGGCGCGCCTCTGGTACGCCGGCTCACCGGCGCTGCTCGACACCCCCCCGTCCCGACAGCTGCGCACCGGAACGCGCCTCACCCGCGTCGCGGCTACTGACCCGTACTGGGTGCACTACGACACGGTCGAGCAGGAGACGCTCTACCGCATCGAGGCAGGCCCGCATGAGGGGGATGCGCTCATCGTCGCCTCGTTCGGCCTCTCGCCGCTCCTCCCCGGGCTCGCCGGGGCCCTTATCGCCCCGAACCACGCTCCGGCCCGCGACGTCGAGGTGGCGATACGGCTGCTGACCGCCGGCTGGGCGGCGGTCGAGCGCGGACTTCCCTTCGAGGAGTAACCGCGGAACCTGGCGGTGAGGCATCTCGCCTCATCGGTATCATGCCGGCGATGCCCGAATCCCCGCCCGAGCCCCAGGAGACCGTCGCTCGTCCGCTGCCCATGCTCCGCGGTGAGCGTGTCTGGCTACGCGCCGCGGTCAAGGCCGACATCACCGTCGGCCCCAATTGGGTCGCCGACGCGGAGATCGGCCATTTCCTGGGGATGAAGATGCCGGTAGGCGAGGACGGCGCCCAGGAATACGCACAGATGATGGCCTCGCAGCAGGGCAAGACGATGTTCTCGTTCAGCATCTGCCTGCTCGGTGAGGACCGCGCCATCGGGAACGTGACGCTGCGCGGCCTGGAGCGCGAGAATGGCAGCGCCGAGTTGTCGATCGTCATCTTCGACAAGTCCCGACTCGGGCGCGGCCTCGGGACCGACGCCCTCAACTGCCTCGTCGATTTCGGCATGGGTGAGCTGCGGCTGGAACGCATCTACCTGCACGTCTTCGACTACAACCCGCGCGCCAGGCGCTCGTACGACAAGGCCGGCTTCAAGACCGATGCAGTGTTGCGGCGCAGCAGGTTCCATCGTGGCGCGTTCCACGACGTTCAGTTGATGTCGATCATCCGCGACGATTGGCTGGCGCTGGATCGTCCGCGCAGCTGGGAACTGGCCGGACCCTAGACGGCGGCTCGTGGCAGGGTGATGGCAAAGGTCGTGCCATCGGGCCCGGTCCGCTCGACGACGATCCGCCCGCCGTTCGCGTCAAGAAGTTCACGCGCGATCGTCAGGCCGATCCCGCTCCCCGACCTTGCCGGGCTCGCCCCGCGAACCTCGTCTGCGCGGTAGAAGCGCTCGAAGACGTGGGGCATGTCGGCTTGCGAGATCCCCGCACCGGTGTCGATCACCCGGATCGTGACCTCACGGAGTGACGCCTTGGTCATCACCTGCACCACGCCACCGGCGGGCGAATGCTGGACCGCGTTGACGAGCACGTTGCGCAGCGCACGACTGAACTGGACCCGATCAACGTCCACCGCCACGTCGTCGGCCGGCGCTTCGACCACCAGGGGGAGGCCGGTCTCGTGGAAGAGCGGCTCCAGGCTGCGCTCGAGCTCGCCGAGCAGCTCGCGCAGGACGTAGCGATCAGGGCGGCGGCTGAGTGTCGCCGATTCGGCGTCGACCAGGTCCCGCAGCTGGACGATGACGCCGGACAGCGCCCCGGCCGCGGCCCGGGCGCGGTCGAGCTGCTCCCGATCGGCCGGGAGCACGCCGTCCACCAGCGCCTGGAGCTGCGACTCGAGGACCGTCGCCGGCGTCGCGAGATCGTGGGCCATGTCGGTGGCGGCGCGGCGGCGCAGCATCTCAGAGCGCTCGAGGCGCTCGCCCATGGTGTTGAACGCATCCGCCAGCTCGGCCGACTCGCGGTCGGGACCGCCGCTCGCGCGCGCCGACAGGTCGCCGCCTCCGAGCCGGTGGGCAGCCGCCGCGACCTCGCGCAACGGGCGCGTGAGGCGGTCGGAGAGGAAGAACGAGGCCGCGATCACCACCAGCACGGCGAGGAGACCGGCAATCACCAGGGTCGCGTTGAAGACCCGCAGGAATGCGCGGTCCGGCAGTGGCACATGGATCACGAGTGTCCCCCCACCGGCCACCGGCTCTTCCAGTTGCTCGCTTCCCACGCTGGGCGGCAGCCGCCCGGCACCGGCAACGAGCGTGCCATCCGCCGCCAACAACTCGACGCGGCCCCGGACCTGGGCGGCGACCCTACCCAGGATGAGCTCGAGACTGCGCTGGGCTCGTGGCTGCGAGAGGTCGACCTCGGCGACCGCGGTCGCAACCAGGGTCAGCCGCTGACGCTCGACGATCGTCAACTCGTCCTCAACGCTCCGGCTCACGAGCCGGTTGACCGCCAGCCCGGTCACCAGCAGCACGACCACTACGGCAAGCGACAGCACGAGCGCCAGCCGCAGGCTCAGGGGCTGCCCCTTCATGAGTCGTCGCGGCTGGCCACCAGCCGGTACCCGGTGGCGGGGATCGTCTCGATGAGCCACGGCGCCCCGGCGTCGTCTCCGAGCTTTCGGCGCAGGTTGGCGACATGCACGTCCACCACGCGCTCGTACACCTCGTCGGGCCGCCGCGCCACCGCCTCGAGCAGAACCTCCCGGCTCAGTACCGTGCCGGGGCGTCGCGCCAGCGCGACCAGCAGTGCCGCCTCCCCGGGGGTGAGCCGTCCGGCCACGGGGACCGGCTCGCCCGTGGCGTCGGCGCCGGTCAGCGTGTACCGCCGCGATGCCGGATCGAGCACCAGCCGCCCCCGCTCGAGCGAAAGGATCCCCTCCTCGGCGGCGGTTGGTGGACGGGTGCGCCGCAGGATTGCGGCGACGCGTGCGGTCAGTTCGTGCGGGTTGAACGGCTTGGCGAGGTAGTCGTCGGCGCCGAGCCGCAGACCGGCGATACGTTCCGCATCGGTCCGCTTGGCTGACGTGATCAGGATCGGCACGCCGCCGCCCTCGCGGAGCGCCTCGAGCACCGCCTCGCCCTGCATGCCGGGCAGCATCAGGTCCAGGATCACCAGGTCGGCACCATCGGCGTCGAACGCGGCGAGCGCCGCCATCCCATCACCGACATCGGTCACCTGGTGTCCATCACGTTCCAGGTAGAGCCGGAGCAGCGAACGAAGCTGCGGTTCGTCTTCAACGATCAGGATCCGTGCACCGGGCATGTGCGCATCGTAGTGTGGGGGCCATTCAGACGATGTGAAGACCGGAAGAGTGATCTTGACGCGTTCTTCACGGCGCGACCCCATGGTGGACACAACGCGATCGCACCAAGCGACGATCGAGATGACAAGGATGGACCGATGAAGACTCTCAAGACGTTCGGGATCGCCAGCGGCATGATCGCCGCGGCGCTCGTTGGCGGAACCATGATCAGCGCCGTTGCGGCGGCACCAGCGGCGGCACCGGCGGGCGGCAACACGCTCGCCGTCGGCGCAGACGACGCCGACATGGCGCGCTACTGCGCCACCTGGCAGGAGCAGTTCGCCGATGAGCTCGGCGTCGCGGTGGACGATCTCGTGCCGGCCGCCAAGGCCGCGTCGATCGCCACGGTCAACGCCGCGGTCGCGGCCGGAGACCTGCCCGCCGATATCGGTGAGCGGATCATCGCCCGCATCGAGGCCGCCGACGGCGACGGCTGCCGCCTCCTTGGCGGAGCGTTCCACTGGGCCGGGAAGCACGCGGCGGGCGCGGACGCCCGTCACGACGTGATCGGCGCAGCCGCAGAGGCGCTCGGCATGGAGCCCGCTGACGTGGCGGAGGCCCTGCGCGGCGGCGACACGCTCGAGGAGATCGCGGTCGCCCAGGGAGTCGACTACGAGACGCTGAGCCAGGCGATCGTCGACGCCGTCAAGGCCGACCTTGACGCGCTCGTGGCGGCCGACAAGATCACCCAGGAGCGCGCCGACACGATGCTCGACAAGCTCGCGCAGGCGCTCGAGGACGGCACGTGGCCACCGATGGGCGGACCGGGTGGCATGCGCCACGGCCCCGGCTTCGACGGACCCGAGGGGCGCCCGTTCGGCAGCTAAGCCTGCTCCTCCACTCCCACGAGACCGTCCCGCTCACCGCGGGGCGGTCTCGTCGCGTACCCTGTGCAACATGACCAAGATCGGCTACGCGGCCATGCTCGAACAGTTCCATCCCACCGACCTGCTCGACTGGGCCGAGCAGTCAGAGGCGGCCGGATTCTCGGCCGGCTTCCAGGTGAGTGAGCACTTTCACCCGTGGACCCCACAGCAGGGACAGAGCGCATTCGCCTGGAGCTTCATGGGAGCGCTCGGCCAGCGGACAAGCCTTCCCTTCGGCGTGGCGGTCACCTGTCCCGGCTTCCGCTACCACCCCGCGGTGATCGCGCACGCCGCGGCCACGCTGGGGGCCATGTACCCGGGACGTTTCTGGCTCGGGCTCGGCGCGGGCGAAGCGCTCAACGAACACGTCATCGGGGGCGAATGGCCGGAGATCGGGGTCCGGAGCGCGATGCTCTTCGAAGCGATCGAGGTGATCAACAAGCTCTTCTCCGGCAAGGTCGTGAAGCACGACGGCGAGTACTTCACCCTGGAGTCGGCCAAGCTCTATACGCGGCCGGAGCAGCCGGTTCCGATCTATGTCGCCACCGCCGGGCCGATGAACGCCAAGCGCACCGGGAAATACGCGGACGGCATCATCACCGTCGGCGCTGCCGACGAGAAGATCGCCATGCTCTGGGACAAGTTCCGCGAGGGTGCCCGCGAGGCCGGCAAGGACGCATCGGCCATGAAGACCCAGTTGCAGATCCACATCTCGTGGGCCGCCTCGCAGGAAGAGGCGGAGCGCAACGCGCTGACCGAGTGGCCGAACGGCGGGATGGCGTTCCCCAAGCAGGACATCCGCAATCCGGAGGATTTCGCGAACATCGCCAAGCTCGTGCAAGTGGAGCACTACCAGAACCGGATGCTCATCTCCGCCGACCTCGACGAGCACCTCGCCGCCATCCAGGGGTACGTGGATATGGGCTTCGACGAGATCCACCTGCACAACGTCGGCCGCAACCAGACCGAATTCATTGCCGCCTTCGGCGCAAAGGTTCTGCCGAAGCTGCGCCTGGCCTAGCTTCTGAAGCGGCCTCCGGGGCCCGACGAGACCACCACCATCCCGGTGACCGCCAGCCTCAGCCGATGGCAAACCAGACGCGGACCCGAGCGTTGATCTCTATCTCACCAGCCGCGATCTCGGTTGGAATCGACTCAACAGCGGTCCGCATCATTGCCATTGGCACCACCGACATGTCCCCGGCCTCTTCTTCGATGCGGATAGGCCCACCCAGCGAGACGCCCGCCGCTCGGGCCAGCGCCTCCGCTCGCGCGCGGGCCACCGTGACGGCCGCGGCCAGCGCTTCACGAGAGGCGGCCTCCGCGTCGGCAAGCTCCATCGACGTGCCGTGGATCTGCGTCGCGCCGTCGTCGACGAGACCGTCGAGAATCGGGCCGAGCAGGTCGATGTCGCGCACACGGATCGTCATCGGTCGCGACGCCTGATAGCCGGTCAACTTGGCCTCGCTCCGGCTATAGTCGTAGGTCGGTTGTACGGTGAGCGATGGCGCCTGTACATCGGCGTCTGGGACGCCGAGGTCGCCAAGGCGCGCGAGGATCGCCGTCGCACGACGATTCGCTTCGTCTCGAGCCACTGCGGGCCGACGGTCACGCGCCATGACACCGAGGGAGACGACGGCCAGGTCAGGCACGCGCCGCACGGTTGACTCGCCGTTGACCACGATGGCGTGCTCGCCCGGGTCGGCCATGCTATTCCGCGGCCTCCCAGACCGATGCGATCCCCTGCCCGACACCGATGCACATCGTCGCCAGTCCGTACCGCGCCCCGCGACGACGCATCTCATGGAGCAGGGTCGCCACGAGGCGCGCCCCGGAGGCACCCAGCGGATGCCCGATGGCGATCGCCCCGCCATTGACGTTGACCTTCGCCGCATCGAGACCCAGCTCGCGCATGCACGGCAGTGCCTGCGCTGCGAAGGCCTCGTTGAGCTCGACCAGATCCATGTCACCAATCGACAGGCCGGCACGCTCGAGGGCGAGCCGGGATGCGGGGATCGGGCCGAGTCCCATCGTCGCCGGGTCAACGCCGGCGACCGCCGAGGAGAGCATTCGCGCCATCGGGCGCAGGCCGAGGTCGCGAGCCCGCGCCTCGCTGGTCACCAGGAGCGCCGCGGCCCCGTCGTTGATGCCGCTGCTGTTGCCCGCGGTGACCGAGCCAGTGGCATCGCGGCGGAACGCCGGCTTGAGGGCCGCCATCTGCTCGGGAGTCGTGTCGGGCCGTGGGTGCTCGTCGCGGTCAATCCGGGTCGTGGTTCGCTTGGCCCCCGGCACGTCGATCGGCGCCAGCTCGTCGGCGAAGCGCCCAGCGGCGTCGGCAGCGGCCCATCGGCGCTGGGACTCGAGCGCAAACGCATCCTGGTCCTCACGGCTCACGCCGATCCGCTCCACCACGTTTTCGGCCGTTTCACCCATCGAATACGGGTAGTAGGCATCGGCGAGGCGCGGATTGGTGAAGCGCCAGCCGAGCGTGGTGTCCTCCAGCTGCTGCTCTCCGCGCGGGAAAGCGGCGGATGGCTTGGCCATGACGAACGGGGCCCTGGTCATCGACTCCGTCCCGCCGGCCACGAACAGCTCCCCGTCACCGGCGACGATGGCATGGGCAGCAGCGATCACCGCCTGCATCCCGGAGCCGCAGAGACGGTTCACCGTCTGGCCCGGAACCGATACCGGCAACCCGGCGAGCAGCGAGGCCATGCGCCCGACGTTGCGGTTGTCCTCGCCGGCCTGGTTTGCCGCTCCCAGGATCACGTCGCCGATGGAAGCGGGATCGACGCCGGTCCGCTCGACGAGGGCGCGGATGACGTGCGCCGCCAGATCGTCGGGCCGCACAGCTGCGAGCGCTCCGCCGTAACGGCCGAACGGCGTGCGCAGTCCATCGACGACGACGGGAGTCCGGGCCGGATCGGTCTGGCGCATTGCGCGACCGATGCTAACACCGCGCCAACGAGCTCCCGCCCGGGAGGTAGCATCGGGTGGTGAGGACCATCGATGTCTCGCGCCCGACCTTGCGACCGCCGGTGCCGGGAGCGCAGCGAAGCTGGTGGCTGCGCGAGGCGCTCGCGCTTGAGGGTGACCCGTCGCCGACCCGGGCGCTCTTCGGGGAGAGCACGGCGGACGTGGTCATCATCGGTGGCGGGTACACCGGGATGTGGACCGCCTGGTTCCTGGCCGAGCGCGCGCCGGGGACGCGAATCGTGCTCCTCGAGCAGGACATCTGCGGCGGAGGGCCGAGCGGCCGTAACGGCGGCTTCCTCCATGGCTGGTGGGAGCAGCTCCCGTACCTCGCTCGGCAATACGGCACCGAGCGCGCGCTCGAGGCTGCGCATGCCGCCGACGAGGTGGTTGACGGGACCAGCGCGTGGTGCGATCAGCACGGGGTGGATGCCTGGTTCGTGAAGAGCGGCTACCTGCGGGTCAACGCCTTCCCGAAGCGGCCCCGCGACTGGGACGTGGAACTGGCAAGCCTCGCCGAACTGGGCGCGCCGGGCCAACTACTGGGCCTGAACCGCGAGGAGGTTCAGCGGGTCTGCGCCTCGCCGGCGTTCGGGGAGGGGCTGATGATGCCCTCGGCGGCGTCGATCCAGCCCGCGCGCCTGGCCCGTGGCCTGCGCCGCGTCCTGCTGGAGCGCGGCGTGACGATCCACGAGGGGACCGCGGCGCTGAGGGCGAGGCGCGATGGAACGGGCATGGTCGTGGAGGCGCCGGGCGGCAAGGTGACGGCCGACCAGGTCGTGCTCGCGGTGAACGCCTGGATCCCCGGCTGGCCTGGTTTTCGAACTCGTGCGCTGGCATGGGGCAGCTACATGGTGATGACCGAGCCGATCCCCGGGCGGCTCGCCGAACTGGGCTGGACGAACGGTGAGTTGCTCTCCGACTCACGGTTCACGATCAGCTACTTCCGCACCACGCGCGACGGCCGCATCGCCTTCGGCGCGGGCGTCGGTGCGGCGGGGTTGGGCGGGCGCATCGGCCGGACGTTCACGCACTCGCAGGCGGCGATCGACCGGGTCGTCGCGAACTTCCGCCATCTCCTGCCCGGTCTGGCCGACGTGGGATTCGAGGACGCGTGGGGCGGACCGATCGACATCACCGCCGACCGCTTCCCCGAGATCGGTTCACGTCATGGCGGGCGACTGCATTACGCGTACGGCTTCGCCGGCAACGGGGCCGGGCCGAGCCGGCTGGCCGGCCGGATCCTGGCCGCCCTGGTCGACAAGCCGGATGACCCGATCGCCCGCCTTGCCCCGGTCGGTCAGCGCCAGCGGATCCTGCCCCCCGAACCGATCCGATTCATCGGCGCCCGAATCGTGCGTGAGGCCCTGATCCGCGAGGACGACGCCCATGACGCCGGACGGCGGCCTGGCCCACTGGTGCGCCTGGCCGCGAGGCTGCCGAAACTGCTCGGATATCGCCTCGGGCACTAGCCCGCGCAGTGTGACGGGCGTCAGGCGAAAGAAACTCGTTGACCGCACGGGTGGCCGGTCGTAGCATCGCCTCCATTCGGTCGCTGCCGAGTTCTGCGACCACATGGAGGAGCCGAACGTGCCCGCCCGCCACCGCATTCGAACCTTGTTCGCGCTGTCCGCAGCCACGATCCTGCTGCTTGCCGCATGCAAGGGAGCGGAGCCACAGAACCTTCTGGTCCTGGAATGGAGCGGCTACGAGGCCGAGGACTTCTGGACCGATTTCAAGAGCGACAATGCCGACGCACCGGTCACCTTCGAGTTCGGCATCTCCGACGCCGACATCCTCGCCAAGATGGAGGCCGGTAGCCAGGCCGACCTGTTCCACTTCTACTCCGGCTGGCAGCAGTTCTATGTCGACGGGGGCCTGGTCCAGGAGATCGACACCTCCAAACTGACCAACTGGGACAAGGTGCCTGACTCCTTCAAGGAGCAGGGACAGGTCAACGGCAAGCAGTACTTCCTGCCGTGGGACTGGGGCTTCACCTCGATCCTGTACAACACCGATGAGGTGGCCGAGGTCACCAGCTGGGACGCCCTCTTCAACGTGGACTACGCAGGCCATGTCTCGATGTGGAACGACGGGCCCGCCGCCGTGACCGTGTCGGCCTATGTCAACGGCTGGGATGAGACCGGCATCACTGCGGATCAGCTCGCGCAGATCGAGCAGGCCTGGATCGCGCAGAAGCCACTCAACGCGTTTTACTGGTCCGGCGAATACGAGGACCTCTGCCCGGCGGTCGAAGATGGGACCGTGTGGGTCGCCTACGCGTGGCAGGGCTGCTATGCCCAGGCCTTGTATGACGGCATCCCGGTCGCCTATGCGACCCCGTCCGAGGGGCGCAACTCGTGGATCGGATTCTACGGGATCAGCTCCAAGACTGACAGTTACGAGTTGGCGCTGAAGTTTCTCGACGCCAAGCTGGCCGACCTGACCATGAATAACGTGGTCACCCAGTTCTACTACGGCGCCGCCAACCAGGACGTGATGAACGCCATCGAGGACGAGGTCCTGATCGAGGCCTTCGGTATCAACGATCCGACCATCCTGGAGCACACCAACTTCACACCACCGGTCACGGCTGAGCAGCGGAGCGCGTGGACTGAGATGTGGGCGAGGGTGCAGGCCGAGTAGCGGGCGCGCCCATCGCGGGCTGATCACGGCGAGTCACGCCAGGTGCTCGGGCGCCGGGGAACGCTTCCGGTCCTCGTGGGCCCGCCCCTGGTCTGGCTCGCCCTGCTTTTTGTCGCGCCGCTGATCCTGATCGTCGCGTTCAGCCTGCGTCCTGAGGCGGGCGTGGTAAGCGCCGGCGAGCCGTGGAACCCCTCTCTGGTGCAGTACGGCAAGGTGGTGGGAACACCCGCCTTCCTGCGCCTCCTCGGCGTCTCTGCACTGATGGCGCTTGGCGTCGCGGTGGTGGCGACCATGCTGGCCTACCCGGTCGCCTACTTTCTGGCGTTCCGAGCCAGGGCGCGCGCGACGCTCTTCCTCGCACTGCTGCTCGTCCCGTTTGCCGCCAGCTACTTGCTCCGGATCATGGCTTGGAAGCTCTTGCTCGGGCCGGCCGGAGCGGTGAACTCGCTCCTGTCCGCCGCCGGGCTGATCGGCGAGCCACTCGACCTGCTGCTGTACAGCCGCGGCGCGGTGGTGATCACCCTGATCTACGTCTGGATCCCCTTCGCGTCGCTCCCGATCCTGGCCAGCCTCCAACGCATCGAGCGCAGCCAGTTGGAGGCGGCGGCTGATCTCGGGGCTGGGCCATGGACCCGGTTTCTCCGGGTAACGCTGCCGCTTAGCCTTCCGGGCGCGCTCGCCGCGTTCTTCATGGTCTTCATCCCCACCGTCGGCGAGTACGTGACCCCGACGCTGATCGGCGGCACCGGCGGGATCATGTACGGCAACCTGATCCAGGACTTCTTCGGCAGGGCCGGCAACTGGCCGCTGGGAGCAGCGTTGGCGATGGTGATGCTCATCCTCACCGTGATTGGCGTGCTGGTGGCGCTGCGCGCCGTTGACCTGCGGCGGGTCGCGCCGTGACCACACGACGTACCCATCGGCTGCGTCACGGCGACTCCGCCATCGGCGTGGGGCGAACGCGCCTGCCGCTCGGCACCTTCTACGTCGCCGTGCTCGCGCTCCTCTACCTGCCCATCACCGTCCTCTTCGTATTCTCGTTCAGCGCCAACTCGCGGCTCTCCTTCCCGATCGAGGGCTTCACCTTCGACCAGTACGCCGGTGTCCTCGCCGATCCGTCACTGCTCGGGGCTGCCCGCAACAGCCTCGTGGTGGCCGCCGCGGCGGCCACGGCCGCAACCGTCCTCGGGACACTGGTGGCGATCGCAACCATGCGTTTCCGCTTCCGTGGGCGCACGGCACTGCTGGGGTTGGCGGTCCTGCCGCTGATCGTCCCGTTTGCGGTGATGGGGGTGGCGATCTTCCTGTTGCTGGTCACCCTGGGGATCCCCAAGTCGCTGCTGACGGTCGCCCTGGGGCACACGGTGATCGCCCTCCCGTACGCCACCCTCATCGTGCTGGCACGGATCTCCGGTCTGGACCCTGCGCTCGAGGACGCGGCCATGGATCTCGGCGCCAGTTACCCGATGGCCCTCCGCAGGGTGGTCCTGCCGTTGATGAGGACGGCCCTGATCGCTTCGTGGCTCACCAGTTTCGTGGTCTCGTTCGACGAGGTGGCGCTGGCGGTCTTCCTGGTCGGTGGCGAGCCGACCTTCCCGGTGATGCTCTACGGGCGCCTGCGTTTCGGTGGCCAGTTACCGGAGCTGATCGCCATGGCGGTACTCCTGATGCTGATCACCGTAGGGCTAACCCTGCTGGCACTTCGATTGCGCCGGAGCCCAGCCTGAATGCCCCCGCTAGGCGGAGTGACGGGCAGGGTGCGTGGCGGTCACCGCTTCGAGCAGCCGGCGCGACGCGGCGGCCACCTCGTCAACGGCGGCGCTGAAGGCGCGCTCGTTGGCGGGCGACGGCTTGCGATACCCGCTCACCTTGCGCACGTACTGGAGCGCGGCGGCTCGCACCTCGTCGTCGGCGGCGGGAATGTCCAGGGTCCGGAGGGTCTTGATGCTTCGACACATGCGCGGCAGTCTAGCGGCCGCGCACCTAGGCTTCGGCCAGGAGCTCCTCGAGAGAATCGATCACCCGGTCGGCTTCGGAGACGTCGGTCTCGGCAAACTGCGGAACGGCGATGCAGGTCAGCCCGGCCGCCTTGGCCGCCGCGACCCCGGATGGCGAATCCTCGAGCGCAAGCGCGTCGGACGGTGCCACCCCCAGCCGCTCACAGGCGAGGAGATACAGGTCGGGTGCCGGCTTGGCGTGTTCGACGTCGTCCGAGGTCACGATCACCTCGAAGGCATCGGTCAGGCCCGCCGTGCGCAGCGCGGTATCGACCAGCAGCCTCGGCGAATTGGACGCGAGGCCCAGCCGGGTCCTGCCGGTGAGGCGCCGCACCAGCTCGATAGCCCCGGGCCGCCCCTCGACGTCCTGCTGAAGCTCGGCGTGCATGATCTCGATCATCTCGTGGACGAGCGCCTCTCCCTCGGGAAGCGGCCGCCCCAGGCGTTCGGCGAAATAGCGCGCGGTGAAGGCGAAACTGGTCCCGATCACCGCCATCTTGTCGTCCCAGCTGAACTCGCCGCCGTGCCGACGGAAGAGCTCGACCTCGGCGCGATGCCACAGGATCTCGGTATCGAGCAGCAGGCCGTCCATGTCGAAGACGACCGCCCGATACCGATGCGGCAGCGGCGGACTCACTGCGGTGGCTCGAAGAAGGATCCGCCACGCTCCGCGAGGCGGCGCAGCAGGGGAACCGCCCGGTAGCCGCCGTCCGGCGCTCCCGCGTGCAACGCATCGAGCGTGGCGACCACGCCGCCGAGCCCGACCCGCTCCCCCCAGGCAAGCGGTCCGAACGGGTAGTTGGTGCCGAGGCGCATGGCCGTATCGATCGCATCCGGCGTGGCAACTCCTGCCTCCACCGCTGAT
>Ga0224510_10001213_pt1 | contig 17433 bp, 17 predicted proteins | sample SF_May12_sed_USG_FD_170161 | JGI IMG/M metagenome (GOLD analysis project Ga0224510, IMG submission 170161) | Sediment microbial communities from San Francisco Bay, California, United States - SF_May12_sed_USGS_4_1 | ecosystem: Environmental > Aquatic > Marine > Sediment | place: USA: California... | reverse complement strand
ACCGCCTGCAACCAACGCCTGTGCACATTCACGAATTGCCGCGCGCACGGCGCGGGAGCACCCTTGAGTCGAGCCCTTCGCAGGGAGATTCAGATGAGCCACATACGCATCGTCGTCGCCGACCAGGCCGAAGCGATCTTCTACGACCTCAGCTCGCTCAAGGCACGCCCCACGGAAGTCGCGCGGATGTCGGACCCGGCCGCCCACCTGCACGACCGGGATTTCTCCAGTGACCGGCCCGGACGGTCGTATGAGAGCTTTGGCAAGGCGCGTCACGCCATCGCGGGTGAGAACGACCCGCGGCAACGCGAGGCACTGCGCTTCGCCAAGGAGATCGCCGGCAAGCTGGACGCGGACCGGCGCAACAGGGAGTACGAGCAGCTGATCGTGGTCGCTGGCGCGCCGTTCCGCAGCCTCCTGCGCGACGAACTGTCGGCCGGCACGTCCGCCTGCGTCATCCACGAGGTGCCGAAGGACCTCGTCCACAGCCCGGTCGAGGTCCTGCGCGAGCACCTGCCGACTTCAACGCAGGAACTTAAGTCCGCCTGATTCAGACCAGCGCCGCGCGCCGCCAGCGGTCGATCCAGAGTCTTTCCCCGAGCGCGTGTCTGCCTTTCCAAGCTCGGGGAAAGACTCTGGATCGGCCGCTTGCAACCCGCGCGTGTCTGCCTTTCCAAGCTCGGGGCAAGGTAGCGGATCGGCCGCCTGCAACGGCCTCGTCTCCCTCGCGCAGTGGCGGAGGGAGTTTCAGACCAGCGCCGCGACCTCGGCTGCAGTTGCGCGCCTCATCGGCTTGCCGTCGACCGGGCTGCAGGGCGACTGACGGATGCCGTCCAGGGGGAAGACCACCGCGTCGATGGCCTGGTGTCCTGCGACGAAGCGGAAGGCCGGGAAGGTGACCGTGCGGTCGCGCTCGAAGCGGAGCCGACGCTCGAGCGTCTCGTGCGGCACGCCGCGTTCCTCGAGCCGGATCGAGACGGCTTCGGCCGACTCCGAGAAAAGGTGCAGGTGGATGTCGGAATGCGCGGAGGCAGTGCCGACGAGCACCGGCCCGACGAGCCGAGGATCGAACTCCGCGAGCAGGCGCATGGCCTGCAGGGCCGAGCGGCGCAGGTCCGCGATTTCGGCTTCGTGCCTGCCACAAGCGAACAGCCGCCGCCGCGCAAAGAGCGCCGCCTCGATTTCGGTGTTGCGCGGCAGGATCGCCGCGTCGACGACGCCTAGCCGTGCAGCCGCCTTGCGCTTTGCGAACAGGAAATCGTCGATGCCCTGTTCCGCCATCATCCGCGCGGCCTCCTCGGCCACTGCCTGGCGCAACATCTCGGCGCGCGGGTTGGGTCTCTGTCGACTCATGCGCCTCCGAGCATACCGAATCGCACCAGGCCGGCAACGGGCGTTGCGCAGGGGTTGGTGTCAGAAGATCGACTCGTCACCCGCGGCGGGTGCGATCGTTTCCGCACCCACGCCGTCGTCACCGAAGCCACCCATGCCGGGCTGCGGCGCATATTGCTCGAGGAACGCTTCGAACAGCGCGCCGGACGCTCCAGCACGCATCGGTGCGCCGCTCTCCCGCGAAACCCACATGCGTACCACGCCCGGGGGCTCGGGCTGGCGGTGCTCCGGCCTGTCGCGCAGCGCTTCCTGCATGAAGTAGATCCACATCGGCAGGGCGGTCTTGCCGCCTTCTTCGTTCTCGCCGAGCGAGCGCTCCTGGTCGAATCCAAGCCAGACCGCCGCCACGATATCGGCGTTGAAGCCCACGAACCACGTATCGCGCCGGTCGCTCGTCGTGCCGGTCTTTCCCGCGATGTCCTTGCGATTGAGCGCGGCCGCAGCACGCTGGGCCGTGCCGCGCTGGATCACGTCCGTCATCATGTCCGTCATCACGAACGCATTGGCCGGGCTGATCGCCTGCGGCGCACGCGGTACGCCGGTGCCCGTCTTCACGGCGGCAGCGCCGTTCGGAGCCTCGTTGGCAACGGCCGGCACGGCAGCGAGGCCTCCGGCCACAGCCGCCGCGGCATCGCCTGCTGCGTCGAAATCACACAGGCCGCACGCCCTGGCCGGCTCGGCGTGGAAGAGTTCCTGGCCGCCCGAGTCCTGCACCGACTGGATGAAATACGGCGTCACCAGCGCGCCGCCGTTGGCGAAGACCGCGAAGCCGCGCGCCATTTCGAGCGGAGTGACCTGCCCGGTGCCGAGCGCCAGCGTCAGGTTCGCCGGCAGCGACTGCGGTCCGAAGCCGAACTGCGCGATGTGCTGCACCGCGAAACCGATGCCCGCACCGCGCAGCAGACGGATCGAGACCAGGTTGCGTGATCGGACCAGGCCTTCACGCATCGGCGTCGGCCCGTAGAACTTGCGCGTGATGTTCTGCGGCCGCCATTCTTCGTCGCCTTCCGCGCCACCGCCGCCCGGCAGCACGATCGGGGCGTCATTCACCAGTGTTGCGGGGGTGAAGCCGCGCTCCAGGGCCGCCGAGTACAGGAACGGCTTGAACGCGGAGCCCGGCTGACGCTGCGCCTGCACCACGCGGTTGTACTTGCTCGACCCGAAATCAAAACCGCCTACCAGCGAGACGATCGCACCGTCGACCGGATCGAGCGCCACCAGTGCGCCGGACACCGCGGGCAGCTGGCCGAGCCGGTACCTGGAATCGGGCAATGGCTCGACGTAGACCACGTCGCCTGGCGCGAGCACATCGCGCGCGGCCTTTGGATACGGACCGAGCGCGTCCTTGAGGGGATCGATCACCGGCCTCGCCCAGGACAGGCCGTCCCAGTCGAGGGTGAACGCAGAACCATTGCGCAGGATCAGCCCGGCGCTGCGATCGGCCACGGCAGTGACCACCGCCGGCCGGAGGCTGCCGCGCTGCGGGTTGCGCTTGAACACCTGGTTCAGCGTGGCGGCATCGCCGAGCTGAGCCGGGTCGATCCGTTCGAGCGGGCCGCGAAACCCGTGCCGGCGCTCGTATTCGAGGATGGTGCGCCAGGTTGCGGCATTGGCAGCCTGCTGCAGGCGACTGTCGAGGGTCGTGTAGACCTGGTAGCCGGCCGTCAGGGCGTCCGCGCCGTGCTGGCGCACCATCTCGGCGCGAACCATCTCGGCTGCGTAAGGCGCGTCGAGTTCGATGATCGGCCCGTGCAGGCGGCTCGAAATGGGCTCGTCGAGCGCCGCGTCGTGCCGGGCCTGGTCGATCTTGCCGAGTTCGAGCATTCGTCGCAGCACATAGGCCCGGCGGTAGCGTGCCCGCTCGACGCTCGCAACGGGGTTATCGAGCGACGGCGACCGCGGCAGGCCCGCGATCAGCGCCGCCTCGGCGACGGTCAGGTCATGCACCGGCTTGTCGAAGTACACCTCGGCCGCGGCGCCGATGCCATAGGAACGCTGCCCGAGGAAGATGCGATTCAGGTACAGCGTGAGGATTTCCTGCTTCGAGAATTCACGCTCGAGCCGCATCGCCAGGAACACTTCCTTCAGCTTGCGCCGCAGGGTCTTTTCCGAGGTCAGCACGGTATTGCGCGCGAGCTGCATCGTGATCGTGCCGCCGCCCTCGCGGGCGCTGCGCGCGCTCACGTTGGCGACCACCGCGCGGACCAGGCTCTGCCAGTCGACACCGGGGTGCTCGTAGAAGCGCGCGTCTTCCGCGGCAAGAAACGCATCGATGACGACGGCGGGAATCTCGTCGAAAGCCACCGGGATGCGGCGCTGTTCGCCGATCTGCGCCAACAGCTTGCCGTCGCGCGTGTAGACCCGCAGCGGCAGCTGCGTCCGCACATCCCGCAGCGATGCAGCGTCTGGAATTTCCGGGACCAGGTACTGGTAAGCCCCCGCGAATCCCATGCACACCAGCACCAGTACCGAGAGGGCGGTGGCCACCAGTGCGCCCGGGATTCTCTTCATGACATTGCGACCCATTGCTAAAACTGCGAACCGTTCCTTGCTGCGCCCTAGACGCCTGTGCATAGTAGCCGCCGACAGCAGGGCAAACCCGTTGCAAGGCGGGGTGCAACGCCACCGGCCTGAAGGGGTAACCTAAGGCGGCGGGGTTGTCGGTTTTTCACCACGAAGCCCGCAGGGAGCGACGCAGATGTCGGTTTTTGTTAGGCCACGCACAATTCTATTAGGTTCAACCCTGATATATAGTGGCGCGGGGGCTTTGAAACTGCCACACGATCGCGGCGCAACCTCTTGAACTAGAAAGGATCAACCGTGCTGTTCCAGCGCAGGTTCCGACCGGTCATCGGACTCGACATCACGACGTCCTCGATCAAGCTGATCGAGCTGACGCGCAGCGGCGATTCGTATCGAGTCGAATCGTATGCCGCGGAGCCCGCGCCGCCGAGTGCCATCAACGAAAAAGCAATCGTCGACGCCCAGGCCGTCGGCGAAGCCGTGCGACGTGCCGTGAAGCGCGCTGGCGCGCGCAGCAGGGAATGCGCCGTGGCGGTCAGCGGCGACGCCGCGATCACCAAGGTGATCCAGATGCCCCGCAACCTTCGAGCCAGCGAACTCGAGTCGCAGGTCGAGATGCAGGCCGACCAGTACATTCCCTTCCCGATGGAAGAGGTCAGCTTCGACTTCGAAGTGATCGGTCCTTCGGAGAAGGACCCGGACATGCTCGACGTCCTGCTCGTGGCCACGCGCTCCGAGAACGTCGAGCAGCGCCAGGCCGCCGTGCAGGCTGCCGGCCTTACCGCGCGCATCGTCGACGTCGAGGCGTTCGCGCTCGAAAACGCGTGCCGCCTGCTGACGCACCAGATGCCGGACGGCGGGATGGGGCGCAGCATCGCCGTCATCGATTTCGGCGCGAGCAGCACCACGTTCTCGGTGCTGCGCGACACCAAGGTTGCCTACACGCGCGACTTCGCTTTCGGCGGCCAGCAGCTCACCGAAGAGATCATGCGCACCTACGGCCTCTCGATGGAGGAAGCGGGGCGCGCCAAGAAGGAAGGCGGCCTGCCGGCCAACTACCAGTCCGAGGTGCTCGACCCGTTCATCGACGACATGTGCCAGCAGGTGAGCCGCTCGCTGCAGTTCTACCTCGCGGCCGGCGCGGGACGCGTGCAACCGGAGCAGCTCCTGATCTGCGGCGGCTGCGCCAATATCCCGGGCGTCGCCGACGTGATCGCGAGCCGGGTCGGCATTCCCGCCGAGCGCGGCGACCCGCTGGGCCAGATGAAGATTTCGACTCGTGCCCTCGCACAGGGCGTGAAGAAGGACGCGACGGCATTGCTCACCGCCTGCGGCCTGGCGCTCAGGAGCTTCGACTGATGCCAAGAATCAACCTGCTGCCGTGGCGTGAGGCAGAACGCAAGCGCAAGCGCCAGGAGTTCCTGCTGTCGCTCGGCGCGGCCGTGGCCACGGCGGGCCTGGTCACGCTGCTCGGCCACGTGCAGATGAGTTCTGCGATCCAGCATCAGCACGATCGCAACGATTACCTGACGCAGGAAATCGCCGCGCTCGACAAGCAGATCGAGGAAATCAACGGCCTCGACGCGCAGAAGCGCCGGTTGCTCGCGCGCATGGAAATCATCGAGACGCTGCAGCGCAGCCGTCCCGAGATCGTGCACGTCTTCGACGAACTCGTGCGCGTCCTGCCGGAGGGCGTCTACCTGACGTACCTGAGGCAGTCGGGCATCCGCTTCGAGCTGCGCGGCGTCGCGCAGTCCAGCACGCGCGTCTCCTCGTTCATGCGCAACATCGATGCGTCGCAGTGGCTCGCCGACCCGACCCTGCAGATCGTCGAGTCCCGCGCCAAGGACTCGACCGGCGGTGCGTCGTTCACGCTGTTCGCGAATCAGCGGCGGCAGGCCTCGGCCGAGGACGACCCGGTCGAAGCACCTGCCGGCAAGGCCAAGAAGAAGGCGGCCGCCAAATGAACCAGTTGCAGGCCCTGTTCGAACAGCTGCGCAACCTCGACCCGAACGATCCGGGCCGCTGGCCGCTCGGCGTCCGCATCGCCACGGCCGTGCTGTTGTTCCTCGTCGCCGCGGCTGGCGGTTACTACTTCCTCGTCTGGAAGAACAAGCGCCCGTTGCTGCTCGAGGCCCGGGCGACGGAAGGCCAGCTGCTGGAATCGCTGACCACCAAGGCCAGGCGGGCCGCGAACCTGGATGCCTACCGCGTCCAGCTTGCTGAAATGGAGAAATCCTTCGGCACGATGCTGCGGCAGCTGCCGAACAAGACCGAGGTGCCGAACCTGCTGGTCGACATCTCGCAGACCGGCCTCGCTGCGGGCCTCGAAGAGAAGCTGTTCCAGCCGCAGGGCGAGAACAAGAAGGACTTCTACGCCGAGCTCCCGATCAGCATCCGCCTGACGGGCGGTTATCACGAGATGGGCAGGTTCGCGAGCGGCATTGCTGCGTTGCCCCGCATCGTGACGCTGCACGACATCGAGATCACCCCGGCCGCCGGCAAGGGCGTCACGGACCCGTCCGAGCTGACCCTCAACGTCACCGCGAAGACCTATCGCTACCTCGACGACGAGGAGCAGGCCGCGGCAGAGCAGCCGGACAAGGACAAGGGCAAGGCCAAGGCCAAGAAGGACCGCAAGGGCAAGAAGAAGCCCGCTGCGGGTGAGGCATGACCATGAGCACGACAGTGAAGACACGGTCGTCCGCCGCCCGGCTCGCGCTGCTCGCGTCGTCGATCGCGCTGCTGCTCGCGGGCTGCGGCAACGACCTCGACGAGCTGCAGGCCAGGGTCGACGAGATCAAGAACGCCCCGGGCAGCGGCGTCGAGCCGCTGCCCGAGGTGAAACCGTACGAAACGTTCAATTACGCCGCGGCCAATCAGCGCTCGCCGTTCGAACCGGGCATTTCCGCCCTGGCGAACGCGCCGAACGCGATCCGGCCGGACCAGAACCGGCCGCGCGAGTTCCTCGAGCAGTTCTCGCTCGACACGTTGCGCATGGTCGGCACCGTGAAACTCAAGGGTAAGCTGTTCGGCCTGGTCCAGACCAGGGACGGGCTGGTGCACCGGGTGCTGCCTGGCAACCACCTGGGACAGAGCGATGGCCGCATCACGGCCATCGAGGAAGGCAAGATCTCGCTCACCGAGATCGTTCCTGACGGCATGGGTGGCTTCATCGAGCGCCCCGCCGCACTTGCGCTGAGCGAATGATCTGCAAGGAGATCCGAGAATGACCGCTGCATCGTCGCACGTGAACCATCGCCGCCCGGAGGCTGGCCGCCTGCATCGGCCCTTCCGCGCCGCGGCGCTCGTCGCGTTGGCCGGGGCACTCGCATTTGCCGCGCAGGCCGCGCTTGCGCAGGCGCCCACCCGGCTTACCAGGGTCGAGCTGCAGCCGCAGCCTGGCAACCAGCTCGAGGTGAAGCTCGTGCTGGATGGCCCGGCGCCGCAGCCGGTCGCCTTCACCATCGACAACCCGGCGCGTCTCGCCGTCGACCTGCCGGGCACGTCGGTTGCGCTCGAATCGCGCCGCATCGACGTGAAGTCCGGTGGCGTCGACTCGATTGTCGCGGCGGAAGCCTCGGGCCGCACGCGCGTCGTCTTCAACCTCGACTCCCTGCAGCCGTATTCGACGCGGACGGAAGGCAACAACGTCTTCGTTTCGCTCGGACGCGCCGTCGGCGACAACCCGATGGCCGCAACGGTCAGCACCGCGCCGACCGTGGCGGCGGCCCCGGGGAGTTTCGCGATCGAGAAGGTCGATTTCCGCCGCGGCGCCGACGGCGCCGGCCGCGTCATGGTCCGCACCAGCGATCCGCGCGTGCAGGCCAGCGTCAGGCAGGAAGGCGGCCGCACGGTCGTCGATTTTCCGCGCACCAGCGTGGCGCCCGAAGCCGCGCGTCGCTACGACGTCGTCGATTTCGCCACTCCGGTCAGCTCGTTCGACGTGGTCAGCACGCCGAACGGCGCCCGCATCGTCGTGAACGCCACGGGCGATTACGAGCAACTCGGCTACCAGAGCGATCGTGATTACGTGCTCGAACTGCGCCAGCGGACGAAGGCGGCCGCAGCCGCCGATCCGGGCAAGAAGGAATACCGCGGCGAGCGCCTGACGCTCAACTTCCAGGACATCGAGACCCGCGCCGTGCTGCAGCTGCTCGCCGAGACCAGCGGCCAGAACATCGTCGTCAGCGACACCGTCCAGGGCAACGTCACGCTGCGCCTGCAGAACGTGCCGTGGGACCAGGCGCTCGACATCGTCATGCGCACGAAGGGCCTCGACAAGCGCCAGGAAGGCAACGTGATCTACGTCGCCCCGGCCGAGGAACTCGCGGCGCGCGAGAAGCAGATGCTCGAGTCGCAGAAGTCGCTCACCGAGCTGTCGCCGGTGCGCACGGAATACCTGCAGGTGAACTACGCCAAGGCGTCGGACCTCGCCTCGCTGATCAAGTCGCAGGGCAAGGGCTCGCTGCTCTCCGAGCGCGGCAGCCTCGCGATCGACGAGCGCACCAACACGCTGCTGCTGCAGGACACGGCTGACCGCCTGGCCGACATCCGCCGGCTGGTGCAGACGCTCGACATTCCGGTGAAGCAGGTGCTGATCGAAGCCCGCATCGTCATCGTCAGCGACGACTTCAGCCGCGAGCTGGGCGTGCGTTTCGGCGGCGCGTTCGTCGGCAATTACGGCAGCAACGACGGCCTGATGTACGTCAGCAACAGCGGCCTGAACGCCGCTTCTGGCGACCGCGGCCCGATCATCGCGCCGAACGGCCCGGGTGGCGTTGCCATCGACGGCAATGCGGTTGCCACCGGGATCGATCGCTACATGGTCAACCTGCCGGTCGCCAACCCGGCCGGCCGCCTGGCCATGACGCTGCTCGACTCCGATTACGTGGTCGACCTCGAGATCACGGCCGCGCAGCGCGAAGGCCGCGGTGAAGTGGTCTCCGCCCCGCGCGTCATCACCGCCAACGGCAAGGAAGCGGTGATCGAGCAGGGCACCGAGATCCCGTACCAGGAATCGGCCTCGAGCGGCGCCACGACGACGCAGTTCAAGAAGGCCGTCCTGTCGCTCAAGGTCACCCCGCAGATCACCCCGGACGACCGCGTGATCCTGGACCTGACCGTGTCGAAAGACAGCGTCGGCCAGGTCCTGCCGAGCGCGACCGGCGGCAGCGTGCCAAGCATCGATACGCGCGAGATCACGACCCAGGTGCTCGTCAACGACGGCCAGACGGTCGTCCTCGGCGGCATCCTCGAGACCGAGCGCCGCGACACCGTCAACAAGGTGCCGTTCCTGGGCGACATCCCTGGCCTCGGCGTACTCTTCCGCAGCAAGGGCAAGACCGACAACAAGGACGAGCTCCTGATCTTCGTCACGCCGAAGATCCTGCGCGAGGGTGCCGAGATCTACTGACGCACTGGCCCTCTGGTGCGAGAATGCGCGGCCGCAGTGATCCTGCGGCCGCTCTTCTTGTGGGGGTCCGCAACGCCGATGCAGCGCCGCGCATGAACGTCTTCCTCGTCGGCCCGATGGGCTCGGGCAAGAGCGCGGTTGGCCGGCAGCTCGCGCAGCGGCTGGCGCTCGAGTTCTTCGACAGCGACGACGAAATCGAGGCCCGCACGGGCGTCGACATCGCCTACATCTTCGAGCGCGAGGGCGAGGCCGGCTTCCGGAGCCGCGAAGCCGAGGTCATCGACGCGATCACCCGCCGCGACGGGGTGCTGATCTCGACGGGTGGCGGGGCCGTCCTCGACGCCGGCACGCGCGAGCGCCTGCGCGCCCGCGGCCGTGTCGTGTATCTTCGGACGTCCGTGGACCAGCAACTCGCCCGCACCCGGCGCAGCAATGACCGGCCGCTGCTCAACAACGACGACCCGCGCGGCACGCTCGAACGCCTGTTCGAACAGCGCGCCCCGCTCTACACCGAAGTGGCCGAGATCATCGTCGACACCGACGGCCGCAAGGTGAAGACGGTGGTCGACCAGGTCTGTCGCGAACTCGGCGTCGACGGGAAAAAGCCATGACGGGACGTGCGCCGCTGAAGCTGCAGATCGACCTGGGCGACCGCAGCTACCCGATCGTGATCGGCCAGGACCTGCTCGACGACGTGGAGCTCGCGGCGCATCACGTGGCCGCGCGTGACGTCCTGGTCGTCACCAACGAAACGGTCGGTCCGCTGTACTCCGCCCGCCTGCTGGCGGGCCTCGCCGGCAAGCGCGTGCGCACGGTGGAACTGCCCGATGGCGAGCGGCACAAGACGTTGACGGTGCTCGAGCGTGTGTTCGACGCGCTGGTCGAAGCCCGCATGAACCGCGATGCCTGCGTGGTCGCGCTCGGTGGCGGCGTGATCGGCGACATGGCCGGGTTCGCGGCTGCCTGCTACCAGCGCGGCGTCGACTTCGTGCAGGTGCCGACGACGCTGCTCGCACAGGTCGACTCCGCCGTGGGCGGTAAGACGGGCGTCAACCACCCCGGTGGCAAGAACCTGATCGGCGCGTTTCACCAGCCGCGCGCGGTGCTGTCGGACCTCGGCACGCTGCGCACGCTGCCGCCGCGTGAACTGCGGGCGGGACTCGCCGAAGTGATCAAGTACGGCCTCATCGACGACGCCGCTTTCCTCGCCTGGATCGAGAGCAGCGTCGACGCGCTGCTCGCGCTCGACATGGACGCATTGGCACAGGCCGTGCGGCGGTCCTGCGAGATCAAGGCGCGCATCGTCGCCGCCGACGAGCGCGAACACGGCCAGCGGGCACTGCTGAACCTGGGCCACACCTTCGGCCACGCCATCGAGACCGCGGCCGGTTACGGCGAATGGCTGCACGGCGAGGCGGTGGCGCTGGGCATGCTGCTCGCGGCGGATCTCTCGCAGCGTCTCGGTTACATCGACACGGCCGACGCCACCCGCGTGCGCGAGCTGCTGCGTCGCGCCGGGCTGCCGATCGAGGCGCCGGCCATCGGTGCGGCCAGGGCCCTGGAGCTGATGGGCATGGACAAGAAGGTGCTGCAAGGGCGCCTCCGGCTCGTGCTGCTGCGCGAGATCGGAGCAGGCATCGTCACGGGCGACTATCCGGCGGACGCGCTGCAGGCGACGCTGCGTGGCCACTTCGAGGTGCCGGCATGAGCGGGCAGGGCGGCACGCACGCATCGGGCAGCGACGACGACACCGTCCTCGCGGTCTACGCGCAGCGTTCGGCAGCCTCGCGTGGCCGCCGCTTTGCCGAGCCACCACCGCGCCATCGCACCGAATACCAGCGCGACCGCGATCGCATCGTGCATTCGACGGCGTTCCGCCGGCTCGTCTACAAGACCCAGGTCTTCGTCAATCACGAAGGCGACCTGTACCGCACGCGGCTCACGCATTCGCTCGAAGTCGCGCAGATCGCTCGCAGCGTGGCGCGAGCGCTCGGCCTCAACGAACCGCTGGCCGAGGCGATCTGTCTCGCGCACGACCTCGGCCACACCCCGTTTGGTCACGCCGGGCAGGACGCGCTCAACGAATGCATGCGCGACTTCGGCGGGTTCGAGCACAACCTGCAGTCGCTGCGGGTGGTCGACGAGCTCGAGGAACGCTACGCGGAGTTTCCCGGCCTGAACCTCACCTTCGAGGTGCGCGAAGGCATCCTCAAGCACTGCTCGGCAGCCAACGCCCGCAAGCTCGGCGAACTCGGCGAGCGGTTCCTGCAGCGCCTGCAGCCCGGTCTCGAGGCGCAGCTGGCGAACCTGGCCGACGAGGTCGCCTACAACAACCACGACGTCGACGACGGCATTCGTGCCGGGCTGATCACGATCGAGGACCTCTGCGGCTGCCGCATGTTCGGTCGTCAGTTCGAGCTCGTGCGCGGGCTGTACCCGCAGCTCGGCGGGCGGCGCCTCGTGCACGAAGTCGTCCGCCGCATGATCGACTACACGGTCAACGACCTGGTCGACGCGTCGACGGCCGCGCTCGCCAGCGCCGCGCCGAAGAACGTGGACGAAGTGCGGTCTTGTTCGTCGCCGCTGCTCATGTTCAGCGACGGCGTCCGCGAAGACCACCTCGAACTCAAGCGCTACCTCCGTGAGCACCTCTACAGGCATTTCCGTGTGCTGCGCATGACGACGAAGGCGCAGCGGGTGGTGCGCGAGCTGTTCGATGCGATGTTCGGCGAAGTCAACCTGATGCCGGCCGAGCACCAGGACGCCGCCCGCAGGCTCGAAGCCGCCGATGGTGCAATGGGTCGCGCCCGTGCCGTCGCCGACTACATTGCGGGCATGACCGACCGCTTCGCGATCCTCGAGCACCGCCGGCTGTTCAATCCCGCCGAACGGACCTGACCGAGGGGTTCGCGGCCGGGGTCCGTCTGGTAGCATTCCGGGGCTTTTTCCGGAGTGCCGTCTTGACCCCCAAGAACATCCCCAGCCGGGAACGCCTCATCTTCGCCATGGACGTCGCCGACCCGCTGGCGGCGCGCTTGATCGTGCAACAGCTGGGCGATGCCGTCGTCTTCTACAAGATCGGCCTCGAGCTGTTCATGTCCGGCGGCTACTTCGAACTGCTCGACTGGATGGTCGCGCGCGGCAAGAAGGTCTTCGTCGACCTGAAGTTCTTCGACGTGCCTGCCACGGTCGCCGCGGCGGTCAGGCAGTTGCGCAACCGGGGCGTCACGTTCGCGACGGTCCACGGCAACCAGGCCATCATGGAGGCCGCCGCGGCAGCCAAGGGCGACGTCAAGATCCTGGCCGTGACCGTGCTCACGAGCCTCGACCGCGGCGACCTCGACGACCTCGGGTTCACCGTGGACGTCGAGAAGCTGGTGCTCTCGCGGGCCAGGCGCGCGCTCGAGGCCGGCTGCGACGGCGTGGTGTCGTCGGGCCTCGAGGCCCCGCTGCTGCGCGAGTTCATCGATCACCGCCTGCTCGTCGTTACACCTGGAATTCGCCCGGTCGAGAATAAGCCGGTGGACGACCAGAAGCGCACCGTCGACGTCGCGCAGGCGTTTGCCAACGGCGCCGACTACATCGTCGTCGGCCGCCCGATCCGCGATGCCGCCGATCCGCGCGCGGCTGCCGAAGCCATCCAGCAAACCATTGCCCAGTCCTTTGCCGGAGCACGTCCGTGAGCGCGCCGCTGCAGAACGACCTGCTGCTGCGCGCCCTGCTGCGCCAGCCCACACCCCGCACGCCGGTGTGGATGATGCGGCAGGCCGGACGCTACCTGCCGGAGTACCGGGCCACGCGCGCGAAAGCGGGCAGCTTCCTGCAGCTGTGCATGAACCCCGAGCTGGCCTGCGAAGTGACGCTGCAGCCGCTCGACCGGTATCGGCTCGACGCGGCGATCCTGTTCTCGGACATCCTGACCGTGCCGCACGCGATGAATGTCGGGCTCTCGTTCGAAACCGGCGAGGGTCCCAGGATCGCGCGGCCAGTGCGCACGCCCGCCGACATCGACCAGCTGCCGATCCCGGATCCGGAAGGCGAGCTGCGGTACGTGATGGATGCGGTCCGCACGATCCGTCGCGAGCTCAACGGCCGCGTGCCGCTGATCGGTTTCGCGGGCAGTCCGTGGACGGTCGGCACGTACATGGTCGAAGGCGGGGGCAGCAGGAACTTCGAACACATCAAGGGCATGCTTTACGGCGCGCCGCAGGAGCTGCACCGCCTGCTCGACGTCATCACCCGCGCGACGATCGCCTACCTCAACGGCCAGGTGGCAGCGGGGGCACAGGCGGTCATGGTGTTCGATACGTGGGGCGGCGCGCTGACTCCCGCCGATTACCGCGAGTTTTCGCTGCGCTACATGCAGCAGATCGTCGCCGGCGTGACGCGGGAGGCCGAGGGGCGCCGCGTGCCCGTCATCCTCTACACGAAGGGCGGCGGCGGTTGGCTGGACGACATGGCGGCGACAGGTTGCGATGCACTCGGCGTCGACTGGACGACCGACCTGGCCGATGCGCGCCGTGCCGTGCAGGACCAGGTTGCCCTGCAGGGAAACCTCGACCCCAGCGTGCTGTACGCGCCGCCCGCACGAATCCGCGAGCAGGTCGGCCGCGTGCTGGCAAGCTACGGCAACGGCCCGGGCCACGTGTTCAACCTCGGTCACGGCATCCATCCGGAAGTGAAGCCCGAGCACGCGGCTGCGATGATCGAGGCTGTGCACGAGCTCTCACCGCAGTATCACGCTTAGTCCGACCATCCCCCATCCCCTAACCCCTCCCTTCCCATGGACATCAACAAGATCAGCATCGGCGCCGACCCGCCCGGCGACATCAACGTCCTGATCGAGATTCCGCAGGGCGGCGTGCCGGTCAAGTACGAACTCGACAAGGAATCGGGCGCGCTGCGCGTCGACCGGTTCCTCAACACCGCCATGTTCTACCCGGGCAACTACGGCTTCATCCCGCACACGCTCTCGGGCGACGGCGACCCGGTCGACGTGATCGTCGTGGTGCCTAGTCCCGTGGTGGCCGGTGCAATCGTGCGGGTGCGACCCGTCGGCGCGCTGCTGATGAAGGACGAGGCCGGTGACGACGAGAAGGTCATTGCCGTCCCGGTCGACAAGCTGCATCCGTTCTATTCCGGCGTGAAGTCGTACAAGGACCTGCCCGTCACGCTCATCGACCAGATTGCGCACTTCTTCCAGCACTACAAGGACCTGGAGAAGGGCAAGTGGGTGACGATCGTGAACTGGGTGGGCACCGAGCGCGCCGAGAAGATGATCATCGAAGGCATCCATCGTGCGGCGAGCGCAGGCGATGACGTGGCGGCGCACTACGTCGCGCAGCACTCGATGGCCGCGGCATCGCGGCGTTCCAGGAAAAAGCCGTAGTCGACGTGTCCAACCGGCGCCGGCCATTGATCAGCTCAACTTGACGTTTCAGCTGAAACGTCAAGTTGAGCTGCAGAAAGGACTGATCGTCAGCCGCTCGTCAGGCTGGCTAGACCGACATCGAATGTCGCCGGCACCGCAGCCACCGCTGCCGGGAAGCGCTCGAACCACGCGAGCTTCGCCGGCCTTGCCAGGGCCTTCAGGCGCGCCTCCATCGACGCGGCGGCACTGCGATTCTCGAACCACACGACCGCTGCCAGGACCTGCGGACGATTGGCGCGCGTAAACGCAGCGCCCTTGCCCGACCGATGAGCTTCGAACCGTTGATGCGGCGACGGGCTGATGCCGATGTAGCTCTTGCCGCCGGCGCAATGCAGCAGGTACACGGCCCAGGGCTTCGCGGCGGCGGCAGCGCCTGCGTCCGTGCCGGCGGGCTCCCCGCTGACCGTGCCGTCGTCAGTGCTTGCGGCCACTGCCGCGCCTCGATGCACGACCGTCGAGCACCTGGTCGATCGTCACGAGATCTACCAGCCCGCGCGCGCCATACAGTGCCGGAATGATCTTCTCCGGCGCGTGCTGCCTGCGCAGCGCCGCGACCTTGACGGTGCCGGCACGGTAGGCCGGCAGGTACATGCGTCCCAGCAGCTGGTGACGGCCCCAGGCGCCAGACAGCTTGTCGGCGCGCTCGTCCGAGCACAGGAATTCGTTGCGCAGCACGCCCCGCACCTTGTCCTGCGCCCAGTGCTTCTCCCACGTCAGGAACGACGACTGGTTCTTGGCATCGTCCTGCAGCAGCGCGAGCAAGGTGCCGAGCTGCAGGTCGACGTCGGGCAGTGCGTCGATTTCCGTAACGCCGAAGGCCATCAGGATCGCGTTGTTCGCGATGCCTTCCGACAACGCTGCGCCGCGCGTGTTCATCGTGAGCACCGTCGACTCGAAGCCGAGCTTGCGGCGCGCGTACAGCGCCTGGATCCACGCAAAGTTGGTCACGTGGCCGGGCACGACCTCGTGCGACACCAGCTGCATGAACTCGGGCACGGAGATCTCCAGTGCCGCGTTGATCTCGTACGTCGCTTCGTACCGTGGCGAGCCGTCACGGTTGCGCGCACGGCCGATGTAGTTCATCGAGCCCGAAAACCAGGCGTTCTCGATGGCCAGGAACCGGATGTTGGCGCGGGGCACGTCACGCAGCGCCCGGGGCAGGTAAGGGACGATGTGTTTCGCCGCACCTGCGTCGAACTGCGCGATGCACGCATCGGCCAGCATCGCGATCGATTTCTTGGGCACCATCCGTTCGCGGCGCCAGGCATCGACGGCGGCGAGCAGCTTCGCCCGTGTGGCTGACTTGTAGCCCTGCCTGGCGAGCAACTCCGCAATGCGCTCGCGCTTGGCAATTGGATCGGAAGGGGTCGGCGCTGCGCCGGTGGACGCGGTCACGCAACGCTCGTACGGCACGGCCGCTCCGCGCCCGAGCCGCTCCTGCACCAGGTCCCACATCACGCCCAGGCATTCGCACAGGCCCTGCAGGTACGCGCCCCGCAACTGACCGGCGTTCCCCGCGGCTCCGTTCAGCTCGCCGATGGCAGCAGGGATGTCGACGGCCTTCAGGTACGCATCGACGGCTGCCACGTCGATCCTCCGTCCGGCCACGCCGCCGCTTTGACGGAGCTTCGCAGCGGCTGGATGTGCGTACGCCTCGGGCAGCGGCTCGTCGGAGAACCAGGAATCGGCGATGAAGCGACCGGTACCCGACGGGTTGCAGACGTCGCCGCCCCACAACGTGTCGATGCCGAGAATCGCCGTGGCCGTGGCTGTTGCCAGCGCGGCGTTCGCTTGCGGGTCGGTTGGCATGGACCTGTCCTTCCGGGTTCAGCGTCTCTTGGGGGTGAACGCCTGCATCGTCATGTCCCTGACGAGCTGCGTCGCCTTTGGGTTCGGCAGACCGTAGCGGGCAAACAGGGCAAAGTGGCTGCGCATCGCGATCATCGCGCCGGACGGCGAGTCCGCGCTCTTGCAGCACTGCTTCAGTCGCCCGTTCAGGTCCGTCGCAACCGCGGCAAGGGGGCGTCTGCGTTCATCCTCGCCGTAGTCCTGCGGCCTGGAGAGTCCCCACTCGGCGGCCGTTGCAGCAATGTGATCAAGCCAATGCTTTGAGTGCGTCATGTGTTCGGGTGACATCCTGCGCAGTCTATCGACTCAGGGCAACCTGGTGCGCGGCCGGTCGAGGCCGCGTGCAGACCAACGGCGAGCCTCAGGCCACGAGCCGTCTTTCATCGACCGTGCCGGTCAACGTCTCATCGCCGAGCGTCAGGTAGATCGTTCGATCGGAGATGGCCAGGTCGAAGTTCATGCGTCGGTCCAGCCGGGCGACGAATTCCGCCAGCAGCTCGCGATTCACTGCGCAAATGCGCAGCGCAGCGGCACGGTGAATACGCTCGCCGGCGAGCTTCGTCAGCAGTTGATCCGGATCCCGGTGCACGTACACGGCCACGTTCGGCGCCGCCTTCGCCGCCTTGTGCAGCCGTGCCGCATCCGGGGCGCCGATCTCGACCCAGGTCTGCAGTACGCCGGTCAGGTCGCGGACGCTGATCGCCGGCTCATCCGGATCCGACAACCCTTTCGAAAACGCAATGCCTTCGGCGTACTCGAGGCAGTAGGCGAACATACGGGTGACCAGGTACTCGGCGGTCTCCGATGGATGCCGCGCTGCCCG
>Ga0224510_10001210_pt1 | contig 17452 bp, 14 predicted proteins | sample SF_May12_sed_USG_FD_170161 | JGI IMG/M metagenome (GOLD analysis project Ga0224510, IMG submission 170161) | Sediment microbial communities from San Francisco Bay, California, United States - SF_May12_sed_USGS_4_1 | ecosystem: Environmental > Aquatic > Marine > Sediment | place: USA: California... | reverse complement strand
GGGCTGTTTGTTTTTGGGGCCAAGGTTTTTATAACTTGCCTTGCAGCTGGTCCAGAATCGCCTCATTTTCCAGGGTCGAAGTGTCCTGGGTGATGGGCTCGCCCTTGGCAATGGTGCGCAGCAGTCGGCGCATGATTTTGCCGGAGCGGGTCTTGGGCAGGTTGTCGGCGTAGCGAATGTCATCGGGCTTGGCGATAGGGCCGATTTGTTCAGCCACCCAATTGCGCAATTCCTTGGTGAGTTTTTCATCAACCCCGCCGGCGGGACGCTCGCCGCGCAGCACCACATAGGCAAAAATCGCTTCGCCCTTGATGTCATCGGGGCGACCTACCACCGCTGCCTCGGCAACCCGAGGATGAGCCACCAGCGCCGATTCCACTTCCATGGTGCCCAGGCGATGGCCAGACACGTTCAGCACGTCGTCCACCCGACCCATGATCCAGAAATATCCGTCGGCATCTTTGCGCGCCGAATCACCGGCCAGATAGTAGCGCCCACCAAATTCACCCCAATAGGTTTTGATGTAGCGTTTGTCATCGCCCCATACCGTGCGCAGCATGGATGGCCAGGGTTTTTTGATGACCAGGAAACCACCCTGATTGGGTTCGGTGATGGGGTTGCCATCATTGTCGACCACGTCGGCATCAATGCCGGGCAGCGGCCAGGTGCAGGAGCCAGGCTTGGCGGCCAGCGCGCCGGGAACGGGCGCGATGGCGTGCGAACCGGTTTCGGTTTGCCACCAGGTGTCGACGATGGGGCAGTTTTCATGGCCGATGACGCGGTGATACCACATCCAGGCTTCGGGATTGATCGGTTCCCCCACAGTGCCCAGCAGACGCAGGCTGGACAAGTCATAGGCATTGGGGAAGGCATCGCCCTGCTTCATCAATGCGCGAATGGCGGTGGGGGCGGTGTAGAAAATGGTCGCCTTGTGTGCCTGGATCATTTTCCAGAAACGGCCATAGTCGGGAACCGTCGGCGCGCCTTCGTAAATGACGATGGTGCTGCCGGTGGCCAGCGGTCCATAGGCCACGTAGGAGTGGCCAGTGATCCAGCCCACGTCGGCGGTACACCAGAAAATGTCGTTGGGTTTGATGTCGAACACCCAGCGCATGGTCACAATGGCACCCAGCAAATAGCCAGCGGAGCTGTGTTGTATGCCCTTGGGCTTGCCGGTAGAGCCAGAGGTGTAGAGCAAAAACAGCGGATGCTCGCTTTCCACCCACTCGGGTTCGCATTGGTCGGCCTGGCCGGCGATGGCATCATGCCACCATACATCGCGGCCGGCTTTCATGCTGACCGGGTTTTTGCTGCGTTGCAGTACGATGACTTTTTCGATGCTGGGGCAGCCGGCGGCCAGGGCCTTGTCGGCGGCGGCCTTGAGCTCCACCACCTTGCCGCCGCGATGACCTCCATCGGCGGTGATCAGCATTTTGGCACCGGCGTCTTCAATGCGGTCCTTCAGTGATTCGGCAGAAAATCCGCCAAATACTACGGAGTGAATCGCCCCGATACGGGCGCAGGCCTGCATGGCGACCACGGCTTCGGCGACGTGTGGCATGTAGATAACCACCCGGTCGCCTTTTTTAACCCTATTGGACTTCAGGGCATTGGCGAATTCGCAAACCAGCTTATGCAGTTGACGATAGCTGATGTGGCGGGTATCGCCGGGTTCACCTTCAAAAATAATCGCGGTTTTGTCACCCAGGGTGGTCAAATGGCGATCCAGGCAGTTGTACGACACATTGATTTTGCCATCGGTAAACCAGGCATAGTGCGGTGCGCGGCTGCTGTCTAGAACGGTAGTGAAGGGCTTGTGCCAGCTCATTTCCTGGCGGGCATGTTCTGCCCAGAAACCTTGGTGATCTGCCTTGGCCTGGGCGTGAAGTTGCAGCAATTTGTCGTGATTGATAGTGGCCTGGCTGGCAAAACTCGGGGACGGGGAAAACGAGCGGTCTTCGTGCAAAATGGAGTCAATGTTGTCCGTCATGAATGGCAGTCTCCTGAAATTACCTGAAAAGTATGCGCAGTATAATGAAGGTAATTGAATGGAATGACAATGCCGTAAAACTACGGGAACCGACGACACTTTACTCCGTGACCGACTTTCTAACTTTCTGAAACGAAATAATATACATTTAGAGTTGAGAAAGGGTACCTACCGTCCGACAACGTGGTTTGCTTGGATAACGACCGGAAGTAAGGAGATAGTGATGGATATGCGGCGGCGAATGGTGTTGGACGCCAAGGTTCAGCTGTTGAAAGAAAGCTTTTGTCGCAGTTTGCGTGAGCGGCAGGTGCAGATTGACGAGCAATGGCAGCTTTGTAGTCGTCAAGAGAGCGATCCTGCATCTGCGTTTGAGTTGTATCGTCTGGTGCATAGTTTGGCGGGTGCGGCGCCAAGTTTCGGGTTTGATGCGCTTGGGCAGCGGGCGCGTGAAGTTGAAATACTGATGAAAGTGGATAAACAGGCCCATCTTGCTAATTATCCATACGCGCAACATGCCAAGATGGAAGTCTTGATGCGTGCGATGTTCGCTGAAATGGAACAAACAGCGTCGATGGCAGATGGATAGCGATGTATGAATCTGAGGAGATGGTTTGGTGGGTGCGGGTCTTAAGGTAACTTATGTCTATGACGAGCCAGAAATAGCGCAGCCTGCTGCAGAAGTCAGCGCTGATCCTGCTCAAATACTCACTGCTTTTTTGTTGGAAGACGACCAGATTCTTGCACAAACCATAGCGTTATTGCTCGAACCCTACGGTTACCAGGTCAAACACTTTTCCGCCATCGGTCAGTTGGAACAAGCGCTGAACGAATCTGTACCCGACGTGATTTTGATGGACGTCGAATTGCCTGATGGTGAAAGCACCGAATACGTCCTCAACAATCTTGATCGTTTTAAAAAAATCAACGTGCCATATGTGTTCATGTCGTCGCGAGATGCTTTTTCCTATCGTTTGCGTGCAGTGCGCGCAGGTGCCAGCGGCTATTTTCTAAAGCCGGTGAATATCAGTTCCCTGGTCGATCGCTTGGACAAATGCACTCGCCGGGAAGTACGAGACCCATATCGTGTGTTGATCGTCGATGACTCACTGTCCATCGCCCGTTTTGAACAAAAAATTCTCGAAGATGCAGGAATGCACGTATCCATTGTCACTGACCCGGATCAAATGCTCCCAGCGTTGGATGAGCACAATCCTGATTTGTTATTGATGGATTTATACATGCCCGGATGCAATGGTCAGGAGCTGGCTGGCGTCATTCGGCAGTTGGACAATTACCTGGGAATTCCGATCGTATATTTGTCGTCCGAAGCCAATGTTGACGTGCAGCTGACAGCCATGGGCGTGGGCGGCGACGATTTTTTAACCAAACCGATTGATCCGCATCGTCTGGTGGCAACGGTTTCCAACCGGGTTGAGCGGTCGCGCAAGCTGCGTTCGCTGATGGTCCGCGATGGTTTGACTGGATTGCTGAATCACTCGGCCATTAAAGAGAAACTGGAACACGAGGTTGATCGTGCGCACCGTAATGCTTCAGCGCTGGTGGTTGGCATGGTCGACATCGATAAATTCAAAAGCGTCAACGATACCTATGGCCACAGCACTGGCGATCGTGTGATTAAAAGTCTGTCGCGGATACTTCAGCAGCGGCTGCGTCGCACTGACGCCATTGGACGCTACGGTGGTGAGGAGTTTGCGATTTTGCTACTGGATACCGACATCGAAAATGCCGAGCGCATCATGAACCAGATTCGCGAAGATTTTAACAAAATCGCCCAACAAGGCGGAGAAGGCCAGGTGTTTTTCTCCAGCTTCAGCTGCGGCCTGGTGCAGATACGTGACAAACTGACCGCCAAGGATTTATACAACGCGGCAGATGCAGCGCTGTATCAGGCCAAAGAAGGTGGTCGCAACCAGGTGGTGGTCAGCAAATAAGGTGTGCTGATTACCCCGTAAGCGGGATTTTGCTATGATTGCCAACGGTCATCCCATTGTGAGATGGCCGTTTTGTTTTTGTCGCCAAAGCGGAATACCGATGCCCCCATTTAAGACCAGTTGTCGCCAATGTCCCCGTCTTGCCAGTTTTCTTGACACGGTCAAGGCCGAAAATCCTGATTATTTCGCCAAGCCGGTGCCACCCTACGGCCCTGCCGATGCGCAATTAATGATCGTTGGGCTTGCGCCCGGTATGCACGGTGCCAATCGCACAGGTCGACCATTCACCGGTGATTATGCTGGCGTGTTGTTGTATCAGACTTTGTTCGATTTTGGATTTGCCAACAAACCCGAATCGATTGCCCTGGGCGATGGTTTTGAATTGATCAATTGCCGCATCACCAATGCGGTGAAATGTTTACCGCCGCAAAACAAACCCATCGGCAGCGAAATCAATCAGTGCAATACCTATCTGACAGACGAAATTGCCAGCATGCCTGCAGGCAGTGTGGTGGTGGCGCTGGGCTCGATTGCGCACAACGCAGTGCTCAAAGCCCTGGGTCAAAAACAGGGTTTTGCCAAATTTGCCCACAATGTTGCGCATCGTTTACCCAATGGCATGACCTTGATTGATTCCTATCACTGCAGTCGCTACAACACTCAAACCAAACGGTTGACGGAAAAAATGTTCCGCGACGTTTTTCATCACGCCAAACAAATTCTGGGCTGATCCATGGACGATACTGAGCCATCATTGGAATCATCGGATGAGCCCAGCGGCTTTGATGCCAAGGAATTTCTAAAAAATCTGACCAGCTCGCCCGGCGTGTATCGCATGCTCAACGAGGCGGGCAAGGTCATTTATGTCGGCAAGGCGCGTAATCTAAAAAAACGCGTCAGCAGCTATTTTAATCGCGGCGATCAAACGCCAAAAACACGAGCGATGGTGGCGCGGATTCGCGGCGTTGAAGTAACCTTGACGCACACCGAAAACGAAGCGTTGATCCTGGAAAATAATCTGATCAAAACGCTCAAGCCGCAGTACAACGTGTTGTTTCGCGATGACAAAAGTTACCCGTATATTTTTCTTTCCACCTCGCAACAGTTTCCGCGTCTGGCCTATTATCGCGGCGCGCGCAAGGAAAAAGGCCGTTACTTTGGTCCGTATCCCAGCGCCGGTGCGGTGCGCGAAAGTTTAAATCTGCTGCAGAAACTGTTTCCGGTGCGCCAGTGCGAAGACAGTTATTTTCGCAATCGTTCACGCCCCTGTCTGCAATATCAAATCAAACGCTGTACTGCGCCGTGTGTGGGTTACATTGACGCAGAAAAATACGCTGAAGACGTGCGGCATGCGATGTTGTTTCTGGAAGGAAAAAATTCGCAAGTGATAGACGAGCTCGCCGGCAAAATGGATCAGGCTGCCGAAGTGATGGAGTTTGAAAAAGCTGCGGTGTTTCGCGATCAAATCGCAGCGCTGCGCAAGGTGCAGGAACGTCAATATATCACCGGCGAAAAAGGCGATCTGGATGTGATTGCTGCCGTCACAAAAGGTGCGCTGGGTTGTGTGCAGGTGTTTTTCATTCGCCAGGGACAGAATCTGGGCAACAAAACGTTTTTCCCCAGCCACAGCGAACAGGTCAGCGTGGAAGAAATGCTCGAAGCCTTTATTTCGCAATACTACATCGGCAAATCCGGCGCCCGCACCGTGCCGGCTGAAATACTGGTCAACGTCCTGCCGCAGGAATCCGAGGTGCTGGCGCAGGTGCTCAGTGAGCAAAGCGGCCGCAAAGTACAAATCAGCGACCGCTGTCGTGGTGAGCGCGCCCGTTGGTTAAAAATCGCGCAGACCAACGCAGATGCCGCACTGCAAGTCCACATGGCCGACAAAGCCAACGTGCATGCGCGGTTTGAGGCCCTGGCCGATGCGCTGAAACTGGAACAGGTGCCGCAGCGCATCGAATGCTTTGACATCAGTCACACCATGGGCGAAGCCACGGTGGCCTCGTGCGTGGTGGCTGACCACAGCGGCATGCTCAAATCCGATTACCGGCGCTTCAACATCGACGGCATTACCGGCGGTGACGATTACGCCGCCATGCACCAGGCTTTGTCGCGGCGGTTTCGTCGGTTGGTGGAAGGCGAGGGCAAGCAGCCCGACATCGTACTGATCGACGGCGGCAAGGGCCAACTGGCGCAGGCCGAGGCGGTGCTGGCCGAGCTGCAATTGCACGACATTCTGCTGATCGGTGTGGCCAAAGGGGTAGAGCGCAAGCCCGGAATGGAAACCCTGTTCTTGTCCGGGGTGGAGCAGCCGTTTATACTGCCGGCTGATTCGCTGGCCCTGCACCTTATCCAGCAAATCAGGGACGAGGCTCATCGCTTTGCGATACAGGGTCACCGCGCCAAGCGCGGCAAGGCCCGAGGCCGCTCCGCACTGGAAGATATTGAAGGATTGGGTCCCAAACGCCGCCAGCAACTGCTGCGACAGTTCGGTGGCCTGCAGGGAATACAAAGCGCAGGGATCGAAGACTTGGCCGCCGTTAAAGGCATTAGCGCGGCGCTGGCAGAAAAGATTTACCAACATTTTCACTCTGATTGATTGTTTAGCATGCACAGTATTCCAAATTATCTGACCTGGGGTCGTATCGCTCTCATCCCCATTTTTGTCATCGTGTTTTATCTGCCGGTGAGCTGGGCGAACGAAGTCAGCGCCTTGCTGTTCATGTTGGCCGGTTTTACCGACTGGCTGGATGGCTATTTGGCGCGCAAGTGGAAACAGACCACCGCCTTTGGCGCGTTTCTGGACCCGGTGGCCGACAAGCTCATGGTTGCCGTGGCGCTGATCCTGTTGGTGCAGGCCAACCCGACCGCGACCTTTGCCGCTCCTGCCTGCGTGATCGTGGGCCGGGAGATTGCCGTGTCCTCGCTGCGTGAATGGATGGCCGAAATCGGCGCGCGTGCGGCGGTGGCGGTATCGGGCATGGGCAAGATCAAAACCACGGTGCAGATGGTGGCGCTGCTGCTGTTGCTGTACCGTGATGACCTGCTTGGCCTGCCGGTACACATGATCGGTATGGCGCTGTTGTACGTCGCGGCGATCCTCACCTTGTGGTCGATGTTGGTGTACTTGAAGGCCGCCTGGCCGCTGTTGATGAAAACTCGATCAAACTGAATCACTTAGCTGAAAATTCTGTTTCGAGGTGTTGACAGCTAGGCGAATCTCAGTAAAATGGCGCCCACATTCAGCGGGAATAGCTCAGTTGGTAGAGCACAACCTTGCCAAGGTTGGGGTCGCGAGTTCGAGTCTCGTTTCCCGCTCCAAATTCGCGAAGGCCTCGGTTATCCGAGGCCTTTTTGTTTGGGGAACGAATGTTTTCTCAAGAAAATGAAGCGGTTCCGAGGGGGAGACAAGATCGCCCTGAATCGGTATACTAGCGCCCAAGGCTGAGTGGCAGAGTGGCCATGCAGCGGATTGCAAATCCGTGGACCTCGGTTCGACTCCGGGCTCAGCCTCCATTCTTGATCTTTGCACACTGTGTTTGCCCGGGTGGCGAAATAGGTAGACGCAAGGGACTTAAAATCCCTCGGCTGGTAACGGCCGTGCCGGTTCGATTCCGGCCCCGGGCACCATTTAAAATCAATGAGTTATCGCTGAATTATATTTCTTAACTCAGCGTTTAAATCCTCCGAAAAAATTCATAGTAGACATATAGTAGACGCTTCGAGCACAGATTTTCGTGGCCATTGACTTCCCTATTCTTAGTAGGCAGCTTTGTTATTTAAGCCGCTTGTCTCAAATAGTATCGTTTTTGAGCATGATTCTTATGGTTGGAGGTTTTTTCTAACTATTAAAGCTGTTTCTACTATAACAACGCTTATGTTCTTTGATAGATTAGGCATTGTTTATATGTGCTTATTTGGGATATTCAAAGTTTGTAAGCGGAAGTGAATTCAGCTTGTTCTCTTTTCCCTATTGTTGCTTATTGTTTAATCAGTCGAATTCAAGATGATAAGCAGGAACGCATTGTTCTTTTTTGTAGTAATCGCGAGTAGCTTGGTTGTCCACAGGGAGATTTATTTTGTCAGTCGTCGACTATAGTAAATGGAAAAGCAGGGAGTTAAAGATAACCAATTTGAAGTTGGATGCTTTTAATCCACGGTTACCAGAGGCTGAAGGAGGGCTGTCACAGCGTAAGCTTATTGAAGAGCTAATATTGCATGAGAGTGTATACGAACTTGCAAAAGATATTGCAGATAAAGGCTATTATCCAATTGAGTCATTAATTGTTGTTGAAGAAGATGGGAAGAAAATAGTTGTCGAAGGAAATCGTCGGCTAGCTGCCCTGAAATTACTACATAATCCTGATCTGGCCCCAGATAAATTTAGAAAAAAGTTCTCGATCTTATCTGATCGATCTCCAAATGTAATTAAAGTTGTTGTGCTGGTTGCGTTGTCCCGTGAAGCAGCAGCCCCTCTGATTATGAATAAGCACACTAGCTCTCAGGTGAAGGGCTGGAGCCCTGTGATGCAAGCAAAATTCTATGTGCAATTGATAAAGTCCGGTAAAACTATTTCTGATATATCAGAGGAGTATTCTGTTCCAAAAGGTGATATCAAAGAGTTTCTCCAACGCTATGAGATGTATAGTGTTGCATGTAAATTGGATTTGCCTGAAGAGATATTGGATATTGTAACTGATCCCCGAAGGTTTAATGTTACTACTCTTGAACGCTTGTACACCCATCGAGATATTCAGAAGATTCTGGGAATTGAATTTGATGAGGATAAAAAATTAAAGGGAAATATCTCTTCTGATGAGTTTAAAAAAGGCTTTTCCAAGATAGTTTCGGATGTCGCGCTTGGTAAGGAAACTTCAAGGACGGTAAATGATGATGATGGAGTAAAACGATATATTGGTGAGTTTGCCAGTAGTGATCTGCCTGATTTAAAGAGTAAAGGAGTATTTACAGGAGATGATCTTCTTTCTGGTGAAGAAGAAAAGTTACCAGCTCCTAGCCCTGAAAAAAAGAAGGTTGTTTCTAAAGTTTCAAGGAAAAGTAAGTCCTTATTACCTTCATATATAAAGTGTCAGGTAAATAATAAAAGGATTGTTGATATTTTTTCTGAAATGAAAAAAATAAGTGTTGCCGATCAGCCAAATACTTCTGCTGTTATGTTTAGGGTGATCCTTGAAATGTCAATTTCTCATTATCTTGAGAAAACTCGAAAGATAGAAGAGGTGTTAAATGGTAAAGGGAAGAGTAAAGATTGGGCGCCAACGTTAAAGGATATGATTAAGTATATTTTGAATGAAGATAAGGATATTGAATTGGGGGCCGGGTCTAGGAAAGCTATAAATAAATTGCTTGATAAGAATGAGATTTTTTCAATCGATACTTTAGATAATTATATACACAATAGAAGGCTTCATCCTACAGAGGATAAGTTGCGTGCATTCTGGGAAGCTATTGAAGAGTTGATGATAGTAGTTCTAACTGAGCCTAGTTATGGTTGATAGTGTGAACTGTTATATGTGTATATTTAGAATGAAATCGTGAATGAGGAAGATTGATGGGCAGATATAATACTCCTTTGCGCTATCCGGGAGGTAAGGCGAAATTATCTAGTTATATAAAGGAAATATTTGAACTGAATAATTTGTGTGATGGGCATTATATGGAGCCATATGCAGGAGGTGCTGGAATTGCCCTTGATCTTTTGATGGACGAATATGTTACGCATATCCACTTGAATGATCTAAATTATCCTCTGTATTCATTCTGGCATTGTGTGTTAAATGATACGGAATCTCTTTGTCGGAGGATAAAGAATTGTCGCGTTACGATAAACGTATGGAATAGGCAAAAAAAAATAATCAATCACCCTGGTGAACATTCGCTATTTGAGTTGGGTTTTGCTTTATTTTTTCTGAATAGAGTGAACAGGTCGGGAATTATTAGTGGTGGTGTAATCGGAGGGAAAAATCAAGATGGGCCATGGAAAATCGATGCAAGATTCAATAAAGATGGGCTGATTGATAGAATTGAGCGGATTGCAGACTATAAAGATAGAATATCTATATATAATCTTGATGCCTCAGATCTTATAAAAAATGTAATTCCTGTTTTGCCAAAGAAATCTCTTATTTATCTTGATCCTCCTTATTACGTAAAGGGGCAAGAGTTATACGATAATCATTATGGGCATAAGGATCATGCTCTTATTGCCCAGTTGGTTCAGAACAAGATAAAACACCCCTGGATGGTGTCATATGACAACACACCCCAAATCCACGAATTTTATAGGGAAAGCCGGCGCGCCACGTATTCTCTTAATTATCATGCTGCTCAACCTAGTAAGGGGTCTGAGGTGATGGTGTATAGTGAGCAGCTAATTCTTCCTGAAGATAATAACCCAGGGTTAAAGAAAGCTTCTTAATGGTTGCATTGGAGTGAGATTCCCGCTGGGCGGGTGGTGAGATGGTGTAATGATTTATTGGCAGCCATTTGAATATAAGGGGGAGGTGTATAGTCTTGGGCATTTGCACCCCGAATTGTGGACGTTCTGTCAGGTTAAACAAGGAAAAAATGATGCAGTTTATCGAATTCAAGTTACCTATTCCTTGCATACTTTTACTAAGGGGTTAAGAGAAGAGCATAGTGAGGATTTAGCGTATTCTGATAACAAGGAGATTCGTACGTTTTGTTTTAATCGTTATGAATGGTCTCATTCTCTTCCTGGCGCTATTAAAGGATTAGATCAAGGCTATGTATATAGTACGGGCAAGAGAAACTTTTTACGGATTCCGAAGGGGGACGGAAGTGCTGGGGAATACGAAATATTTTTTACCCTTACTAAAGCAAGTGCTCAAGGAGTGGACTTAAATTTATATGTAAGTTCGGCCTACTACAGAACTTATGGTAGTGCACCAAAGGCGGGTAAAATACGGTTTGGCATTGCGGCTTTTAATATCATGCACAATAAGCCAATAAAAGTTCACCGCAGATAAAAAAGCGCCTAAGGATAGACGCTTTTTAGAACAAGATTTAATCGGAACCTTTGAGTATCGCGCTCTTCGGCGTCAACCCTTGTGGGCGGTACTGTTGCGCCGTTTCCGGCTCCGTTCATACAACAGCAATAATATTATCGGACAAATTGGCAATATATTCAAATGTTAGATGAAAAAAGTTACTCTCTTTGCTGATAATGGTTAAAAAACAATAGGTTATATGTGTTTTTATAGTGGGGGGTTGTTAAAGCACAGTAATCGCTTCTAATATTTCTATCTCTTTTTATCTATGTGACTGCGTATCGAGGATTATTTCGTACAGTTATTGACAGAACTCCAAGGGGGAGAAAACCCTGGGGCCGTCATTTTCTCCCGTAGATAATCACTATCATCACCCGAAAATGTTCCGGGATATTCCCCGGGGAATAGCTCATTAGTTGCCGGGATGGTTCCGGGGGCGAAATAGCTCGGGGCCGGGGAATTTGCCTCCGGGGCCGGGACGGGGCCGGAACCGTCGAAGTATTCCAATTCACTTCCCTCGAGGGCTCCCCGGGGGGCGTTCCGGGGAATCCCCGGGGATTTCTACTGTTCCCGCTTTTTTTCTAAATCCAATCGTCCACTCTTGGGGTCGGGTCACGATCACACCATCCCCCAAGCGGGCTGTATCTCAATCGTTCACTCGAGTTTGTGCCTTATCTGATAACGTGTGCTGCGTCCTCCGCCGGGCAGTTTATCGATGCACCCTTTTTCGAGTAGTTCGCCGAGATGACGTGTGGCGGTGGCCTTGCTAACTTTGGCGACTGTTTGGTATTGCGACGCACTGATTCCCTGTTGCAAGCCTTTTTCTCCTCCATCCAGCAAACGGTTTAGCACTTTTATCTGTTCCTTCGACAGCACGGTATCGTGATGGCGTTGCCAGAAGCGCGTTTTTGCCAAGGTCAGTTCAATTTTGTCGAGTGAGTTTTGCAGCGCACATTTCAGCGTTTCCAGAAACCAAACTAACCATGCAGTGACATCAACGTCACCGCGTTGGCTTTGTTCCAGAATGCGATAGTAGGCTTGGCGTTTTTCCAGAATCGCAGCAGACATGGCATACAGGCGAATGCTTTGTTGGTCTGCTTGCGCCAGCGCCATATCGGTTAAGGCCCGCGTGATGCGGCCATTGCCATCATCAAAGGGATGTAAGGTAATCAGCCATAAGTGGCAGATGGCGGCGCGCAACAGCGGATCAAGTTTCGGTTCCGACCGGCTTCCGTTAAACCAATCTATAAAAGTGCTGAGTTCGGTGTCGAGTACGTCACGAGGCGGCGCTTCAAAATGAATGGTTGGACGATCAAAGCGACCGGACACGACCTGCATGGGCTCGTCCCCCCTTAGTTCTCCAGCATGAACAGGGTGAAGCGAAAATGCACCCTCGGGAAACAACCAGCAATGCCATTGAAACAGTCGAGCCAGCGTCAGTGATGACTCCAGGTTACCAACCGCATCAAGCATCATTTCCGCCAGCCCTTCGGAGCGGTTGGAGGTGGGGTAGCCAGGTGTTGTTTTCAGCCCGAGTCGCTTGGCCAGTGAAGAGCGTATCGATTCAATATTTAGCTGCTCGCCCTCAATGGCGGAGGAGGTGATGATGTTTTGCAGCAGCGTATCCAGAACGGGCTGTGCGTCGGCATCATCATTTAGCACACAGGTCCTGCCCAGCAGGATGCCTTGTTTTAGTCGCACGGCACGCAGTAATGGCTGAATTGCATCGTCCTGCCAGACAAAGTGGGGCCATTGTGCGTGTTGCCAGATCCAACTGGCCTGTTTTGAGGTCATGCGATCAGCTCCTGTGAGCCGTTTAGATGAGGTATTCGGCTCATGTTGTGAGTCTAATAGTAGATCTATTCGGCTCATTATTCAAGCTGATAAGGAGGCTTGGGGTTGGAATCCAGCTGGCTGGGAATGAGGTTTGGCAAATTTAAAACTGCTTTGCTCAGGTTATGTAGGTCCGATTAGCGTAGCGTAATCGGGCGCATGTGGAATCGGATAGCAAGTAGACCGAACGAATTGATGACGAAATCCGGGCTGCAAAAAAAATCACACCGCAACAAATATCTGCTGCACTGTTCCGGCAGTGCCATCTTCGTTTAGATAAATGCCGGTGCTGGCAATCTCACCGTGCGTCACCGTCTGGCTGGCATCGCGCAACTGGAACGGGGAACTGACTTTGCCGAGGAAAATAGCGCCAATATTCTTTTCACCCAGCGCCATTAACTGATCGTTGCCATTTTCATCTTGCGTCCAGATGCGCAGCTTGTGATAAATGTCGTCATTTTCATCTATCCAGAGATTACGGTCTTGATCATACTTTCCAAGGTCGGCAAAACCATCGCCGCTGATCGCACCAAACAACTCACGACCGTGATTGATTACACCATCAGCATTGGCATCGAGGGCGAGATAGCCGCTGCCTTCACGCAGTCGCGATATTTGATCTGCTTCGCCATCGGCATCAATATCAAAGCGGAACTTCGCGTCGGTTAGGCCGGCTGAGTTGCCGTCAAAATTGATGACGAGCGGATCTTTTTGTCGAGCGTTACCCATGTCCAATCGAATTCCTGTCGTCTCAACCAACGACCTGGACATATTCAATTCGAGATCAACGGTGATCTGTTTGCCATCGGCTGTTTTGATAATGGCGGCGGCGGTGAATTGCACACTTTCCTGTTCCTGATAGGTCTCGGTGCGCTCATAACTCATGCCAACGCTACTGGACCTGGCGCTGCTCTCTGTCGTTTCCGACGTCGGGTCAATAAACTTCATTTTCTTTCCTGTCAGCGCTTCCACAAAACGAATCAGGGATTGGTATTTTACGCGGACCGGATTGAGCTTTTCACTCTCGTCCTTCTGTTGCAGCTCCTTGGCTCGATCGGAGATGGCAACTGTGTCTGGTGCGGTTGTGGTTTCGGTACGCCACAGCCGAAGATTTTCTCTAACTTCATGTGTTTGGCTGTGTTCATGCCGGGCGGAGAGCTGCACTTGAGATGACTGAATTTTCATACCGACACCTGCAACAGAGAAACTTGTCACACTTCTGCTATTCCAGCGTCCAAGTACAGAGCAATTTAAAGGGTAACTGTGTAAATTATGCTGAATTGAGACTGTTTCTAATCTGAGCAATAACCAAACACGTACGTTGGTGGCGGATTGACAGCTAAAGCCTGTTTGGCAGGGAATGCCAAAGTTGTCGAGCGTCGCTACACCTTAGCAATCATCAAACTTTTTTCTCAGCGCCTGGAGTTTATTTTCGTAATCTTCGGCGTCACCGTAAGACAAAAAATGGTAATAACGTGAATGCGGTGTTTTGTTGCGTTTGGCGTGTTTGATCGGGCACCAGTATTGTTCGGTGCGGGCGGCAATCTCGGTAGCGTAACCAAGCAGGCCGTTGCCATAGCTGCAGTATGAGAAGTGGATGCGCTCGATCAGGTTCAGATATTTTAATTGCTGCCGGTCGTAAATAAAATAGTCGCGGCGTGTTACGCGGGGAATGCGATACAGCGGAAAGCAAAGCCGCTGATAGATGCTGACGCCAAGGTCAAGCAACAACATGGGCAATAGCAGACTATAAACGATGGGGGCAGTGAAAATGACCAGCCAGCGTGACGTGGCCAGATAACTGCGCAGGCTCATGGCCATCTGGTGATGGCGGTGCTTGATTTGTTCCTCAAACTGAACCCGGCCATTATGGACGCTGTAGCCGAGCTTCTCCGCTTCGCGGCTGATCTCCTCGGAGACCCGTTCTTGCAGCTCGTTGATCTCATTCAGTAAATTTTGCAAGTGTGTCATGGCGCTCCCTGTGTGGCGTAATAATCAAGTTACAACCGGATAAGGGGCGGCAACGGGCTTAAAGTTAAAGCCTAACAGTATTAAGCAGATCAGTAACCAATATTCGTAAATAGGGTGTTTACTGTCGTAGACGTATGTATTGATTTCATAGGAACAAGGGTGAGGAATATCACTGGATTCATCAGAAAAAAAGACACCGAAATAAATTAACAAATTTAACCTCAGAGCCATCATCTCTTCATGCCAAAAATAGATTAAGGGTATTGTAAAAAATGCATGGGATTAATACTAATGTACTAGACCTTTGATCTATGACAAACGTCATATTCGATATTTCATATGTACTATGTGGTTGTGAATGGGCAATATTCGCCGAACAGGCCCACACTATCCAAGGATAGAGCTATGAAAAAATATTCGTTTCTCCTGGTTATGATGATCTCAGTTCTTTTGTCGGGTTGTCATGAGGGCGAGCTTCATTTTGAGCCAAAAGGCGATAAAAACAGCGGTCCAGCCGATTCATTAGGGCAACTTGATGTTGTTATTGATGAGCAATTAGGTGGTGGATTAACAATTAGTCCAAAGCAAAATCATTTTGTCGATGCCGATGACCCGAATGAAATAGGGTGGGCATCGATAAGGGATCTCAGTAAATCAGCGTTTGTCGACAAGGTGGAATTCTATCGTCAGGCTGGCTATCGGATGCAAGATGTCGAGATTTATATGCTGAATAACGAAAAGCGGTACTCCGCCGTTTTCAGGAAAAATGACGATGGAAGAGATTGGCAGGCCTATTTTGATTTAAGTGCGAATGGTTTCAATGCAAAAGTGGAATATTACAAAAACAACAGTGGTCGGATGATTGATCAGGAGGTCCATGTTGCCAATGGAATCCCGACTTATTCTGGAATATGGATAGAGAATACAGAAAATCTGGAGTCGGTTTCCTATCATGATGTGCTGGCAGCAGAATTCAACACCAAGTTTGCACAGTACAAGCAAACATTTATCCCTGTTGATTATGAAAGCTATATAGTAGATGGAAAGCGGTACTACTCTATGGTGTGGAGGAAAAACGTCGCCAATCTAAGCTGGAGATTTAAGCCTGAGCAAGCCTATGAAAATTATGTTGCCGACTTTAATGTATTGAAGGGTGACTATCGACTTCAAGATCTAGAAATATACATGAAAGGTCAAAACAGATACTACACCAGCATTTGGGTAGAAAATCTAAATGGTCGTTATTGGGAGAGCGCGGTATCACTCAATAGTCAACAATTTTCCAACAAATGGAACCGCATGAAGGATGCTGGTTACAGATTGGTAAATTTCATGCCGTATGTTGATGAAAATGGCTTTAAATACGCTGGAATTTGGCGTCAGAATTCAGATCGTCCAAATTGGGAACTAAAGTCGCAGGTAGATGATCTGGCTGTTGATTTTTGGCAAAGCTGGAACATTCCAAGCGTCAGCGTTGGTATTGCTGTAGGCGGTGAAATCAAATATCTACGCGGCGTAGGTGAAGCAGATATCGCAAATCAGGTGGCTGCTCACGCTGATTCGGTATACCGCTTGGCGTCAGTGTCAAAAGCGATTGGCGGCGTTTTGACAATGAAACTGGTGGAAAAACATAACGGTAATTTTAATCTGGACGATTTTGCCAAATGGGATTGGTTGAATTCATTGCCTGAGGGGCACGACTATACCGTGGGGCAACTGGTTGCGAATCGCAGTGGTATTGGAACTTATGGACAATTTGGTTCCGATACGGATAACCCTGGGTTCAATGCCAATTTTGATTCGGCATGGAATGCTTCTCAATTCATAATTTCTGAACCTCTTAACAATCGGGTTGGCGAATACGAGTATAGTACGCATGGCTATACGGTGTTGGGGGCTGTACTTGAACAAGTCGAATTGAAAAATATATTTGATATCGTTAAAGACGAAATTACAATTCCATATGCGGTTCCGACGTTGCGTCAGGAGTTCAGGAATCAGGCTGTTCAAAACCGCGTAAAAATTTATACAGATGCCGATAAGGATTCAAACGAGCCACCAGCACAAAATGTCGAATCTGCACGAAATGACATTACCTGGAAAACCTTGGGGGGGGGGCTTGAGGCGAGTACCTACGATCTGTTGCGCTTTGGTATGAAGTTGGCGAATGAAGAGATAATTAGCAAAGCATCCATGGATGTCATGTGGAGTGACCCAACACCCGGTAGTGCTGGCACTGCAGGAGATAATGGCAGCTACAACTACGGTTGGAATGTGGGAACGTTCACGAATAAAGATGGCAACAATTACCTGAAAGCAGTAAAAGATGGTGGGGCCTTGGGTGTATCGAGTTACATAACGATTGTTCCCGATCTGGATATCGTTATCGTAGTGCTTACCAATCGCCGCTATCCTCATTTTGCATCATCACTGGCGGTGGATATTGAGGATGCACTGAGTACGATCTACTAGAGTAAAATTAACCGTGATCGCCGTTTGATACCGAATCATGGTTGATATTGACATCGATTCCCCCTTGGAAAGTGGTAACTTAAGCAGCACCTTTGGGTGCTGCTTTTTTTAGTCAAACCTTCCTTGCCAATTCTATTTCCTGAGTTTGCACAGCATTTGCAATTCCCCAGTACCATCATCTTGCGGGGGGGGGGGGGCTTTCA